>Ga0315331_10001469_pt1 | contig 17671 bp, 20 predicted proteins | sample M160m34915metaG_FD_203456 | JGI IMG/M metagenome (GOLD analysis project Ga0315331, IMG submission 203456) | Ammonia-oxidizing marine archaeal communities from Monterey Bay, California, United States - M1 60m 34915 | ecosystem: Environmental > Aquatic > Marine > Intertidal zone | place: USA...
TCTACTCTAAAAGAGTTAATGGAAGAAAAGAAACTTATGGTGATAGATAAGTTTACTATCAATGAATTAGTTACTTTTGTTGCCAAAGGTCAGTCTTATGAGGCTGATGGCGGTAATCATGATGATTTAGTCATGAATTTAGTTCTATTTTCATGGTTTGTAACAACACCATTCTTTCAAAGTTTGACTGATTTAGAACTTAAAAAGATGTTATATGATGAACAACAACAAATGATAGAAGATGATATGGTTCCTTTTGGAATCATAGATGATGGAGATCAAGATGAGAAAACATTCAAAGAGGGTGGTGATGTTTGGACAGTTGTTAAGGATGTACAAGTTTATTAAATTATAAATACTAGTTAATGAAGAGGAAACTCTTTGTTAAACTTTATAAATAACAATTTTATTTCGAAATAAAATTTATTAAGGAGAAAACAAAATGGCATTTCAAGTTTCGCCTGGTGTACAGGTTCAAGAAATAGATGCTACTAATGTTATTCCTGCGGTCTCAAGTTCGACAGGAGCATATTGTGGTCATTTCGGTTGGGGTCCAGCCGAATCAGTTACTACAGTAAGTTCCAATAAAGGACTTGTAGATTCATTCGGGGAACCCGCAAATACAGATATTGCAGCTGAACATTTTTATCCAGCAGCTTTGTTCTTAGATTACGGGATTGACTTAAAAGTAGTTCGTATCGCGACAACTAATATGGTTAACGCGACTACAACAAGTGGACAGTCTTTATTAATAAAGAACTTAACCCACTATAGAGCAAATTACAATGACGGCAGTGCCGCTGTTGGAAATTACGCTGCTAGATATGCTGGAGATTTAGGTAATTCACTTAAAATTTCAGTATGTGGTGGTGCTAATCCATATGCTCAAGCTAGTGTTACTACAACTAATGGAACTTCATCAGCTGGTGGTACTTCAATCGAAGTAACTCTAGGTGAGAAATTCATAGTAGGTGACATCATAACAGCTATCGCTTCCGATACTGTTAGATATAAAATATCAGCTATTGCTTTTGATTCAGGAACAACCGGAGCCGCAACAGTTACTATAGCACAAGAAGACGATTCTACTCAAGGATTAAACGCCGATGTTGCATCAGGCGCAGCTTTATCCAGAGAGTGGGAATATGCAAGACAGTTTAACAAAGCACCTGGAACATCTACATACGCAAGTGGTAGAGCAAGTGCTGGTGTTACAGATGAAATGCATATTCTAGTCTTAGATGAAGATGGAGATATCTCAGGAACTCCAGGAACAGTTTTAGAAAAATTTGAAGCAGTATCAAAAGCTTCAGATGCAAAAGACGAGTTCGGTGCTACTAACTATTATGTTACTGTTATTGAAAATCAGAGCGAATATGTTTATTGGATGGATCATTCATCTACATATGGTTCGGCTGGTTCAGCCGCTTCTGGTGTGACATTTGGAACAGGTACTTTACCTGATTCTCTTTCATTCACCAATGGTGCAGATGGAAGACAACCAACTACAGCACAAAAAATAACAGCATGGGATACACACTTTGGTAGTGCAGATAATCAAGATATTAGTTTAATAATATCTGGTTCAAATCAAGCAGATAATGGAAGTGGTTCCGCAGTAGTTACGAGAGCCGAAGCTACTAGTTATTACAACCAATTAATGAATATCGCAGAAGACAGAAAAGATTGCGTCGTATTCTTTTCACCAGTCAAGTCAGATGTGGTTGACGCCGGAACAGCCGGTGCAACTAATGTTAAGACTACTGCTGATACTCTAAACGGATCAAGTTACGCTGTAATGAGCAGCAATTGGTTATACATATACGACAGATATAATGATAGGTACATTTGGGTACCAGACAACGGATCAGTCGCTGGACTATGTGCCAGAACTGATTATACGAATGATGCATGGTATTCACCAGCAGGATTCAGTCGTGGTCAAATATTTGGTGTGACTAAATTGGCATACAACCCAACACAAGCTGATAGAGACGCTCTCTACAGAGCTAGGGTTAACCCAGTAGTTACATTTCCCGGACAAGGAACATTATTATACGGAGATAAAACACTAGTTACTAATGATAACAGTGCTTTCTCAAGAATTAATGTTCGTAGATTGTTCATAGTATTAGAGAAAGCAATTTCAACAGCAGCAAAAAATCAGTTGTTTGAATTTAACGATTCATTCACAAGAGCTAATTTCAGAGCAGCTATTGAACCTTTCTTGCGTCAAGTTCAAGGTAGAAAAGGAATCTATGATTTCAGAGTTATCTGTGACGAGACTAATAATACAGCCGGTGTAGTTGATGCGGCACAATTTGTAGCTTCGATATTTATCAAGCCAGCAAGGTCAATCAACTTTATAACATTAACCTTTGTTGCATCTAGAAGTGGTGTAGACTTTAATGAAGTCTATGGTGTTTCAGGATCTGCAGCGGAAACAAGCGTATAAGGAGGAATAGAAAATGGCAACAATAAACCAATTCAAAGCTAACTTAGTAGGCGCTGGTCCAAGGAATAACAGATTTGAGGTATTCATACCTCGAACAGGTAGTAAAATACAGTTTTTGTGCAAAACTGCAGCCTTACCTGGTCAAGTTATTGAACCTATGGAAATCAAATACAAAGGGTTAACTGTTAAACTAGCGGGTGATAGAACTTTTGAAAATTGGACAGTTGGTATTTACAATGATACAGAATTTTCAGCAAGAACTGGAATTGAAAATTGGATGCAAGATATTGTACCTTTAGATTCAAGTGTAGGTCCTGTTGGATATGACTATATGGTTGACAAAGCTACTGTTTCACAATTAGGTAGAGATGATTCAGTTCTCGCTACTTACGAATTTTTCAATATGTGGCCAACAAACCTCGGAGCTATTGAGTTAGATACTGAGGGTGGAGACGCTGTTGAGATATTTGATTGTGAGTTCGCTTATTCGCATTTTGAAAGAACTCGATAAAAAGAGTCCTTTTAATGGGATATAAATATTAGTATGGAATTATTTGGATTAGAAATAAAGAGGAAATTGGGTGACGAAACTAAAGCACAGAGTTTCGTCCCACCTCAAAATGATGGGTCTGTTATCGAGATCGGTAAAGACCATGGAATGGGTGGGTTTGCATCCACTGGTGGAGTCATTGGTCAATATATTGACATGGAAGGTGGAGTTAAGAACGAAGCCGACCTAGTTACAAGATATAGGCATATGTCTCTAGTTCCTGAATGTGATGCAGCGATTGAAGATATAGTTAACGAATCTATATCATCAAATGATTTAGATTCACCAGTGTCTATTAATTTAGACAGAGTGAGTCATTTTAGTGATAGCACTAAAGAAAAAATTCGTGGAGAGTTTGATGAAGTTCTAGAATTATTAGGATTTAGAGAACTTGCACATGACATATACAGAAAATGGTATGTTGATGGTAGGCTCTATTATCATAAGATGGTAGAAACTAAGAATACTAAGAAAGGTATTCAAGGTCTAAGAGCTATCGATCCTCAGAAGATTCGTAAGATTCGAGAGGTAGATAAGAAGAAAGACGAAAAGACTGGTGTTGAAATTGTTAAGAAAATAGATGAATATTATCTTTTCAATGAACAAGGGTTTGACAAGAGTGGTAATAACACAGGTCAAACAGTAAGGATTAGTCCTGATGCTGTAACACATATAACATCTGGACTACTTGATTACAACCAGAAAGTAGTAGTTGGTTATTTACATAAGGCTATGAAGTCTGTAAACCAACTCAGAATGTTAGAAGATGCTCTAGTTATTTACAGAATAGCAAGAGCTCCAGAGAGGAGAATCTTCTACATTGATGTAGGTAACTTACCTAAAGCGAGAGCTGAACAGTATTTAAAAGAAGTTCAGACTAGTTATCGTAATAAGTTAGTGTATAACGCTGACACAGGTGAGATAAAAGATGACAGAAAGCATATGAATATGCTAGAAGACTTCTGGTTACCTAGACGAGAGGGAGGTCGAGGCACTGAGATTTCAACACTACCAGGTGGACAAAATCTTGGTGAGATTGAAGATATTTTATATTTTCAAAAGAAATTGTACAAGTCTCTTAATGTACCAATTTCTAGGTTAGAGACAGAAACAGCGTTCGCTATTGGTAGAGCGACTGAGATTTCTAGAGATGAAGTTAAGTTTTCAAGATTTATTGATAGACTTAGAATTAAATTCTCTAGATTGTTTGACGATATTTTAAAGACTCAACTGATACTTAAAAATATAGTAACAGAAGAAGATTGGAAGAAGTCAAAAGAGTATATAAGTTATGATTTTCAGAAAGATGGTCATTTCGTAGAACTCAAAGAAGCAGAGATATTGAGAGAAAGAATCAATACTCTAGAACAAATGGATCAGTTCGTTGGAAAATACTATTCAGAACAATGGATAAGAAAGAATGTTCTTAGACAATCAGAAGCGGAGATCAAAGATATTGATAAAGAGATCGAAGCTACTGGAGGTGATGATGGTGAAGATGACGATATGGACTTTTAATTTAGGAGATTATGATGGTAGATAAAACTAGAGAACTTGTAGATCAGATAACTGGCGACAACAATGTTGAAGCTGGGGAAACTTTTAAAACTGTAATGCAAGACAAACAGTTGGATGCTATTGATTTGAAAAGAGTTGAAGTTCAGCTCGATTGGATGAATAACAACGAACCGAAACAAGAGGACTAACATGAAAAGTTGGACACAACCCGGAGACGGATTTTTAAAACCTTTAGAACTTAAAGAAGATATGGTATTGATGGATTTAAAACCAAGCCATTTTAAAGCATTACATAAAGAATTGTTAAAGATTGAAAAGAAAGCAGGATTTTCCACTATGGAAGATGGTGTAGAATCATTATATATTACTGATATTAAAAATCAGAATAAAGCTGTAAAGGCAATTGAAGATACTTTAAAGAAATTGAGAATTAAAGAACCTAAAGATGTAGATTTTAGAAGAAACGCGTAATAGGAAACAGGAAAATGAAGACCTTTGCAGAACTTAGAATACAATTAGACGAAGTTACTTTTAAACAGGATAAGAAGAATCATATTTCTTCTACTAAAATTAAGAATACCGAAGTCGCTTATCATGCAGAAAGAAAGGGATCTAAAAAAATTCGTGTGTTTGTGAAACCAAAATCAGCTAAAGATTGGGAAGAATTAGGTGTATTTAAAGATATGAATACAGCTAAAAAGTCCGCAGAACAGTTTGTTAAACTTATGGGTGAAGATATAGACGAAGGTGTAAGTATACTTAAACAAATCGTTGAAAAAGTCGATGGACCTGTAGATTTAGACGAGTCAGAAACTTATCGTAGACGAGACGGAAAACCTATCGATAAACAGACTATAAAACAAATGGAAAGAATGGCAAGGGACTATAAAATGAAAATCAAAGTAAAAGATGGTAAAGTTGAAGTCTCAGGTGCCAAGAAGAAAATGAACGATTTCGGTATGATATTCGTAGGAAGGTCACGATATGGTGATCTAACAACAGCATAAAGAGGTAAAAATGAAATTAATATCAGAACAATGGTCCGATGATGTAAATTATCTAGTCGAAGAAGACCCTAAGACAGGTAAGAAAAATATGTTTATCGAAGGTATCATGTTACAGACAGAAGTTAAAAACAAGAATGGTCGTATTTATCCTCTTGAAGTCATGAAGAAAGAAGTTAAAAGATATAACAAAGAGTATATCGAACAGAAAAGAGCCTATGGAGAATTAGGGCATCCAGAAGGACCAACAATTAATTTAGAAAGAACATCTCATTTAATTGAGAGTTTAGAACAAGACGGCAAGAATTTTGTCGGTAAAGCAAAGATTTTATCTACTCCTATGGGAGAAATAGTCAAGAACCTACTTTCAGATGGTGCTAGACTAGGAGTTTCTAGTAGGGGTATGGGATCATTGAAGGCTTCAAACACTAAGGGTGGAGCTCAAATGGTTCAATCGGATTTTCAGTTAGCAACCGCTGCTGATATCGTAGCAGATCCTTCTGCTCCTGATGCCTTCGTAGATGGTGTCATGGAAGGAGTTGAATGGATTTGGGATAATGGAGTGATAAAAGCACAGAAAATTGAAGACTATAAGAACGAAATTAGAAGAGCTAAATCACATAAACTTCAAGAAACGAAATTAAATGTATTTAAATCGTTTCTAGAAAATTTATAATATATAAATACTATTTAATAAACAATTTATTAATAAATTTATTTAGGTAAAAGGGGTATTCTAATGTCAAATTTAGAACATACAATAGAAGAAGTTATCGCTGAGGCTGCAGAGCCAAAAGCAAAGAAAGCTGCTTCTAGTCCTGACAAAGACGCTGAAAAGAAAGCTTCAGACGCAGCTGATAAAGCTGGTGACGCTACTTCAAAAGCTAAAGCACCTGGTGGTGACAAAGCTTCTGAAAAGGGTGATGAAGTTAAAGACGGCAAAACTAAAGTAGAGAAAGGTAAAGCAGTTAATCAAGAAGAAGTTGAATCTGATGAAGAATCAACTCCACTTGAAGAAATGTCAAAAGCTGACCTACTTAAAGCTGTTGTTGAAGCGATGAAGTCAATGGACGCAAAATCTTTAAAGGCCATTCAGAAAGAAATGAAAGGCGATGACGAAGATGGCGATGAAGACGAACAAGTCGAGTCACTAAGTCGTAATGCACTTATTAGAAGTGTAGTAGAATCTCTTAAAGATCAATCAATCGAAGAAGTTACTTCTTTCTTAAAAGGTCTTACCGAAGAAGAATCCGAAGAAGATTCAGTTGAAGAAGCTAAGTCAGATAAAGCAGAGATGCAAGATGATGACGAAGATCCTTCAGACGAAGATTCCGAAGAGGATGACGAGGAAGATGAAAAAGAAGAAGCTAAAAAAGAGTCTTATGAAATCGACATGAGTGATGACATAGAAGCTCTAGTTTCTGATGAAGATTTATCCGAAGAATTCAAGAACAAAGCTAGAACAATATTCGAAGCAGCTGTTGCAACTAAAGTAAAAGAAGTAGTTGTAGAGAAAGAAGCTGAGTTAGAAGAAGAACTTAACAAGAAAGTTGAAGAAGTCAAAGACGATTTAACTGAAAAAGTTGATTCTTATCTAAACTATGTTTCAGAAAGCTGGGTTTCAGAAAATGAACTAGCGATTGAGAGAGGATTAAAATCCGAACTCACAGAAGATTTCATAAACGGTTTGAAAAAACTGTTTGAGGAACATTATGTGGAAGTTCCAGAAGACAAGTTTGATGTAGTTGAAGAACTAGCAAACAGACTTGATGATATGGAAGATAAGTTGAACGAAGAAGTTGCTAGCAACATCTCAGCTCAACAAGATATCGAGGAACTGAAGCGTGAAAAAATTATTAGCGAGGCGTCTAACGACCTAGCTGATACTCAGGTAGAGAAGTTAAAAGCATTAGCAGAAGATGTAGATTACGAAAATGAAGAAAATTTCGTTGAGAAAGTTTCAACATTGAAAGAATCTTATTTCGGTGCTGATAAGCTTGAAGCTGTCTCTGATGATAGCACTGTGGCAAGTGACGATGCTGATTTTTCAGGTGCGGGCGATGTAGCTCAACCTGTTAATGAAGGTATGGAAAAATATACTGCCGCGTTAACCAAGTTTGCAAACTTAGACAAGTAAGTAAACTTAATTTAGGGGACTATAAACAATGTTTATGTCAGAAAACTTACAAGAAAAATGGCAGCCAGTTTTAGAGCACGCCGATCTTCCTAAGATCGAAGACTCTTACAAAAGAGCTGTAACTTCCGTTATTCTTGAAAACCAAGAAAGAGCTATTCAAGAAGAAAGAGGGGCGATGAACGAAGCCCTTGGAGCTGGTACTGGTACAGTAGCTGGAGCACCTGGTGGTGTTACTGCAACTGCAGCTAACTGGGATCCAATCTTAATTTCTTTAGTTCGTAGAGCAATGCCTAACTTGGTAGCCTATGATATCTGTGGCGTTCAGCCAATGACAGGACCTACAGGTCTTATCTTTGCGATGAAAGCAAGATATGTTGACAGCACAACTGCTGTTGATAGAACAGAAGCTATGTTCAACGAAGCTGATACAGACTTCGGTGGAGCTGGAACTCATGCGGGTTCTGATCCATTCGCATCTGGATCTGCTAACACAGCGATTCAAACAGGTTACACTACAGGAACAGGTGCTGCTACAGCGACTGCGGAAATTGATTCTACAATTCCTGAAATGTCTTTCACAATCGAAAAAGCTACAGTTACAGCTAAAAGCAGAGCGCTAAAAGCTGAGTATACTATAGAACTCGCGCAAGACCTTAAAGCGATACATGGTCTTGATGCAGAAACAGAATTAGCTAATATCCTATCTGGTGAAATCCTAGCGGAAATCAACAGAGAAGTTGTTAGAACTGTTAATGATCAAGCAAAAATCGAAGGTGTTGCTTCAGAAAGTAACTTAACTGGTACTTCTGTAAACGGCCAATTTAACTTAGATGTTGATTCATCTGGTAGATGGTCAGTTGAAAAATTCAAAGGTCTTATGTACCACATTGAAAGAAATGCTAATGTTATAGCACGACAAACAAGAAGAGGTAAAGGTAACTTTATCCTTTGTTCTAGTGATGTAGCGTCTGCACTTGCAATGGCTGGTGTATTAGACTACGCTCCAGCATTATCAACTAACTTAAATGTTGATGACACTGGAAACACTTTTGCTGGTGTTTTAAACGGCAGCTTAAAAGTGTATATCGATCCATATTACGCAAGTGTGTCTACAAGACCTACTGGTGTAACTGCTGGTGAAGGATATTGCACAGTTGGCTATAGAGGAACTAATCCTTTTGACGCTGGTGTGTTCTATTGTCCTTATGTTCCATTGCAGATGGTTCGTGCAGTTGGTGAAGATACTTTCCAACCAAAAATCGGATTCAAAACTAGATACGGTATGGTTTCAAACCCATTCGTAGGTTCTACTCCGGCTGATGGCTTGGCAGCTACTTCAACTAACTCTTACTACAGATCATTCGAAGTGTTAAATCTTCTATAAGTCGTAGTAATATCTAAATCATTATCGATTTCAGAGAGCTCCTTCGGGGGCTCTTTTTTTATGTTATAAATATATTATAGGGAAGTCACAAGGACAACCCATACACACATACACACAAGGAGGATATCATGTCCGATTCTAAATCAGGGTTCGAAATCAGAGCCGATTTACTCAATCAAGCACAAGGTCTTTTAGAGATGAATGCACAACGAAAAGTTGATGCACATTATTTCAATACAGAGAATGAACTTGAATCTAGTGAATTACCAGTAGTAGAAATTACAGCTGATCAAGTTATTGAAACTGCAAGACAGTTAAATGAATTTGTAAATCAGAAATAAGTAAATATCAGGGAGAGTTTATTCTCTCCCTGTTATAAATAGTATTATATGATAAATATAACAAATACTTTTAGTAGCTTCTGTTCAAGAATGTGGTTAGATTATTCAGATGAACATATCACAAATCCAGACAGAATGGATGAAAAGGAATATACAGAAACATATCATGATTGGTTATTAGAGAAGTGGCAAAACAGAGATTTAAAAGATGACAGTTAAGTATATAGAATCAAAACATAAAAATCATAAACATAAAGGATGGTTTTATGATCATATAACTAAAGCCTTCTACAGATGGAATGATTTTATTAAAGTGGTAAAACAACATGGCAACAGCTAATTGGCAAACAGATCAACCGACTAACTTAAATTATTTAAGTCCTGTTAATTTTGATCTACAAATTAATAAACTACCTAAAACAAGATACTTCTGCACAGGTGTAACACTTCCTGGTGTTAACTTTAGTGAAGCATTACATGCAACAACACTAGCTATTAATTCATATTTACCTGGTGATAGAATAGAATTTGATCCATTAAATGTAAAATTTGTTGTTGACGAAGATATGAAAAATTATCAAGAGATTTATAATTGGATTATGGACTTAGGACCAGGTAGAGATACAGATGATTTTCGTGATTTAGTAGATTCAACAGAAAATGTCCATGGTGTTTTTAGTAGTGCTGATTTTGAAAATATGTATTCTGATGCAACAGTAATTGTTAATACTTCATCTAATAACGCGAATGTAGAATTTATGTTTGAAGACTGTTTTCCGACTAGCCTAGGTTCTATTGAATTCGCCTCAGACCAACAAGGTTTGGAATACGCAGTATGCGATTTAACACTAAGATATACCCAATTTAAAGTAAAATCAAGCACTTAACATTGACACCTCCGGGTTTTGTGTTATAATTATAGTATGAACTTAAAAAATATTCAAGAAATGTGGAAAGAAGATTCAGTCATTGATGACATTGAATTAGATGCTTCTTCTCTACAAGTCCCAAAATTACACGCTAAATATACAGAAATACTTTCTAATAAGAAGTTAGAATTGATACGATACGAAAGACAAATGAAATCACTTAATAAAGATAAGTGGTTATGGTATTCTGGAAAAATGACTAAAGAAGATATAGAAGACCATGAATGGGATTATGATCCATTCGGTGGTCTAACAGTTTTGAAATCAGATTATGACAAATTTCAAGGTGCTGATAAGGACATACAAGACTTAGATGAAAAAATACAATATCTAAGAATCACAGTAGATTATTTACAAGATGTAGTCTCCCAAATAACTTGGAGACACCAAACAATTAAGAATATTATAGAATGGCGCAAGTTCATGGCAGGCTCGTAGTAGATAAAGCAGACGAAGTAAGTCTCTTTATTTCTACAGAAGATTCAATTAGAAAAGAACTTTCAGAGTTCTTTAAATTCAAAGTTCCCGGTGCAAGTTTCATACCTGCAGTTCGTAGAAGATTTTGGGACGGATATATTAGATTATTCAATCTTAATACAAACAAATTACCCTTAGGTTTATTCACATATCTAAAAGAATTTTGTGAAGAAAGAGAATATAGTATCGAAGGATATGAACCAGAAAAAGATATCTTTACAATAGAGAGATATGAAGAAATAGTTCAAGATATTCCTTTAGAACTTAGAGATTATCAAAAAGAGGCAATTGCATACGCCGCCCATAATCAAAAATGTATATTAGTATCTCCGACTGCTTCGGGTAAATCTTTAATGATATACAGTCTTATTAGATACAACTTCTTAAAAAAGAATAAGAAGGCATTAGTCATAGTCCCAACAACATCATTAGTAGAACAAATGACAAAAGATTTTCAAGATTACGGTTTCAAAGGAGACATCGCTAAGATATACGGTGGAGATAAAGGTGCAGATGCACCAATCGTAGTTACTACATGGCAATCAATGATGAGGATGCCTAAAGGATTTGGGAATCAGTTCGGTATGGTGATTGGTGACGAGGCTCATTTATTTCAAGCTAAATCACTATCAAAGATAATGGAATCATTAACAGAGGTTAAATACAAGATAGGAACTACAGGAACACTTCAAGAGACAAAGACACATAAACTACAACTTGAAGGTATGTTTGGACCAGCGTATTTCGTAACAACATCAAAAGACTTAATGGATGAAGGAACATTAGCCAATTTAAATATACAAGCTTTAGTATTATCGTATTGTGAAGAAGAAAGAAAATTAGTAAGTAAAATGACATATCAAGAAGAAATGGATTGGATTGTTAGAAATGAAAAAAGAAACAATTTTATTAGAAATTTAGTAAATGGTTTAGAAGGTAATTCATTGGTGTTATTTCAATATGTTGAAAAACACGGTAGACCACTATATAAAACATTTTCCGATTTATTTTCTAATGAAAAAAGTAAAAGAAAAGTTTTTTTCGTATTCGGTGGAACTGATGCGTTAGATAGAGAAAAAGTAAGAGAAATTGTTGAGAAGGAGAATAACGCCATTATAGTAGCGTCGTTTGGAACTTTCTCAACAGGTATTAACATAAAGAGACTACACAATGTTGTATTTGCGTCACCTAGTAAGAGTAGAATTCGTAATTTACAGTCTATAGGTAGGGGATTGAGAAAATCAGATGATAAAGATAGTGTTACTTTATATGATATAGCTGATGATCTTTCGTGGAAGAAAAACACCAATTATACCCTTAATCACTTTTCAGAAAGAATAAATATCTATAGTCAAGAGAATTTTAACTATGAAATACATTCAGTAAGGATACCAGCAAATGCCATTCACAAAAAATAACACTAAATATCAGTATATAAGATTAAAAAATGGACATGAAATATTTGCAATGGTGAGAGAGATAGACGATCAATTAGAAATACATTTACCAATGAATATCATGTGTAAACCCGCCATGTCCGGTGGTGTCACGATTCACCTCGGACCTTTTGTCCCATTTACTACAGATGATAAAATGTTAATCAATAATAGTGATGTTATTGTAAGAACAAGTATGACTGATCAGTTTATCGAATTTTATGACGAAGCTTGCACCACTTGGTTAAATATGAGAGAAAATGATACTATTGAGATAAAATCAGTAAAAGAAGATATGAAGCTTCAAAGAAAACAAATAACTAAAATGATAGAAGAAAGATTAGGAAGTATAACTAAAGAAGAAATGTGGGAAGATTATTATGATGAAGAAGAAGAATTCTTGGAACAAGAAATGTTACCTGGACCTAAAGAGACAATACATTGATCTCTTATATAATATATATTCTCTCTTTTGGCGAACTACATATTCATTTTACAGTATGAATTCAAATCTGTCAAGGGAAAATAGGAAAAAAACGCAAAATAATTTTAGGGCCTTGACTTATCAGCGTTTTATAGTATAATAGATATATGACTAGACAAAAAAGACAAACAAAAGAGTCGGTTCACTATGTAAACAACAAAGAGTTTACTGCGGCGATTATTAAACATAATCATGCTTGTAAAAAAGCCGTTGAAAAGGGTAAAGAAAAACCTAGAGTATCAGAATACATTGGAGAATGTATCTATAAGATTGCAACTAGACTTTCTACTAAACCAAATTTTATTAACTATTCTTATAGGGATGAAATGATATGCGACGGAATAGAAAACTGTTTACAGTATATAAACAACTTTAATGAAGAAAAGTCTCAAAACGCGTTTGCTTATGTTACACAAATTATATACTTCGCCTTTCTAAGAAGAATACACAAAGAGAAGAAACAGGCGGCAATAAAACAAAAGAGTATTCAACAAGCGGGTGTTTTGTTTGATACTTTTGATACATTAGATGGTGATTCAACAGGTATGAACAATTCTTATGTTGATTTCTTACAAGAGAACCAACGAGAGATAAATTATAAACCTAGAGGCTCAAAGAAAAAAGAATAATCTAGAGTCTTTTTATATTATGGAGGAAACATGGATATATCATATTCATTAAACACACTTTACTTTTTATTATCTGGCGTCTTAGTCATGTGGATGGCAGCTGGTTTCACAATGTTAGAAGCCGGGTCAGTTAGAAGTAAAAATGTAATCGAGATACTACTTAAAAATGTAGCCTTATACAGCGTCGCGTCGATAGGATTTTTAATATTCGGTTATGACATCATGTATGGTTGGAGTAGTATAGAAACACATTCTATTTACTCAGATTTCTTTTTCCAGGTAGTTTTTGTGGCGACAGCGATGTCTGTTGTTTCAGGAGCGGTTGCAGAGAGAAAGAAACTATATTCATTTTTAATATTTGCTGCTCTATTTACAACAGTTATATATCCAATACAGGGTGCATGGAGTTGGGGTGGTGGTTGGTTGAGTCAAAGAGGTTTCTTTGATTTTGCTGGTTCAGGTATTGTTCATATGGCAGGAGCTACAGCAGCTCTAGCTGGAGTATTAATACTAGGTCCAAGAAGAGGAAAATATTTAAAAGACGGAACACCAAAACCGATACATGGTTCTAATTCAGCTCAAGTTGCTTTAGGAACACTTATATTATGGATGGGTTGGTTTGGATTTAATGGTGGTTCTCAATTAGCGATTGACGGAATAGAAAATGCCAATGCAGTAGCCAAGATATTTGTTAACACGAATACTGCAGCAGCATCAGGACTATTAGCAGCGATGTTAGTTTCTAAATTCTGGTTAGGTAAGACAGCGTTGAATGCTACTTTAAACGGAGCTCTCGCTGGTTTAGTAGTTATTACAGCCGACCCACTTACACCACACCCATTGATGGCTATGTTATACGGACTTTTAGGAGGATTACTAATACCATTTTCAATGAGTTATATTGAGAAGAAAGGGATAGATGATCCTGTTGGAGCAATTAGTGTTCATGGTATAGCTGGTATATTAGGACTTATGTTAGTTCCTATATTAAATACAGAAGCTAGTTTTGTAGAACAAATTATAGGAACATTATCTATATTTACTTTTGTGTTTATTAGTTCATACATTTTGTGGTTAATATTAGACAAGACTATAGGTATTAGAGTTGGAGAACAAGAAGAAGTTGGTGGTTCAGATATGTGGGAAGCAGGAGAACAAGCTTATCCATATTTCATGAAAGGACACGGAGAAGAAAAATAAAATATGAAAATAGCTTTGCTTAACGACACGCATTGTGGTGTTCGTAATAACAACCAAATGTTTGCAGAGTATCAAGGGAGATTTTATAGAGAAGTCTTCTTTCCTTACTTAGACGAACACAATATCAAACATATTATACATCTAGGCGATTATTTTGATCGAAGACGAGATGTAAACTTTTATTCGCTTCATAAGAACTATGAACATTTCATAGAACCTATGATTGAAAGAGATATCACTATGGACTTAATCGTAGGTAATCATGATATCTATTTTAAATCAACAAATGATTTGAATAGTCCTGATTATCTTCTTAACTTTCCTAATGTAACTGTTTACAAGGATCCTATTACTAAAGATTATGATGGTTTAGAGATTGCGTTATTACCTTGGATTAATTCAGAAAACGAAGAAGAAGTCGAAGAATTTCTTCAACTAACAACAGCACCTTTTGTGATGTCACATTTAGAAGTAAATGGTGGTATGATGTCTCCAGGCCATTTTCACGGTGGAGGAACACCGTCTTCTTGGTTTGAAAGATTTGAACAAGTATTCTCTGGACACTTTCATCATAAATCAACATTAGGTAATATTAGATATTTTGGCTCTCAAATGGAATTCACATGGAATGACTTTGGCGACGATAAACATTTTCATGTCTTTGATACAGAGACAAGAGAGATAGAGGCTATTAAAAACCCTCTTAAAATGTTTCATAAAGTATTTTATGATGATACAGATGAAACACTAATGACTATTAAAAAGAAAGATTTTAGTCAATTAGAAAATACATTCGTAAAAGTTATTGTTACGAATAAAAATGAACCCTACTGGTTTGATGTTTTTGTTGAAGAACTTATCAAAGCAAATCCGGCTGATTTAAAAGTTGTAGAAGATCATAGTAACCTAGATGTTCTTAACGAAGATGAATTAGTTGGCGATGCCGAAGATACATTAACTATCTTGACAAAACACATTGACAGTTTAAATATAGACGGAGACAAAACTAAACTTGATACATTAATGAGGTCATTATATACAGAAAGTTTAGATATTTTAGTATGAGTATAAAAATAATACAATTAATAACAGGTGAAATGATAATAGCCGAGTTAAAAATGCAACATGAAATAGAGAACCCTTTATTCATTCATCAACAAGCAGTTGAAGGTCAAGGACCCAAAGTGAACTTGTATCCTTATAATATTCTTGGAGAAGGTAATATAAGACTTAATCCAGACAATATTGTATGGACAGTTGACCCGGAACAAAGATTACTTAATCAATATCAAGAAACATTTAGTAAAGTAATTACACCACCAACACCAAAGGTAGTTTAACATGGACAGATTAGTATACTCTGGTGTTTGGGCATCAGAGGGACATTATATCACATTTACTATAAATGATAATGATACAGTAACAATTCAAGAAGATTTAACGGCGGCCTTTAAATCTACTTCTACACATAAAATAGTTGATATAGATACGGCTATTGAATATCAAGAGAAACACATTAGATTAGGATATGATAAAATTTCATAAAGTAAAATATAAAAATTTTCTATCAACAGGTAATGAATTTACAGAGATAGATTTATCAAGAAAGAAAACTTCATTAATAATCGGTGCAAATGGCTCAGGTAAGTCTACATTACTTGATGCCTTGACCTTTGGATTATTTGGTAGAGCGTTTAGAAAGATACCAAAGACAGCATTAGTTAATTCTATTAATCAGAAACAGTTAGTAGTAGAAGTCGAATTTCAGATCGGTAGAAATAGATATCGTATTATGAGAAGTATCAAACCCAATAAGTTTGAGATATATCGAGACGGTAAACTACTACATCAAGACGCGTCTGTAAGAGACTACCAAGCGATTCTAGAACAACAAATACTAAAGTTGAACTACAAGTCATTTACTCAAGTCGTTGTCTTAGGAAGCTCTACATTTACTCCATTCATGCAATTGAATACACCTGAAAGACGAGCTATCATTGAAGACATACTGGATATTCAGATATTCTCAGTAATGAAAGATTGTTTGAAACAAAGAGTATCATCATTAAATAATGAACAAATAGATATAAGAAATAATATCAAGATTGGTGAAACTAAGATTCAAGGTCATGAAGATGCAATGAAACGATTGGAAGAAAATCGTGATGAAATGATTGAGAAACTTTCTAAAGATGTATTAGAACATGAAACTCAAGTCTTAGAACATAAGACTAATATTAGATCAGATTTACATTTAGTTGATACACTTCAAAATACAATTAGTGATGAAAAAGATATAAGAGAAAGACTTCAACAGACTTTGAGTGATGAAAGACAATTCGAATCAGAAAGAAAGAAGTTTATCAAAGAGTTGAAGTTCTATGAAGATAATGATGAATGTCCTACTTGTAAACAAGATATAGAATCAGATCATAAAGAACATATATGCACAGATACTACAGAAAGTTTAAAAGAAATTGACAAGAAGCTTGACGAAAGGAGTAAGACAGTTGAAGAAATTAATGAGAGACTTACAGAAATCTCTAAGGTCCAAGCCGAAATATTTGCTACACAAAGTGCTATTCAGAAAGAACAAAATCTTATCGATTCTAATGAAAAGTATATTGACAAAGTAGAAGGTCAGATTATAGAACTCAAAAAACAAGAACATACAGAAGATGATAAAGACAAGTTAGAGAAGTATCGGAAAGCATTAGAAGTATTACAAGGTATGGATGCTGGTATATCTGATAAAAAACATTATCATGATTTAGCAGAATTATTATTGAGAGATAGTGGTATCAAGACAAAGATTATAAGACAGTATCTACCAATAATGAATAAGTTGATTAATAAATATTTAGCAAGTATGGAATTCTTTGTTCAGTTTGAACTTGATGAAGAATTCAATGAAGAAATTAAATCTAGATATAGAGACAACTTTTCATATTCATCATTTAGTGAAGGTGAGAAAATGAGAATTGACTTATCACTTCTATTTACTTGGAGAGCTGTGGCTAAGTTAAAGAATTCAGTAAATACAAATTTATTGATTCTTGATGAAGTGTTTGATAGTTCACTTGATGAAGGTGGCACAGATGAATTTTTAAAGATTTTACAGACTTTA
>Ga0315331_10001473_pt1 | contig 17648 bp, 12 predicted proteins | sample M160m34915metaG_FD_203456 | JGI IMG/M metagenome (GOLD analysis project Ga0315331, IMG submission 203456) | Ammonia-oxidizing marine archaeal communities from Monterey Bay, California, United States - M1 60m 34915 | ecosystem: Environmental > Aquatic > Marine > Intertidal zone | place: USA...
GCTGGTGGAGGGCTTCGACAGTCCTCCTTATGTCGCCAACCCTCACAATTCGGCCTATTACCCGCAGATCTACGAGGCGCTGGGGTTCGAGCCCGCGATGGACTGGTTTGCCTATCGCGTCGACGCTGAAATGCAGGGAATCCAGAAGATGATCCGGGTCTCGGAGCGTCTGCTGTCTCGGCATCCGGAGCTCGAGATCCGTTCGATCGACCCTACGCGTTTCGAGGAAGAAGTCGAACGGGTTCACGCGATCTACGTGGATGCCTGGGAGCAGAACTGGGCTCATGTGCGGGTGACCGAAGCCGAGTTCAAGTTCATCGCCCAAGGTCTGGAGAAGATCCTCGACCCCGATCTCTGCTTCATTGCCGAGGTCGGGGGGAAGGTTGCTGGTATCTCGGTGACTCTGCCCGACTTCAACCAGGTCGTTCAGAAAATGAACGGCCGGATTTTCCCCTTTGGCTGGTGGTATCTGCTCCGTCGCAAGGCCTATATCGACCGAGTGAGAATCTTCATGCTGGGGGTGGCCCATGAGTTCCAGTCCCTTCCGCTCGGCGCGGCTCTCTACGCGAAGACGTTTCAAGCGGGGCTGGCGAAGGGATATCGCTTTGGTGAGGCCTCACTGATCCTCGAAGACAACACCCGGATGAGAGGTGCGTTGGAGAAGATGGGTGGGGTGATAGAGAAGACCTATCGCAGCTATGCGATCGATCTCGATGAGGAGGTCGCCGTCTGTTCCAATTTTTGACACGAAGAGAAGGAGTCCCTCAGTATGGAAATTCAATGGCACGTCGTGACGGAGCTGGACGCGAAGCGTCGTGACGCTGCGGAAGCTCGGATTCGCAAACTGGGCGAGGGGCAGAAAGACCTGATTCACGTGGTCGTTCACGTGGAGGGGAGCAAGCATCACCAGCACGGTGCTGCGGAGGCGAAGGTCCGTTGCCAGGCGAAGGGCCGAGAGTTGATCGCCTCTGAACGGGATGAGGAACCCGAGATCGCCCTGACTCGCGCGGTGGATGCTTTCGAGAGAGAGGTGCGGGCGATGCGTGCCAAACGCCGTGATCACAGAGGCCCGGTTCCTTCGCTCGAGGAGGAACCGGAAGGGGACGTCGAGGTGGACGAACTCGCGTACGCCGAAGCGAGCGAGTAGAAAGCGGGGCGTTCGGCGGCCGGCCCTGCTGCGAAGCGCTGGGATCTCGGAGTGAGCTGGGGCAGGGAGTTGGCATGATTGTTTGCCCCGCACGGGCCGCTTCGAGGCTTCGCTGCGGCGCGGTGTCCGAACCGGAGCATTCCGACCCCGGCTGAGGTCAGGTCGGACCCGCGCGGGGCCGATACGGTTGAAAAATTGAGGGGGGTACCCGACCATCGGACGACGTCCGAGAAGCCAGCCCCCCGCTTGGACTTCATTCGCGTTGTCCCTTATAGGGAATTGGCTTCAGCCACACCGGCTCGGCCAGCCACTGGGAACGTGGCATGGAGTCTTGCAGGAGGACCGAGTGATGTCGGATCCCGAGTCCAACCCCAAGGACATCGCGCACGAGGACAGCGACCCGGAGGAGACGAGGGAGTGGCTCGAAGCCCTGGACGGCGTATTCGAGCGTGAGGGCATCGAGCGTGCGCATTTCCTGATCGGTCGCATGGTGCGCCGCGCTCGTCGCAAGGGAGCCCATCTCCCTTATCGTGCGACGACCGCATATATCAACTCGATCTCCGAGAAGCTGCAGAAGGTCAGCCCTGGCGACCCCGCCTTGGAGGAACGCATTCGATCCTTCGTGCGGTGGAACGCGATGGCGATGGTGGTCCAGGCGAATCGGGTCGATCCCGCGCTTGGGGGGCATATCTCCAGCTTTGCCTCCGCCGCCACTCTCTACGACGTCGGCTTCAATCACTTCTTTCATGCACCGACGGAGGAGCACGGAGGCGACCTGCTCTACGTGCAAGGACACTCGGCACCGGGCATCTACGCCCGGGCTTTTCTGGAGGGGAGACTTTCGGAGGAGCAGCTGCATAATTTTCGGCAAGAGGTCGAGCCGGGGGGCCTCTCCTCGTACCCGCACCCGCGGCTGATGCCGAATTTCTGGCAATTCCCGACGGTTTCGATGGGGCTCGGTCCGCTAATGGCGATCTATCAGGCGCGCTTCATGCGTTACCTGCAGGACCGTGGTCTGATCGACGGGCGAGGGCGGAAGGTCTGGGCCTTCCTGGGGGATGGCGAGACGGACGAACCCGAGAGCTTGGGAGCAATCTCTCTCGCGGGAAGAGAAAAACTCGACAACCTCGTATTTGTGGTGAACTGCAATCTCCAGCGGCTCGACGGCCCCGTACGGGGCAACGGCAAGATCATTCAGGAACTCGAAGCCAATTTCCGTGGGAACGGCTGGAACGTCATCAAGGTGATCTGGGGAGGGCGCTGGGATCCGCTACTTGCCAAGGACAGTGACGGGGTACTCCGGAAACGGATGGAAGAGGCCGTCGACGGTGAGTACCAGGCCTATCAGGTCCGAGGCGGGGCGTATACGCGCGAACACTTCTTCGGTAAATACCCAGAACTCGCAGACATGGTCGCGACGATGTCCGACGATGACATCTGGCGCCTCAACCGAGGCGGACACGACCCGCACAAAGTCTATGCTGCCTATGCCGAGGCGGTCGCGCACGAAGGTCAGCCGACGGTGATCCTCGCCAAGACCGTCAAGGGATATGGGACGGGTATCGCGGGCGAAGGGCAAAACGTCACTCACCAGATGCATGACATGGCGGAATCTGCGCTGCGGGACTTTCGTGACCGCTTCAATATTCCCATCTCCGACGAAGAGATCGGCAAGGCTCCCTTCTATCTTCCGGCCCAGGACAGCCCGGAAATGGAGTACATGCACGAGCGGCGACAGGCGCTGGGCGGTTATTTGCCAGCCAGGCAAACACAGGTCCCGGAGATCGAAACGCCCGAGTTGTCGATCTTCGACGCTTTGCTCAAGGGGACCGGTGACCGGGAGATGTCGTCTACGATGGCGGCTGTTCGAATCCTCCAGGTGCTGACACGTGACAAGAAGATCGGAAAGCACATCGTTCCGATCGTTCCCGACGAGTCTCGGACTTTCGGCATGGAAGGGATGTTCCGCCGTCTCGGGATCTATTCGTCCGTGGGACAGCTCTATGAGCCCGTCGATTCCGATCAGGTGGCTTATTACCGGGAGGAGAAGGACGGTCAGATCCTCCAGGAAGGCATCAACGAGGCGGGGGCGATGGCTTCGTTCATCGCCGCGGGCAGCAGCTACGCGAATCACGGTATCCATACGATCCCCTTCTACATCTTCTATTCGATGTTCGGTTTTCAGCGGATTGGTGATCTGGCATGGGCGGCGGGCGACATGCAGAGCCGGGGTTTTCTGCTGGGCGGGACAGCGGGCCGGACCACGCTCGCTGGAGAGGGTCTGCAGCATCAGGACGGGCATAGCCATCTGCTCGCAAATACGGTTCCGAGCTGTATCTCCTATGACCCGACGTACGCGTATGAACTCGCGGTGATCGTGCAGGATGGACTGCGACGGATGTACCGCGAAGGCGAGAATGTCTATTACTACCTCACGGTGATGAACGAGAAATACCCGCAGCCCGAGATGCCCGAAGGCGTCGAGAATGGGATCCTGAAGGGGATGTATCGGGTGAGAGAGGGGCAGGGCGGAGGTCCCCGCGTGCAGCTCCTCGGTTCGGGCGCGATCCTTCGAGAGGTTCTGGGCGCGGCAGACATGCTCGAGAAGGACCACGGCGTAACCGCGGATGTCTGGAGCGTGACGAGTTTTAACGAGCTGACGCGCGACGGACAAGACGTGGAACGCTGGAACATGCTGCACCCGGGCGAAGACCCGAAGATGAGCTTCGTGGAGCGGCAGCTGCTGGGGACGGCTGGTCCGGTCGTCGCGGCGACGGACTACATGCGCCTCTACGCAGAGCAGATTCGGGCATATCTCCCTCGTTCGCGGGAGTACCGTACGCTGGGAACCGATGGGTGGGGCCGAAGTGACGGGCGGGAGCGACTGCGTCAATTCTTCGAGGTGCACCGAAATAATGTCTGCGTTGCGGCCCTTTCGGCGTTGAGTGAAACCGGAGAGGTCGACCGCGACCATGTCGTTCGTTCGATCACTAAATACGGGCTCAATCCCGAGACCGAGCCCCCTAGGCGTCGCTAGAGAGCGATCGCTCGGTTGGCGCGCGGGGATGACGACTCGCGACGGGAGATCAGAAAATTGGTCCAGCCTCTCGAAATTTGCGTACCCGACATCGGCGACTTCGAGGAGGTCGAGGTTGTAGAGCTGCTCGTCGCGAAGGGCGAATCAGTCGACCTGGACGACCCCCTGGTCAGCATCGAGAGCGACAAAGCGACGATGGAGATTCCCTCGAGCGCCGCGGGCATCGTCGCCGAGATTCGGGTCGGGGTTGGGGATCGTGTCTCCGAGGGCAGCGTTCTAGTTGTCCTCGATCAGGCTGAGCCTCGGGAGGAGCAGGCGGAGGCGCCGGCACCGGGGGGCGATGAACCCGCAGGGGGAAGCGGGGTAACGGAGGGCGTCTCAGCGGAGTCGTCTCCTGCCCAGGTCCAGACCGAATCGCTCGAGGTGAGCCCCGTGGAGGCCGCTGTCCCTGCGGTCGAGGTGAGCTCCGTGGAGGCCGCTGTCCCTGCGGTCGATGGAACATCGGCCACGCGTGGGCGCGAGATGTCGGCCGCCGCGTCCGACCCGATCCCGGATCGGGTTGGGGGCCCGCACGCGAGCCCGCTCGTGCGACGTTATGCGAGGGAGCTCGGTGTTCCGATCGAAGTGGCCGAGGGGACAGGACCGCATGGACGGGTGCTCGTCGATGATCTCAGGAAACAGGTGCGTGAGCGCTTCCAAGCAGAGCCCGGGCTGCGAGAGCCGAAGGGGCCCGCTCTGCCGGCGGGGCGGAGTGTCGATGCTGCGGCCTTCGGGGCCGTCCATGAAGAGCCGCTGACGCGGATCCAGAAGGTGGCGGGCCCAGCGCTGCACCGGAGTTGGCTGAACGTTCCTCATGTGACGCAGCACGACGAGGCCGACTTCACGGAGGTCGAGCGTTTTCGACTCGAGCGCTTCGAGGTCGCGAAAGAGCGCGGCATTCGGCTATCTCCCCTCGTCTTCGTGATGAAGGCCGTGGTCATCGCGCTTCGTGAGTTCCCGAAGTTTCGGTCGTCGCTTTCGGCGGAGGGTGACACGCTCGTCGTGAAGGATTATTTCCACCTGGGGATCGCGGTCGAGACGGAGGGCGGCTTGATGGTTCCGGTCGTTCGTGACGTAGAACGCAAGGGCCTCTTCGAGTTGGCAGAGGAGATCCGCCTGCTCTCGGAGCGAGCTCGGGCCGGCAAGCTCTCTCCTGCGGATCTGACGGGCGCTTGCTTCACGATCTCCAGCCTGGGCGGGATCGGAGGGCGAGCCTTCACGCCAATCGTCAACACTCCGGAGGTCGCGATCCTGGGTCTGTCCCGAACGCGGGTGGAGCCTCGCTGGCGCGGAGCCTCACCCGTAGCCGGGCCGGAGCTCGAGGACGGGGGCGAAGCCGGCCGCTTCGAACCTCGACTCGTGTTGCCGATTTCTCTGTCTTACGACCATCGTGTGATCGATGGCGCGGACGCGGTCCGTTTCACGACGCGACTGGCGCACCTGCTCGCCGATCCGGTCCATCTGCTGCTCTAGCGGGTGTTTTGGGGCCCGATAAACACGGGGGCGCCTCCGCTGAGGTCTTTGCCCCGGTCCGGCTGGGCACTCGAAAAGACCTCGTCGTCTCCGATGCGAAAGCATTGCTCAATGGAAAAGAGGGAGCAGCCGATCCGCAGACTATGCCTCCGACCCTCGAGCCCGATTCGCCGAAGACGTCCGCAGCGCCCATGCGCTCCGAATTGCACGTGAGCGAGCGCTTCGAGGAGCTCGGCGATCGCTTCGAGCGGCTGGGTGCCGTAGGGCTATTGGTGTTGATTGCGCCGGGTCTCCGCGAGGTCGAACGCCGGCACGGCGAACAAGCTCGGACGCGGTGTCTGGATGCGCTGCGAGAGCGCGTCTCCGGGATCGCGGAGGAGCGACTGAGGCAGGACTACGTCGTCTGTCCCGCTGAGCCCGGTTGTGATGAAGTGATGGTGATGCTCTTCCGCGCGCCGGGGTCTGCCGGATTCTTTCGGACGGAGATGCCGGGCTTCGGCAGCGAACTGTCGAGGGCACTTCAGACTGAAGGGGGGCAGATCTTCTATCCCTACCTGCGCGGGCCTTTGCGGCTCCCCTACGGGATGGCCGTGGAGCTTCGCAACCCACAGCTTGGATGCTCGACCCAGCTGCGACGCCTGATCGAAGAAGCTCGCCGAGACTCTCGTTATGCGATCGAAGGAGCACGTCGGGAGACTCGTAACGAGTTGCTCGAGACGATCCTGGATCAGCGGATCTATTCGGTCTATGAGCCGATCGTCGATGTCGAGAACCGCACGGTCCACGGATATGAGGCTCTCGCACGAGGACCGGAAGGCTCTCCTCTTCACGCGCCCTTGGCGCTCTTTCGAGAGGCCGAGGAGCACGAACTGGTCTTCGAACTCGACTGCGCCTGTCGTGAGAGTGCCCTCCGAGGCGCGGAGGGCTTCCCTGCCGACGCGAAGCTCTTTATCAACATTCGACCCACCGCGATCCATGATCCAAACTTTCGGGAGCATAGGCTGATCGAGGCGCTCGAGAGTCGCAAGCTGGCTCCGACGGACGTGGTGTTCGAGATTTCAGAGCAAGAGTCGGTCCGCAACCTGTCAGCCTTCCGGGAAGCGCTCTCGGACTATCGCCGGTTGGGGTTCCAGTTCGCATTGGACGACACGGGTGCGGGCTACGCGGGCCTCGAAGAATTGCTGGAAATCGAGCCGGATTACATCAAAATCGACAGGGCGGTCGTCTCGGGCGTCGATCAGGATCCGGCGCGCCAGGATGTGCTCGCGGCGTTGCTGCAACTTGCCGAGAAAATGGGCGCAGAGGTCATCGGCGAAGGGCTCGATACGCTCGAGGAACTCGAGATGCTGGCCCGTTTGGGGATTCCGTTCGGTCAGGGGTGGCTCTTTGGTAGACCGACGCCCCTGCGTGCGGCAGAGGGGTCGGTTCGCGGCTAGAGGCCGCGCTTGGCGACGAAGTCGAGCACCGCCTGGCTGAATAAATCGTTTCGGTCGCCGGCAACCATGTGGCCGGCGCCGGAGACGTCCGCGAAGTCGGCGTGTGGCACTTGCGCCAGGAATGTCTTTGCCCCCTCCGCGCTGAGCAGGTCGGACATTTTGCCTCGCACGAGCAGGACCGGGATTGACAGGCTCGCTGCTGCGTCGTCGAGCAGTGCGGGTGTCATGAAGGGGTCGCTGGCGTCTGGGTCCGCATTCAGGAAATCTGGATCCCAGTGCCATCGATAGCGTCCGTCTTCTCCGAGGCGGAGATTCTTTTCGAGCCCGGAGATGTCCTTGGGACGAGGCCGATGGGGGTTGTAGGCGGCGACGGCATCTGCGACCTCCTCGAGGCTGTCGAAGCCGTCTTGTCCCCCCTTCATGAAGTTCATGATGCGGTCGGCTCCGGAAGCCTCCATTCGCGTTGCGATGTCGACGAGCACGAGCCCTGCGGCGAGTTCGTTGCCGGCCTCGTGAATCGCCAGGAGCGAGGAGATCCCTCCGAGCGAGGCGCCGATCATCACTGGAGGCCGGTCGAAGGCGCGGGCGACCGCGATCGCGTCGTCCCGAAAGCCCTGAGGACGGTATTGGCCCTTCGGGTCCCAGTCGCTTTCGCCATGTCCACGCAGGTCGATCGTGACGGCATACCAACCGGCTTCGGCGAGATGCCGGGCCGTGCCGCTCCAGGAGTGACGGGTTTGACCGCCTCCGTGGAATAGAACGGCGGGCCGATCCGAGGGGTTTCCAAATGCGTCGCCAGTGAGTTCGAGGCCTTCACTTCCCGCGAAACGTCGCTTCTCCACTTTCACATCGTATTCCTTCCGAGGCATGGGAATGGATTCTTCGGTCATGCGGGTGGCTCTTGCGTCCAAGCCGCGCCGACTTCGAGCCCGACCAGTCTTTCACTTTCTGCCCAGAGTCTTCGTCCCGCATCGGTATCGAGTGCGAGTGCCGAGACCCGGGCAGGGGCTTCGTTCACGAAGTAGGTTCCGTTCGGTTCGTCGACACTAGGGGCGCTGCAGAGGTATACGGAGCTTCGAGCGCCCTGCTCCGGGGTTTTGAAGAAGAGCGCGAGGAGCGGAAGCAGGAGCTTGGCGATTCCTCCGTTATTCGCCCCCAGGCGCGTCGAAACCGCTCCGGGATGGAGAGACCAGACGCCGATGTCGCGACCTTCGAGAATACGTGCCAGCTCGTTCGTGAAGAGGATGTTGCATAATTTAGACGCGCCGTAGACGCGCATTGCCGAGTAGCGCTTCTTCGATTGAAGGTCGTCGAGGTCGAAACGGGCGAATTTATGCGCGTCCGAGGCGACGTTGACGATCCGCGCGCCCGGAGTGAGGAGGATCTTTGGCAAGAGCTCGTGGGTCAGTAGGAAGGGAGCGAGGTGGTTGACGCCGAAGGTCGTCTCGTTGCCATCGGGCGTCTCGGACCGGGAGAGCATGGTGACGGCAGCATTGTTCAAGAGGACGTCGATCTGATCGAGCTCCCGGATGAGTTCGGCCGCCACGCGCCGGATGTCTTCCAGGCATTCGAGGTCGGCATGGAAGAGCCGGACGCAATCTCGACCGGTCGCGAGCTGGATCCGTTGGCGAGTCTGCTCTCCCCGTTCCTTCGAACGGCATACGATCGCGATTTCGGCTCCGTGTTCGGCGAGGGCGAGGGCCGACGCTTCGCCGATGCCAGAAGTCCCTCCTGTGATCACACAGATTTTTCCGTTCATGGGGTCGCTCCATCGAGGGCGTCGAGGAAGAATCGGGTGACGCGGCCGTTGAGCCAGTCGTGCGTCTCTTCTTCGGCCATCAGTTGGGACAGGGGCCGTGTCGGACGGGGTTGGTCCGGTCTCGGCTGATTCTCGTGCATTCGGTGAAGTAATTCGATGCCGTCGCAAAAGTGGAAGTGGTCCGCGTCGGGGAGGATTTCGAGTTCTGCGGCGGCACCCAGTCGGCCGAAGAGCGGATGGACCGAGTCTTCGAGGTCGACGAGCACGTCGTCCCGCGCGGCGATCACGAGGCTCTGCACGTGGCTTGGCAGGGGCAGTTCGCCCGGTGCGAAAGCCTTGCGGCCGACGAAGGGTTCAGAAGCGGGGGCGAGGCAGCACAAGGCCCGGACTCGTCGGTCGAGGGCGGGCAGCTTGAGCGCGGTCCAGCCACCAAAGGAGTGGCCGATCACTCCGATCGCAATGGGCTCGATTGGGGGCCGCCGGCTTTCTTCATGCGTCGTATCGGCGAGTGCGTGGATCGTGGAACGGACGTCCTCGGGACGCTGGGCCCGCGCGCGCAGGTGCACCGCGCGACGCTCCTCTTCGGTTTTGAGCGCGAACATCTCCCCGAAGGTGTTGCCTGTGTGGTCCGGCGCGGCGACGACGAAGCCCCAGCTGGCGAGGTGAGTGGTCAGGAAGGTCGATTGCTGGCGGTAGCCCGAATTGCCATGAGAAAAGACGATGAGCGGGCACCGGCCTTCGAAAGGGGCCAGTCCCTGGTTCGCTCGATGGCGAAGCTCGAGCGGATGGGCCGCGCCCTCGCCCTCGGTCTGGTCTGCTGCGGCGGGGTACCAGATCGAACACGGTAGGCGGCGATGTGGATCGAGGGGATCGAGGGGGGACGCGATCTCAGTGTCGATCACGCCCACCAGATGGGGGCCGCGTCGAGCGGAGGAGGGGGCAGGCATGGCCAGTTTTTAGCCGCCGGCCCCGACACGGCAACCCTCAGGCCTCGGCGAGCGGCTCGACCAGGGCAACGAGGTGGAGGGCGGGAGCGATGCCCGCCTCGATCTTTTGGTCATCGAGGTCGGAGATCTGCTGCAGAAAACGTCGGTCTCGCGCTTGCTCTGGATCGAAGTTCGGAGCGATCGAGCCCGTGAGGAAAGGTTCTGCGAGAAACCCGAACTGTGCGGAGAGTTCGATGAGGAAATGTTCCCGGAGTGCGTTGGCGAGTTGATTCTCGGGCTGGCTCTCGAGCGCCTCGAAGGCGTCGCGCCAACTCTCGATCGGCGCACCGTCGTGTTGCCGGATATAGCGCGCCGGCATTCGCTCCCAGATGCGTTGCCCCAGCTCCTGCATCTCTGAGGGCACCTCGATGGGTCCCAGGCCGGTCTTTTCAGCGATCAGAAGGCATGCGCGAAAAGTGGCCGCTTCTTCAAGGACGGAGAGCCAGGGACCGACGTCCTCCTGGCCCGAGAGGAAGTCCGTGCAGATGATCGCAGAGGGCCGAAGTCCCTCCAGGATGGCGCAGAGCGCCTCGGGCGTCTCTGGAAAATCGACGGTCTCAAGCAGATCCTCCAGGGGCGATTCGAAAGCACGGACGCTGCCTCGGGCGTGACCCGAGGGACTGGCCAGATGCAGTCGGAACTCGCCGCCGCCGGCTTCCATCAGCCCCTCCGCGAAGCGAGCCGCCTGGTGTTCGACCCGGCGACCGATCATGAGCAGGTCGAGCGGTTGTCCGTCTGTTCTGGCACGGCGCATGAGTGGGGCGTGAAGCAGGTCCGTGAATCGGTCGATCCCCATCGGTCCGAAATGCCGTCCGACCTGATCGTCGAGCCATCGGTCCAGGAGGCTGGGCGTGGTTTCCCGAGCGACCGGGGCTTCGTCCTTGGATTGGGAGAGCGCAGGTCGGATTTCGTGCGGTTCGGCGTGGCTTTCTTCAGTGGCGGGCATCGGTCCCGAGGGGGCGTCCGGTTCGGGGGGCGCCATGAGGGGCTCTGGATCGATGCGCGTGCACTCGGGCGAGGGTGGGAGCGAGAGGGTCGAGCGCAGCTGGGTCAAGAGTTCGAGGCTGCTCGAGTGTCGCTGGCGTTCGAGGTCGTATTCCCTGCGCGCGGCCTCGAGGGCTTGGTCCTGTACCTCGAATCGGTCTCGCAGGGAGCCGAACTCTTCGTCGAGGTTTTCGACGGCGCGGTCTCTTTCTTTGAGGAGCTCGTCCAAGCGCAGGCGCTCGGTTCGCGCCTCCTCCAGATGCTGTGTGGTCTCGTCCAGCCGCGCACGGAGCGAATCGATCTCGCGCTCCTGCTCGAGTCGAAGTACGGCGTCCAAGGGGGCGGGTTCATCCGGGAGCGCGCCGGTGGCTTCGAGTACGGGCCTGGTTTCCCATTCGGCGATTTGAGCGTCTCGCGTGGCGAGGTCCTGTCGCAGCGTATGCAGCTCGGTTTTCTGGCCCAGGGCGGTCTGCCGAGCGAGTGCGAGGGTGGATTCGAGTTCGCGGACTTCGGCGCGCGCGACGCGGAGGTCGCGTTGCATCTCTGGGAGATCGAGATCCCCGTTCAGGGCGGCTCGGGGGCCCTCTGCCGAGGTCGCCGCGTCGTCTTCCGGGCCGGGCGCTGCTTCGGGCTCCGGAGGGGCGCCTCGAGTGACGAGCGCGCGGGTCTTCCAGCGGCTGGACTCGGGCTGCGTGTCAGGGGCGTCCGATTCGTCGATTGCGTCGGCGACGAGGGGCGTGTCCGAGGGCGCTGCGAGTGTGCGCTGAACGTCCTGCAGGGCTTCTCGGCTGACCCTCTCCCGGGTCCGCGCGTCGGCGGCGAGGCGTCGAGCAGAAGCCGCATCGAGCAACGTTCCGCTCGGCGCGGGCGTGTTCCCGTCCGGGTCGGCTGCGGCACCCGAACCCCATTTCTCGTGGAGATTCTCGATCTCGGGCGAGTCGAGATGGAGTGCTGATTGGAGCTGCTGGTATTTTTCTTCGCGGAGCTCGACCGAGTTCTGGGCCTGGGCGGCGTTCAGGAGTCGCTCGCGCATGAATGAAGCCGCCGATCGGGCACCCGATCTACGCGGCTTCGGGGCGGTCGCAGCCGACGACGTCGCGTCGGCTTCGGGACGCGGCTTGCGCGACTTTCGTCGCGAGGGTCGCGCCTTGGGCGGGTGGGATTCAACGCTTTCTTTCTGCACGCGGCCCCTCGATCTCGCGGTGTCGTCCGTTCCTCATCGGACGATCCGTAGAACTCTTTAGGCGGCGGGCCATTAGAAGGGGGGCTGCAGAGTCGCTGCCAGCGAATGAGGCGGCGTGACCGGAGATGGGGGGAGGGGCATTGGAGCCAAGTCCGGATTCCGGGAGCGGCTTTTGGCCCTAGTTCGCGCGGAATCGCGTCCCCATTTTCTGACGCCCCGCGTTGATGGATTTCAGCTCTTCCATCGCGGATGCGGCGACGTCGGAGCCCGCGACCTCGTCGGACTCGGCCGCGAGTTCGTCCATGTCGACCCAGGCTTGATACACGGCCCGGGTCCGATCGGTGATGATCCCAGCCTTGAGCAGCGTCTTGATCAGGACGCGAAAGATGTTCGTGCCCTGCGTCATGCTCTGCCGGCGGTCCGCGTTCGTGAAGCTCTCCATGACGGCTCCCCTGACCCATTGCCAGTCGAGACCGAACTCGTCGTAGATCGACCGTTTTTGCTCGGAGTTCACGAGGTTGAAGAGCAAAACCTTGAAGGCCTCCGCTGCCCAGAGCTCCACGTGCTCGTGTTCCTCGTCGTCGAGCTGAGGGATCGTGCGGTCTGCCCAGATCTTTCCGAATTTATGATGGAAGGCCTCGTCGGCCATCGTGAAATGAATCAGCCGCTTGAGCAGGGGATCGTGGGTTTCCCGCTGGATCGTCGCGAAAGCGCCCATCGCGAGACCTTCGATCAGCATCTGCATGCCCACCAGCTTCTTGTAGACCGCCCCTGTCTTCACGATCTCATTCATCAGCGATTGGAGGGTCTCTCCGGACCGGAGCGGCGTCCCCCAACGCGTACCGATGTAGCGCGAGAAGCCGGTTACGTGTCGGGCCTCCTCGCGGGTCTGGTTGGCGGCGTATTCCATCGCTCCGGGGTCGCGGAGGATCTGGGTGAGGCTCGCGGAGAGCGAGAGGGCTCCCTGCTCTCCGTGCAGGATGCTCGAGAGCACAAATCGGGTGTTTTCGTTGGCGAGCCGGATCTGTTGGGCGTCGTCGAGCTTGTCCGCAACGGCAGTCTGGAGTTCGATGCAGAACTCGCGGGGCATGATGAGTTCTTCGGTGAGGTCCATCGGGTGTGTGTCGAAATCGACGTAGCGCGCATCCGTTGGATCCCAGAAATGATCCACCGTCGCCGCGATGATCTCGTCGAATGCGTCCGTCCGGTCGGCGTAGCGGTTCACTTCGATCAGGCTGTCGAAGTCGTCGCGGTCGACGGTGTTGTAGATGGGATCGTAGGTGATGTGACGTTCGCTCATCGGATGATGATCTCCACCGAAGGGTTGATGAGCCACACCCGTTGGCAGAGCACATGGGCTGCACGGTGTGGAACAGGAGGGGGAGCGTCCGGGCTCGCCCGATGGCATTCAAAGGAACACCCGTCGCCACCGGAGGATAACCGTTGTCGGGGAGGAGGGAGCGCGGCCTCAGTGACCGCGGGTCGGTCCCGGTCGCCTCGTCGATACGTCGACGACGGGTCGGGGCACGCGCGGTCGGCGCGACGCGGCGTGGTCGATCAGCTGGCTGGCGTTCCGGGTTCGCAGCGATCCGCACAAGCCGGGTCGGCATCGCCCGCCCCGGCTTCGATCTGGATGGTCGTGTGTTCGATCGAAAATTGGGTGGAGAGCTGCTGCCGCACGTCGCCCAGGAGCGTTTCCGCGTCTCGACTCGGGCCGATCACGAGGTGGCTCGAGAGCGAGACCTCCCCACTGCCGATCGTCCAGACGTGCAGGCAGTGGATACTGACGACGTCTTCGACGGCCAACAGGGCGTCCCGGATCTCCTCGGGGTCGAGATGGCTCGGGGCGGTCTCCATCAAGACGTCGAGGGCTTCGCGAACCAGTTGCCAGGCGGCGAGGAGGACGAGTGCGCTCACGAGCAGTGACACGGCTGGGTCCAGCCACAGCCAGCCGAAGAACCAGATTCCTGCACCCGCGAGGATCACGCCGACGCTGGCGAGGGTGTCACTCAGGACGTGGAGGAAGGCCCCTCGGACATTCAGCGAATCATTGCGGCCGCTTTCGAGGATCCAGAGCCCGATCAAATTGATCAGGAGCCCGCCCGTCGCCACGAGGATCACGCCACCCCCTTCGACCTCGCGCGGGGATAGGAAACGTTCCACGGCGTGGACGCTGATGAAGACGGAGACGACGCCGAGCCCCAGTCCATTGGCGAGGGCGGCGAGGATCTCTGCCCGGCTATTGCCGAAAGTCCGCCGTCCGGAGGCAGGACGGGCCGCCATCCAGACGGCGAGCAGCGAGAGCGCGAGCGCCGCCACGTCCGAAACCATGTGGAGGGCGTCCGCCAGGAGCGCGAGAGACCCGGTGATCCATCCGCCGATGAGCTCGATGGCGGCGTAGCTGAGCGCCAGGCAGAGGACCATCAGGAGTCGTCTGCGGTTCATCGTCCGCGCGTCGGCGTGATGATGGCCAGGCTCGTGGTTGGAATGCGAGGGGGCCGCCTGCTCGTCCATCATCTTCCCACGGCCTTGGCCATACGCTCGACCGCCTCGAGGAGGATCGTGCGCGAAGTTGCCAGGTTGAGTCGGGCAAACCCTTTCCAGTCTTCGCCGAAGAACTCGCCCTGGGACAGCGCGACGCGTCCGTGTCGCAGGAAATGAGCGGCGGGCGCGTCCTCGAGGCCGAGCGCCGTGCAATCCAGCCAGGCGAGGAAGGTCGCCTCGGGGCGCAGGAAACGGATCTCCGGAAGACGCTCGAGCAGGGCTTGCTCCGCGACGTCCCGGTTGGCACTGAGATAGGGCAAGACCTCGTCGAGCCAGGGTTGCGCCCAACGCCAAGCCGCGATCGAGGCGTCGAGGCCCAGCAGGCCGATCCCACCTCGAGCGTGTTGGGGCACGACGGTGTTGAAGCGCCGCTGGAGTTCGGGGCTTCCGAAATGCGCGACCGCGGTCCGGAGTCCGGGGATGTTGAAGGCCTTGCTGGCGGAGGTCAGGGTCACCGTCCGTCGGGCAATTTCCGGTCCGAGGCTCGCGATGGGGATATGGCGTCGACCCTCGTAGACCAGGTCGCCGTGAATCTCGTCCGAGACGACGACGAGGTCATGGCGGACCGCGAGTTCCGCGACGCGTTCGAGCTCGGCCCGCTCGTAGACGCGCCCCGATGGGTTGTGGGGGTTGCAGAAGAGAAGGAGCCGGCATTCTGGATCGAGGGTCTCTTCGAGGCCGTCCAGGTCGAAGTCGATCCCCTTTGCGGACAGTCGCATGGGGTTGTCCACCAGGCGGCGCCCGGTATCACGAATCGAGCCGAGAAAGGGGGGGTAGATCGGAGTCTGGACCACGACGCCTTGCCCCGGCTCGCTGTAGGCCTCGATTGCGAGGTAGATGCCCTGGACGACTTCGGAGAGGATTTCGACGCGGAGGGGGTCGGGCTGCCACCCGAAGCGGTCCTCCATCCGCTCGCAGAACACGTCGGGGAGACCCGTATCGCGCAGGGCCATCGGGTAACCGAGATCGCTCGACTCGACGAATCGCCGCAAGGTGTCCTGGATCGGCGCGGCGGCTGGAAAGTCCATCTCGGCAACCCAGACAGGCAAGACGTCGGGCGGGTAGGTGTGCCATTTCTCGGATCGCCGCGCGCGGAGCACGACCGTGTCGAGGTCTTCGAGGATCGCCGGCCGATGGCGCATCATCCGCTGGGCTTCCCGGAGTACGGCGGCGTCGCCCGAGGCCGCATCCCCCAGTGCGGGGGCGCCCTCGATCTCCGCAAGCAGAGTTGCTGCGTTGGCTTCGAGCAGGGCAAAGACCTGTCCTTCGATGTCCACTCTTTCATCGAGGGGACGGGTCTCCGACCGTCCGCTCGGGTCGATCACCCAATGAGGCGCGTCCACGCGGCAGTCGAAGCGCAACCACTCCGCGGGTGCGCCGCCTCCGGTCTCCTCTCGGGGTGCCGGTCCCACGCGGAGAATGGCCCCGCGATCGCTGCCCGGGGCGGCGGTCTCGACACGCAGGGAAGTCCCGCGCCATAGGCCGCTCCAGATGGGCGAGAATGCATGCATCAACGGAGTCTAGCGAGGCATGTGGCGACCCGGTTGCCTTCGACCCCCGATCAGTGCGTCTTCCCGCAGGACATAGGCGCTATGCTCAACTTCGAGGTTGGGGTCACCGATCGGGGGGACCAGTGGGGGGCCGTCGCGATGTCTGCAGTCGAAACGACGGATGGGGTCCGGTCGAAGGGGCCGGGCGCGGTCGTGGAGATCGAGATGCCGAGGCTCGGCGCCGAGGCCGATGGGGTCGAGCAGGGCGCGACGCTGAGTAGCTGGCTCGTTGCGGAGGGCGATGAGGTCAGCCAAGGCGACGTGATCGCAGAGCTGGAGACCGATAAGGCGACCGTTGAGCTCGAGAGTCCCGCGACCGGCCGCATCGCTGGCGTCGCGGTCGCAGAGGGCACGGAGGGTCTGCTACCCGGGGCTGTTCTCGGAACGCTGGAGCAGGCCCAGGACCTGGCCGATGCAGACTCGGCAAGACGCTCGAGTACGCCCGAAGCGTCGGACGAGCCGAACTCGCCCGAGCGGTCCGACGACTTGATCCACCAGGCTGAAACGCGGCGGGCGACGCCGCTCGCGCGGCGTGCGGCGACGGCCAACGCGGTTGATCTCGGCGGGTTGGAAGGCAGTGGTCCCGGCGGCCGGGTGGTCGAGGCCGACGTCCTGCTTGCTGCCGGTGGGGAGCAAGCACTGGCACCGCCGGAGGTGAGCCCTTCGGCGGAAGGGGAGGCGGGGCCGACTCCTCTCCCTCCTGGAGAGGAGGCTGGTTTTCGAGTCGAGCGCCTGAGCACGATGCGTCGGACCATCGCCCGACGACTCACGGAGTCGAAACAGCAGATCCCTCATTTCTACCTCCGGATGCGTGTGCCCATGGATGAGTTGATCGCGGCTCGCGCACGACTGAATGCGGGGGCCAAAGAGGAGGGGCGAGCGCTGCGTATCTCGGTCAATGACTTCGTGCTGAGGGCGACTGGCTTGGCGCTGCGAGACGTGCCCGCGGCGAATGTGCAATTCGCCGAGGAGGGCATGCGCTACTTCGAGCGGGTCGACGTCTCGGTCGCCGTGGCGACCGAGGGTGGGCTCGTCACGCCCGTCGTGCGTGATGCCGACCGCAAGGGCTTGCTGGCGCTCGCAGCCGAGGTGCAGCAGCTCGCTGCACAAGCGCGCGAGGGCAGTCTGCGTCCTGAACAGTATCGGGGCGGCACGATCACGATTTCGAATCTCGGCATGTATGGCGTCGAGACGGTCTATCCGATCCTGAATCCGCCGCAGGCGTGCATTCTGGGCATTGGGGCGGCAGAAGAGCAGCCGGTGGTTCGGGAGGGTGAGATCACGGTAGGCCGCGTTGCGTCGATCACGCTTGCGGCCGATCACCGTGCGGTCGATGGAGCCGTAGGGGCAGAATTGTTGGCGGCGCTGCGGGATCGCCTCGTCGACCCGTTGAGCATGATGCTCTGACTCGCGAATCGCCGGTGACCGACGACTCGCAGACAGACAAGAGAAGGGGAGGAGCAGGATGAGCGGCGAGCGCTACGACGTGGTGGTAATCGGGGGAGGGCCG
>Ga0315331_10001475_pt1 | contig 17644 bp, 13 predicted proteins | sample M160m34915metaG_FD_203456 | JGI IMG/M metagenome (GOLD analysis project Ga0315331, IMG submission 203456) | Ammonia-oxidizing marine archaeal communities from Monterey Bay, California, United States - M1 60m 34915 | ecosystem: Environmental > Aquatic > Marine > Intertidal zone | place: USA...
TTATTCATTTCTGAAGATTACCAACAAAGTCTGATTTACATCGATATGCCGTTTATGGATGTTAAGAGCACTGAAAATGCGGTTTCACAAATAGATAATTATGCTCAACAAGATACAGGCGGAGTGGGTGTAACTTCTTCCAAACTGATTGGTGTAGCATCAGTCACTATAGAAGTTAACAACTTGGTAGTAGATTCTCAATGGAGGTCATTAATTTTCGCCCTGCTATTTACTGTTTTCACACTTGGATTGGTATTCAGAGATATACGATTTGCAATTCTAACTACTACTCCGGTGGCATTTACAGTTTTCATGCAATGGCTAGTAATGGACCAGGGTAGTGTAAGTCTGTCCCTAGTTACTGTTATGATCGGTTCAATTCTTGTTGGTGTTGGAGTAGACTTCTCTATACATATTGCCAATCGTGTTAAAGAATTAGGCGGCTCTATAGATGCAATTCGTATTGCTTGTGCAAGTACAGGAATGAGCCTTACTGAAGCGGTGACTGTAACAATAGCAGGAATGTTTTGTGCTTATTACATCCCAATTCCGGCTATCGCGCCTTTCATAGATGTGATCATCATTTTGCTAATTCTAGCTGCAATTTCAGCGCTAATTCTCTTACCAGCGATTTATTCCCTACTAGTGAAAGCAAATATCTCCTTAACAGGAGGATCTGGAACGATGGCAAAGGCAGCAGGTCTTAGAAGAACTCTTACAAGGGAACAAGGGGATATAATGGACGCTACCCTAGTAATGGATAGCCAAGATGCATGGTGAGATTATGGTTAATTATTGGTTAATGAAAAGTGAACTTGATGTCTACCCGTGGTCACAATTGGTTGAAGATAAGACTACTCATTGGGATGGGGTTAGAAATTATCAGGCCCGAAATATCATGAGAGATGATATGAAAAACGGAGATTGGGTTTTATTCTATCATTCAAATTGCAAACCACCACATGTTGCAGGAGTAGCAAAGGTGTGTAAAGAAGGATATTCGGATTTTACAGCACAAGACACGAAATCCAAGTATTTTGATGAAAAAGCCACGCCAGAAAACCCTAGATGGATAATGGTCGATATTGAAGCGATAAAGGAGATTGAGTCAGTAGGACTTCCCGAACTGAGGGCTAATCCAAGTCTAGAGGGTATGCCTTTGTTACAACGTGGACAACGCCTTTCTGTTCAACCAGTTTCTGCGGAGCATTTTGCCATTGTATGTCAAATGGGTGGATTAGATTCTAATTCTTTGTAGAGGGAAATAGATGACCTATTCAATAATTGCAAAATGCTCGGTGACCGGTCAATACGGTGTTGGTATACAATCCCATTTCTACGCGGCTGGTAATGCATGCTGGGCTAATGCAGGAGTAGGGGCGGTAGTAACTCAAGCGATGGCATTAATTGATCATGGACCATTAGGTCTGAAATTAATGGCAAAAGGAAAATCAGCATCTGAGGCACTATCAGAACGATTGAAGCTAGATCCAGAACCCGAAATTCGTCAGGTTGCTATGTTAGACTCTAAGGGAAGAGTGGCTGCACACACAGGCTCAGTGACTATACCGGCTGCGGGCCATGTTATGGGTGAAGGTTTCTCTTGCCAAGCGAACCTTATGTGGAACCACACAGTGCCTCAAGAAATGGCCGATGCGTTTGTAAATTCGAAGGGGAATTTAGCCCATAGACTGCTTACAGCGTTATTTGCCGGACAAAATGCAGGAGGTGACATACGAGGTATGCAATCTGGACGAATTCTTGTTGTAGATTCTAATGCTATGGACAAAGAATGGGAAGGAATACTTGTTGACGTAAATGTAGATGATCACTCTAATCCACTAAAGGAAATTGAAAGATTACTAAAAGTTAATTCAATTTATTCTGATTTTACAAAAAATGGATATGAATTGGAATTGGATAAAACACAAGCAGAAGAATATCCTGAAATCGCCTTTTGGACGGGGATTAATCTAGCCAATAAAGGAGATCTAGAAAAAGGAAAAAAATTAACAGATATTGCACTGAAGAATCATTCTGGTTGGAGAGAATTACTAATTCGTTGTTCGGAAAACAACTTCTTTGGTATAACAGAAGAACTTGTTAAACAGTTGCTCAACAATGAACAATAGAAACCCCATAGTGGGCATGTCCTCGGTGGACGAACGTTACCAACAATGAAAATTCCACGATCTCCTCCGCCCCGCAATCCCAAGGCATCCAGCATCCTCGGTCGGGCTGCTCGCTTCCGCGCCTGACCTGATTCCCGAGCGTGAGACGGTCGACACTTCCCTTCGGAAGCGTTCTCCGCCAACCTGGATCTCTTGGGGGCGAGGCATCGACGTTAACCGCAGGGTCATCGTCGGCTCATATTCGCCGCCCTCGGACTTCAGGCCACCATTTTCGACGATTTGTGGATGATAGAACACGTCAACGCTCCCCCTAGCCCATTTCTCGCGTGTAGCACTCACCTATGAACAAAACTATTGATGAAATCAATAATCAGAGGGTAGGAAATAGATAAAACTACTCAGTTTCATATTTCGAAGGGCAACCAGTTAGAATTTCCTTCGCATCAATTTTCCAGAATTCCCCTTCTTGAATTAGATTTCCATTAACTGCAATCATGCGTCCCTCTTCGAATCCATCGGGAACTGCAATCATAGCAAAGGAAACTTGGATTTCTGAATCCATTCCTTCTAAGATAAAGGTTGAAGTTGAATTATCGATGGATTGAATTTTCACCATACCACGAATGTTAATTTCATCCGAACTGAAATCCTCGGGTGAGTCCATAACTTCGTCGACGGTGTACTGAACTTGAGGGTCTACAGACAAAAACATCAATCCAACCAACCCTAGCATTATTGCCCCCACAAATAACAGACGGGACTGGCGGGTTGTGTTCACAATACTTCGTCTAGTATGGCATTGAATAGCCTTACTCTAAACAGATCGAGTGAACTCACGCCCTACTATAACCCACAGCTTCCTGTAAGTCAGTAAATCCATCATTATCGATTTTTGATTTCAATCCCTTAGTGACTCTCTTCACAACTGATGGGCCTTGGAATACCATAGCAGAATAAAGTTGGATAAGTGAGGAACCATTTCTAATAGCGTCCCATGCTGTTTCTGCAGAGTCGATTCCTCCGCAACCAACAATCGGCACTTTACCTCCTATACTATCATACAAATCCCCAATCATTCGGATTGATTTCTCTTGAAGTGGCCGGCCAGATAATCCCCCTTGTTCAGCATAAAAATTTCGTGAACTAGTGCTGTTTGGAGGAGGCCTGCTTATCGTTGTATTCGAGGCAATAAATCCATCCACGCCGGCTGATAGAGCAGCGCCAGCACATGAAAGAAGGTCCTCTCTGGGCAAATCAGGTGAAAATTTGAGAAGTATTGGTTTCAATCCAGATCTTCTATCCCGAACTGATTTACATGATCTTACTACATCGCGGATATGATCATCCTCCTGTAATGCACGTAATCCAGGTGTGTTTGGAGAAGACACATTGAGTACAAAAATGTCGGCGTGATCATACAATAAATCGAATGTTTCTGCATAATCATTTGGTGCACGCTCGTTGCCCACGGTCTTAGATCGTCCGATATTTGCGGCTATTGGAACGTTCGGCCATTTACCTGATGTTTGCCGCTTTGTTAGAGTTTCACGAACCTTCTGAGCACCTGGATTATTGAATCCCATTCGATTAATCAAAGCATTATCTTTGTTAGATCTAAACATTCTAGGTTTTGCATTTCCTTCCTGAGGGTAACGTGTCACCCCACCATACTCAACCCAAGAAAATCCAAGTGCGGGCCACGCTCCAATTGCTTGAGCTGATTTATCAAACCCAGCAGCCAATCCTAATGGGTGACGAAATAGCTTTCCAAATACAGTAATCGGAAGGTTAGGTGTGCCATAAATTGAACTGAGTATTTTCTGCGCGGGTCTATTTTCGGCCATTTTAGTTAGAGTATTTACGGTTAGATTGTGAGCCTTTTCTGAATCAATGAAGCGTAAAGATGGGCGAATCAGAAAGCGATATGGTAGACCCATCTTTCAACCGGCCGAAGAGGTATCCTTCAAATCTTGTGTGTGATACGCGAATCATGGATGCAGATATGTGTGCTCGCTCCCTGCGCGAACTAGCACGTAGAACCCTTAGGTCTAGAGGAGTAATTATTCGCCTTCCTGATAATATCAATAGAGAAGAAAATTTAGCTATACGATTATCTGACCTATCTCCTAGTTTGTATTTTGGAATTGAATATAAATCCCATAATGTAGAATCTATTGTTGTTACAAATATAGGCCAAGGGGGAGGAGTAATTGGATCGGAGGCTCCAGATGAATCCGAAGTATGGGTGCCGATGGATTTGCAAACTGGCTTAGATTTATTGTCTACGGAAATAATTGCATTAGCATCGGCAGGATACCCGGCTTGCGCCGGTTGCGGCGGGGCCGATGCGGAAACAACTTGGGATGAACTAGCAATGAGAAAATTGTACTGTTGAGGATTGAAATCAGACTGAAACGTTTGATTGTCTCTCGCGCACACGCTACGCGCGCGCGCTCACGCGCGCGGGCACGCGCGCCTTGCATCGCTCTAACCTTACTCACGTTTATACAGGGTTCATCTCGGCACCGAGAAACGTGGTAGCCAGTCTGAGAAGGTCGGCTACTAATTGGGGCGTGATTAATTGAAGTTCATGATTTTAGAATCTGGAGCCAAAGCTCGCACGATAAAGAAATATCTCGGTAAGGGATGGATTGTTGACGCTTGCAATGGCCATGTTCAGGATTTACCAACGAGAGGAGGTACCAAACAGGATAACAAAGCAATGTGGTCTTCTAAGGAGGGGAAATTACCCGAACCGCCTTGGAGTTGGACTGATAGAGCTGAGAAAGTTATCACTAAATTAAGGAAGTTGGCTAAGACTAATTCAGTAGAGGAGATTTACATTGCTACCGACCCTGATAGGGAAGGTGAATTCATCGCATGGCGTTTGAAAGAAATCTTCAATGATTATGATTCGATCTATCGAGTTTCATTTAATGAAATTACTAATACTGCTGTACAAGAAGCAATAGAATCCCCACGCGACATAGATATGGATTTAGTGGATGCAGCAAAAGTCCGAAGATTCATGGATAGATTGGTAGGTTTCCGTTGTTCTAGGTTTAGTAGATCTTGGAACTTAGCTTCGATGGGACGTGTACAAACACCTACGCTTGGTTTCATCGTGGAACGAGAATTAGAAAGAGATGCACATGTCCCTATCCCCTATCACTCCATTAATGTCGAATCAAACGGAGTTTCCTTCAAAGTTAGATTCCATGAAAAGGATGACGATAATGCTTGGAAGGATGATGACGGTAAACACCACCCTAACCGGACATTTAATGGAGATTTGGCTGAAGAAGCAATAGATGAAATTCGTAATTCAAAGGAGTTAATATTAGAATCCGTAAATGAAGGAAAGAATCACAGGAAACCACAGCCTCCTTTCACTACAGAATCTATGTTGAGGGCAGCAAATGGAAGGATGGGGTGGTCTATTGGCAGAACAAATAGAGTCGCTACAGCGCTGTACCAATCTGGCCACATCACCTACATAAGAACCGATTCTACCCGGACAAGTAACGCTGCAAGAGATAGAATACGGTCGTTAATCGAAAAAGAATATGGATCTAACCATCTAGGAACTGGAGCCTTGGGCCCGGATGCAAAAAAGGGTTCAAACAATGTTCAAGATGCGCACGAAGCAATTCGGCCAACTCAGCCAGAAACCAAGACACTAAGCGACGCCGATGGCGATCAGCAATCATTATACAGGTTAATTTGGGGTAGATTTGCGGCAAGCCAAATGTCCGATTCTATTCGCGAAAGGAGAAATATGGTAATGAAGGTAGAAAATCTTGAATTACCCCTGTATGGAACAAGTTCGTGGAGAATCCATGCTGGCTGGGAGGCTGTATATTCAGCTGATAAAGATGTAAAAACAGAACCTCCGAAAATAGGATTCGAAATTGGAACTAAATGGACATTTAACTCAACAGAAGATAATCCCTTGCTGACCTCTGACGAAACAAAACCACCAAGAAGATTCACTGAGAGTTCAATAATCCAAGAAATGAAAAAAGCAGATATTGGTAGGCCATCTACCTACCTTACAACTGTTGGGAAATTAGTCGATAGAGGCTATGTTAACAAAGACGGTTCATCACTTATACCTACAGAACATGGCAAATTATTATGGATAGAAGTTGTACCGTTTTACGGAATAGATGAAAATTCATCTGGTTCAATTTCTGAAGGTTTGTTTACACCACGATTTACAGCAAACATGGAGTCTAATTTGGACTTAGTAGAAGATGGAGACACTAGTGGCGCTATAGTATGGCATCAATTCGTTACTGATTTTCGAAATATGCACGAAAAAGCCTTGGAGATAAGAAAACAGAAGCCAACAGTAAAACAATTTAATTTTATCAAGAATAGAATTTCACGAATGCCAAAAGAGGAGAAATCGAAGTTACTTTCAAACAAACATATCGATGACCTAACTGGCGAAGATGCTAGGGGGATCATTGAAATTCTCAGTAACTCCGACAATGGGGACATACCTCCAAGTGAAAAACAAATGAAATACATGTTGAGCTTATTTGAAAAATTAAATCTCAATATTGATGACTACCTTAAAGAGAAAGGAATTGACGATATTGATTCACTCACCGGAGGAAGAGATGGCAATGCTAGTGAAATTATCGGAGAACTCGTGAATCTAGAGGGACGGACGGATAAACAAGCAGCTGCGATTGAGTCGATGGGTGAAAAGGCAGGGATTAGCGTTGAAGATGCGATGGCTTTAGTTGGTGCAGAATCCTTGGACAAGATTACCAAGAAAGAGGCGAGTAATCTCATTGGGAAATTGAAGAAATTGATTCAAAAAAATAAAAAAGGACAAAAGAAATGAAATCTAATGTTCTAGACGCAGATACAACCTCGTATACTAGACAAGGTGGTGGCTTTACTTGCTTAAAGACAATTACGATGTGATTGTGATAGGTGCTGGACCAGTAGGTGGATACCTAGCATGGAAATTGACGCAAAGTGGATTGACAGTCCTTCTAGTAGAAGAGCACTCAGAGATTGGTAGACCATTCCAATGCGCAGGAATGGTTAATCCTTCGGCAATGGACAGGATTGGAGCGTTTGATACAGTTTTGACTAGGATATGGGGTGCTAGGATGTACAGTCCATCGGGGACAGAGATTCGCATTGGCAATCCGGAAACAACAAGAACATGGTCGGTTTGTCGGAAATTATTCGATGAAAGAGTTGTTCAATTATCATTAGATTCTGGCGCAGATTTACTCTTGTCTTCTAAACCTATTAATGCGACAGTTTCGGATAATGGAGTCGAAATATCCATCGATGTTGCCGGGGTAATCAAAGATTTCCAATGTAGATTACTGTGTGGAGCGGATGGTGCACACTCTTGGGTTAGAAGGACTTTCAAAATGGGACGCCCAAAGGAATTGATGATTGGATTTCAAATTGAGGTAACGGGGTATCCAGGAGAAGAGGGTCGGCTCGACCTATTCACAGGAGATGATATTGCACCGGGATTTTTTGCCTGGGCTATTCCATCAGGAAATACTACAAGGATAGGGAACTGGACTTTGCCCCAAAAATTAGGTGATAAATCCTGTGAAGAGTTGTTAGAGAGACTAATGAAGTCTCCAAAATGGAAAGAGAGATTTACCAATTGTAAAGAGGTAGGAAGGTATTGTGGACCGGTACCATCGGGCTTAATTCACAAACCAGTCATTAACCGAGTTGCAGTATTTGGAGATGCTGCAGGGCTTTGCAAACCTACAACAGGCGGTGGAATTGGAAAGGGTTTTGATCAAGTCGATTTAATGCTCCCAAAATTGATTGAAGTTGTTGCAAATAATAATTTCAGTCCCGCTACGATAAATGATTTGAATTCGACAATCTCTAGCATGAGAAGAAGTCAAAATAAATCCAGAGCTTTAAGGAACGTATTTCTTAGTGAATCAACGGACCATGAATTGGATGAATTATTTGCTGTCTGGTCTCAACCGGAAGTCATCGAATTAATCAATCAGATTGGAGATATTGATAATCCAATTCCACTTGGAATAAAGATGCTAAAAGAGGTTCCAGAATTTCGTCGGTTGGCCTCAAAGGCGGCTTCCGCATTGATATGGGGTTGAGTATTTGGAATCTGTTCAACGAATCAGATATCCGCCTTTTGATCATGCCAATGTAGACCCGAATTCATTACCAATTACGGAAGTCATTGTCGAGTCAAATTCCCAACCTCCAACCCCCTTTAAAATCGGTTCAGATTCTGGTTGGTTGGTAGAGTGGAGGGGAATTACCGAAGACGATACTAATCTACCACGAATTAAATCTGTTACCACTACCGCAACGCTTCCATTTCTGATGAGAACTCGAAATGGTTGGTACATCGAGCCTGATCCATTACACGCATTCGCTAGGAAATTAATTGTCCCAACGGTTATGTTGTTGATTTTCTCTCTTTTTCTTCACGCCATAGCACCGGCTTTAGGGGAGATCCCAATTCTATCTTGGCTTACCCAAGGAACATATCAAATCGGACCTCTTGATTATCCCAAATTATTGTTCATAACATTTCCAATATTTGTTTTACCTATTTTAATCAGAATTTACGCTAATTCTCGTGATATTAACAGACAAAATATCTACATTAATGCGCCTCTTAATGACCCTAATATTTCATTGAATATAGGCGAGGGTTGGGCCGAAATTTCTCAGATGCAATTACCAGATAAGGTTCAGTACTTAGGTGCTAGGATCCAAGCTGGAGTTGCAGTGCCAGAAAGAAAAACAATGCTTCAATCTGCCAATCGGCCTGAAGGAAATCAGCCACCTCCTGGTATGTCTACCGCTTTACCGGAAAAAAGATTGACTGGAGGTGAAGAACATGGTACAGGGGTTGGAGAGTCTACACCATTAGCAGTTGATTATTCCCGAATCCTACTTTTAGAACCAATGAGAGTTCGAGCAAGGGGAGACTTGGAAACCAGTAGTGTTTGCCCAATAAGACTGAATGGCCCAGAGGAAAGATGGCCGGGGACAATATATTCCTCGGTTATCGCTCTCCATTGGGAGATTCATCTACATGCTACATGGAAGGGTATGAGATTAAGATGGGTCAGCCCTATAATTATGCCACAAAACAAGACGGAAATTTCCATCAATATACTTCCACTAAGGGCCGCAAGATCTGAAGAATCTAAGGATTAATCAGACCGGTTGTAGAGGAGGCGGGCAGGCTAACCTTCCTTCATCTAGGATTTCTGTTTCTAAGTTATTATAGTCAGAATCACGCTTTTGAGGTATGAAACCTGCTCGCAAGATTGTTCGTTGTAACTCATCTTCTCCTGCTAGTGTTTTGGTCGTACCAGATGCAGAAACCACGTTTTCTTCCATCATTGTAGAACCTGCATCGTCTGCTCCAGCAAATAGAGCTAGTTGGGCTACACCCATGCCCATTGTAGGCCAGGATGCTTGAATGTGTAGAATGTTATCGAAAAATAGTCTAGCGATAGCAACGTGACGGAGATATTCATGAGCCCCAGCACCTAATTGAATCCTATTCTGACCCTTATTCCTCTTTCCAAATGAATTGTTTTCTAATTGAACCGGCCATGCTATGAATGAGGTAAAACCAGTCAATCCTTCCTTCAAACTTCTATCCTGAAGGATTCGAATCCTGTCCATATGTTCGACGCGATGTAAATTATTTTCGCCAAAACCAATGACATTTGTTGCAGAGGTTGTCATGCCAAGATGTTGTGCCTCTTCCATAACCCTTAGCCAGTTCTCGGCACCACCTTTCTTTGGAGAGATATCTAATCGAACCTCATCTACAAGCATCTCAGCCCCGCCACCAGGTAGACCATGCACACCAGCGTCTCTCAACTGAAGTAGTACATCTTTGGTAGATGTTTGACACACCTCTGCTATACCTTCAATCTCTATTGGGGAAAAACAATCTAAATCGATAGTTGGATGTCTTTTCCTTAGTTGTAATATCAAATTCGTATACCATTCTATGGGTAAATCAGGGTTAACGCCGCCTTGCATTAATACTCTTGACCCTCCGATATTTTCTAATTCGGTAAATCTTGCACTAATTTGTTCTACGGATTGAGTGTATGTTTCTTCATGTCCTGGTGGGCGATAAAATGAACAAAATTGGCAATTTATTGTACATACATTGGTGTAGTTAACATTGCGATCTACAAGGTAAGTTACTTTGTTCCCAGGGACTCTCTTTCTTCGCATTAATAATCCAGCGTGTAACAATTCGTTTTGCTCCGCTTCATTGTAGAGAATTGTTGCCTCATCAACGGTAAGTCGAGGGGGGTTTTCACTCAATTGTAATTGAAGAATTTCTCGCCAATCGGCCAATAAATCACAACCCTGAGCCTACCAATGCTTCAACTTCTGAAATCTTTTTGGGGCAATTAGAGGTTAATACAACAGGCCCATCTTTGGTAATTAAGACATCATCCTCAATTCTAATCCCTATCCCTGAATACCGCTCCGGGACTTGGATATCCTCTCTCCAAGAGGCAAAATATAATCCAGGTTCTACTGTTAAAATCATGCCTTCTTCTAGTAACCTTCCGTCGCCCTTGCCACCAGGTCTAGTTACTCCGACATCATGGACGTCGAGTCCCAGTGAATGGCTTGTCCCGTGCATGAAGAATTGACGCGTTTTTCCATCTAGCTCATCACCCATCGCCTCATCAAAAGAACAGTCAAGAATTCCTAATTCAATCAAACCTTTGGAAATTACTTCCATAGTGGCTTTGTGAGATGCGTTCCATGGAACCCCTACTTTACACGCCGCGATTCCAGCAAGTTCTGCTTCCAATACTAGATTGTAAATCTCTTTTTGGGAATCAGAAAATTTACCATTTACTGGCCAAGTTCGAGTAATATCAGAAGCATAGCCATCAACCTCACAACCCGCGTCTACAAGGACCAATTCACCATCATTAACGGTGTTACTATTAGAGTGATAATGGAGAATTGTAGCGTTATCTCCACCACCAACAATAGAAGGATAGCTCCATTGAGAGCCATGAGATTGAAAGCATCCTTCGATCATTGCTTGGATTTGCCATTCCCCAATGCCAACTTGAGTATTTTTCATTGCTAGCGAGTGGGCCATTGAAGCTAAATTCGCCGATTTTTGCATTATTTCAATCTCTGCTTGGGATTTACACATTCGCATCTCATCTAAGATTGAAGATGGATCTGCTAGGCTAATTGGCCCCATTCCATAGGTATTTCTTTGTCTGCTCTTTGAGGTCAAAGCTTCATGGACAATTTGATCAACATCTTCATTTAATTTTTGGATTAAATATACTCCATTTGATTCAGACAAGGCCGCCCTTAAAATTTCATTCATTTGTAATAGGGAATGGGCTTCATCAATCGGCCATCTAGCTGAGGCGCCTTCAATTCCTATTCTTCTTCCTTCCCAAATTTCCGCGTTTGTATCGTTAGGTTGAACGAAAAGTGATATGACCCAATCATTTCCATTGTGTTTTGCCATCAATACTGATTCAGGATCTGTCCAACCACACAGGTATAGCATATAGGAACTTGCTCTGAAAGGATAGTGAACGTCATTAGACCGAATAGAATTAGGGTTTGTTGGAATAAGTACTAGACTATCCTGTGATATCTTATCGAGGAAACGAGACTGCCGCCCCCTGTATTCAGACTCCGAGAATGGTAGGTTTGCCATACTATTCACGCTTTTGCGACAAGCAAGGTATTCTTAGGACTGTGGGATGGAAATTTCTAACAATATGAGTTATTGTTTAGGATTTCCACTTTGGTATCGATTGTTCATTATTTCCTCGGAATCGATTTACCAAGGCGTAGGTTAGGAATAAAGTACTAAACGCGAATACTACCAAAGCGATTGGGAAGGGCTTGACCTCATCGGGATGAATCAACATTACTGAAATAGTTGCGAATTCACCGTCGTCATCAATTACTTCTAGGGTCAGTTCTGCCCGGTAATCATCATCCTCTAGCCAAGTCAATGAACGCTCACAGCCTTCGTACAGAGGAGAGTTATCCAATAACCAAATACATCTCAAACCAGATGCGTCATTAATTGTGTCAGAGCTCTCAGTTGCATCCAATTGTATATCTGAAGGATTGGAAATTCTAAATTCCTGCCCGTCTAAAATTTGTTCTCCATCGATTATTAATGACGCTGTGGGGACTGTATTTTTAATGTCAAAAATAACCATTTGTTCTGACGATAAGCCTCCTTTATCATATACCGTTAGGCTAAGTGTGTAGTTTCCTGATTGGGCACCAGATATTGAGTAAATGTTGATATCTTGACCCATTATTACATCAACCGGCAGGGTACCTGAGTGAGAAGGTTTTCTAAGGGTCCAAACATAGTACATGTCGGTCCTACCCCAGTAAGGATCTTCTGTTAACGTGGCATCAAATGTATGCCAAATATCATCCTCTAGCGCATAATCAATTCCTGAGATTTTGATCACAGGAGGTTCATTGTTGACCCGAATTGAAAACTCATGAATTGCCCCCTCTGTATTCGAACTGCTTGATGAGCAACCAATTAGGACTATTTCGAGCCAACCATCTAGTTTCCCTGAAATGTCCCAAATAATTTCGAAATGTCCTGAAGGGAATTGGTATGCTTCTGCTGTTATCGAAGGCTCACTACAAATTGATGATTGGGGGATATGAGATGATTGTATTAGCCCCTGAGCCAACGAGCCTGTGATTTCGACATTGACTCCACCTATGGGATAAGTGCCGAGCCAACCACTAACTTTCATTGAAGAATCGATTAATTGCCCCGATTGGTCGGTGTCTAATAAAAATCCAATTAAACCTGTTGAATTGTTCTCGACCATGAAAACAACTCTATTTTCAATAACCTCTAATCCATCATCATCAATCGAATGTACACTAACATAACAAGCACATTCGCCTGTGGCAGAGAATGTTAACTCAAAGGACCAAGACCATTGTTCTCGGCTACTAGTAGAGGTGATTTCGACCAAAGAACCTAGCATATCTCCACCATCGAATTCGGCACCGTCTTTAGACACCCTCCAAAATACATCAGACGGTTGTTCATCATCTTCAATAATTCCTGAAAATAATATTGATTCGGATGAATATTCACCATTTTCAATATCTATGCTAATTAATGCCGGATCGCCAGCGTGTGTTGTATCGGCCGTAACACTGTTACAAAGAAAAAGGAATGCTATTAGAGACAGCAGTACAGCGCCCCAGTGCCTCTTCATCATAGCAAGGGATTAACCAATCTGTCTTGAACCCCATGCAAATGTGTTCAATTCATCTCTCAGATATTTGCATTTGCCACACCATTTCGTCTAGCCAAGTTCCTAGTGTATCAATATCTACGAATTCCTGACTTGCTTCTGCGGTTAGAATGCAATCACAAGCAGCAGCGGCTAGTAAACCCGCATCCTCCATTGGCAATCCATTTCCTAATGCTACAGCAAGTGCAGTAGCTGCTGCGTCATGCAAACCGATTTGTTGTTTTGGAGCGGGGGCAGAACAATCGAAATGAATCGTTTCACCCTCAGATTGGTAGAGAGTTACCCCATTTATCCCTCCTAAAACTACCAGAGCATCCCAATCGTATGTTGAGATTAGTTCCGAAGCTGCAGTAGCTGAATCGGAAGCTTCCAAACGACGCCGCATCAGTTCCATACCCCTCATCTCAACAAGAACCACCATAGCACCACGAGACCGTTCTAAACCGGTTAATTTTGGGTCCATTATGACTGGAATACCAATTTTTTTAGCCGCTCCTATGAGCTTTGAGGCGCTGGCAACAGTAACAGCACCATTATCATAATCGGAGATTACCAAGGCACAACTATTCTCCAATTGTTTCATTGCATTATTGGCTAATTTTTCTGACATTGAGTTTTCAATAGATTCGAGAGGACCTCTGTCTGCTTGGAGTAATATTTGACTGTCTTCAAGAAGACTTTCTCTACTACCAAAAAATCGGATTTTCACTAGAGTATGTCTGTCTGAAACGGACTCTATTCCGTTTACTGTAATCCCATCGTCAGTCAACATATCCACTATCGAATTACCTTCTCGGTCATCGCCAACAAACGTATGGAAATCAACATCTAGACCTATAGAATTTAGTCCGCGTGCAATATGAGCTGCTGCACCTGGACTCTCATCGGTTTGGAAAATTTTCAAAACAGGAACTGGTGCTATTGAATTTAGATTATTTGCATATCCATGGTGATATCGGTCTAACATCACATCACCCAATAATGTTACTTGCGACCCTTCCATATCATTCAGGCAGGAGCGTAATCGTCGTAGAGCTTCGATACGGGATACGGTGTCTTCGTCAATCGCCATGTAACTTCGTGTAACAGGAGATGAATGAGTTTTGGGGGTGATAGGAGGTCAAATCATGACCGACGAACTCAAGCGAGCAAGTTCCCTCCGAGGGTTATGACGGGCATACCTACGAGTTGGACTTATGATGGTCCGGCTGCCAACAGAATCTGGCAAAAATCCGCTATTGGTAGACCTTCCGGAGATGGGGAAATCGATTTATCACCAGCAGAAACATTGTTTGTCCACCATCACAGAAACTTAGATTTACCAACAAACGATTGGATAAATAGCGCACTAAAACAAAATTCAATGCTATTACAGGAATATGCCATCCTAGAGGCTCTTCGTGTCCCAGGTAATAAGGTCATATTATCTGCAAATGTGGACCTTTTTTCAATGGAAATTCATTCTCGGTCTTGGGGTGCAAGATGGAGTTCTAATACTCATCCAAGAAATAGTAAACCAACTTCTGAAATACGGTGGTTTAACGACTCTGATAAACTAGACCCCACAGAATTACACCTATGGACAATTGACGTTAGGAATTCGGGCAGAATACCAGAAGTATTGGTTGTAGATGATGAATTTAGTGTGGTGACATATCAACTATCCTCAGAAAACCCCACTGGTTCTTTTCAAGGAAATGAGACTACAGATTATTTAGCTAATTTATCAGATGGTATTACTTCAGCAGACGGTATGCTATTTCCATCTGAAGATTGGAAAATACAACAGTTAGGAGTACCCTCCGCAGGAGGCATTCATCTAGATTCAATCACATGTGAAATCGTTCAGGGATTGAATCCGCTATCAGAGGGTGCAAAAATTCTCTCAGACTTGCTTAACAGAGGTCTAGTTATTCGTCCCGGATTCAAATACGGAACTAGATGGAGATGTTACGACAAGCCTCTTGGAGAAGATCATGCGCCTTTCCTTGTAGTCTTACCAGAAGATGCGCCAAGAGATTGGGCAGGTGCTGGGCCTCTCATCCAACTCTGCACCCGAGTAAACAAAATTTGGTTACACCCTGTAGGGAAAGGAAATTCCTGGAATTATTTAGCGATTACTAGGCCGCCTCCCGATTCACGGTGGTCAAATCCAAATAAACGTTGATTTTTCACAATTATTGAGATTCATTTTCGTCATTTACGGGTTGGTTTTGAATCGTTGGTTTGGGATTAGAACTAGGGAGCAAAGAGATAGCGATTAAGATGAAAATTACCATGATTGCGTTGCTAGGTTGAACCAGCCAAGAAAGAGGACTATCCCCATTGAATGATGATTGTGCAGTGAGGGTAACCGGAACTCTTTGTTCAAGCCCAAATGAGTCGACGAAAACAAGTTCGCCTTCTGCAATCATGCCAGGGGTCAATAAGCCATCAGGAACAATATTTAGGACGACATCCGGGCACGCTTGTAATTCGCCCGAGGTTGAAACAGTGGATATTCGGGAAAGTGCACCTTCTACAGCAATTGAGTATGTTCGTGAGGCTTCACCCAAACAAGAGGTAGAGAGTTTAACCTGGGAGTTTTCATCCCATGGAATGATTGCAGTAAGATGTTCAGAGGTGATTCTATGACCTATGGAATACCAGTCTAAATCAATTTGCCAATTCTCTTCCCCTTGACAACCAATTGTACCTCTGAGGTATCCTGAGCCGTCCCCCATTTGGTTCGCGGTAGCGAGCTCTATGGTGGATTCGCCTTCTTCGATTGAAATAACTCTTGGAACGACCCCCCCCGAATTAGATGAGGTGTAAACATCGATTGCTAATTGGCAAGCGTCATCTGCAAATACAGTTGCGAAAACAGATTCCTGACCGAGTATCTCCAAAGGTCCTCTTGGAGGTAGTACATCCACTGTTGAGGGATTACTCGGGAAATCAAAGGCAATTACAGCCTCATTAGAATCTATTTTTTCGATTGTTGCGGTCCATTGAACCATACGACCACGACTATCGCGTATATGCATCCCATTAGCACCCAATTGATCACCTTGGGAAAAAGCGTCTCCAGGGTCGCCACTATCTCGACCTCTTTGTAACGCTGCATCTCCATCTGCTTCGATAATTTTTAGCCACGCTTTATCGGGGTCAGTGTTGACAAGGTTATTTCTTGCATCACCATTATTCAGATCCTGAATTTCAACAATTACTCCATGACCGGGTAGGCGTGAATCGAAACCCGAATCCACACGTAAAGTAAAGCGAACCCATTCGTTAGGTGCAATGGGAATTTCAAGATATGAGCCGGCTTCGGATATTCCTCTAATTGTATAATTGGAATCAATAGGAGTTACCAGAACACCTCTCTTAACCCCAATTAAGTCTAGAGTTGAGGAGGAAGGCAGAGCAGGTATTGCACCATTACCATTCCAATTGCCACTAGCCATTATGCCCCAATCACCAATTCCATTCCAATTACTGGTGGGCAAGTCACTGTGGACATCATACAAATCTAATGCCCCCATCTGATGTAGCATTTCATGTACGACCGTGCCAACTCCGGAATGAATTGAGGCTATTGTGAAGTGTTCAAACCTCCAATCTCCAATTTCTAATGGTTCCTGCATACCCGTGAAATGACTCCAAAGTGAATCCGTGCCACCATTCATTTCCTGAGGTTGAGCGGAATGCAAAATTAGTATTCGGTCAATTATTCCATCAGAGTTCAAGTCCCAATTTGAAAGATCGATTCCTTGGAGTTGGTCGGATGCGACATCTCGAAGTAGAGTTTCCGCACCGTTACCATCAGCACCATGGTCTCTCTCTCCGGCAACGTCTTCTCCCCAATTTTTCACTCCTTGCGGTGCTTGCCAAACCTCGTCAAATAATGTCACAGATAACGAAGAAGACCCTGCAGTCATTTGTTCAACATATTCCTCTGCAGAACCTTGTCCGATTAGAATCTCAGATGCGGCTGAGGGAGGATATTGGTTATTGGGGAATTCCACTTGCAGAACCAACCATCTTTCCTCGGTCTGAACACCCAATAAAGAAAGGCCGTTATCGTCATCATTGCTCCCTTGACCGGATGCCCATTCATCAACGATTTCTGAATTAAAATGTACATAGAGAGCACCCAGTAACAACAGTGCCGCTAGCACTGCTCTGATGGCTCTCATATCGATAACGGAC
>Ga0315331_10001477_pt1 | contig 17634 bp, 10 predicted proteins | sample M160m34915metaG_FD_203456 | JGI IMG/M metagenome (GOLD analysis project Ga0315331, IMG submission 203456) | Ammonia-oxidizing marine archaeal communities from Monterey Bay, California, United States - M1 60m 34915 | ecosystem: Environmental > Aquatic > Marine > Intertidal zone | place: USA...
GGGAAGATCAGCCGCAGGTTCGAGCAGGCTGCCATCGGCACATCGTTCAACTTCACGGGCACAACGTACGTGTTTCGGCTGAACGACGGTGCTGTCTCACTTGAGAAAGCACCGGAAGAACTCGAGCAGATGCCGCTGCCACCAAACCTCGAGATCGGCAGAAAGGCCCTCGAGTTCGTGGCTACAACGATGGATGATGTCGAAATCAGTTTTCCCGGCGCTTACGCGGGGAAGATCGTAATGCTGGACTTCTGGGCGACCTGGTGCGGTCCGTGTATCGGCGAAATACCAAACATGAAGAAGGCATACGTGAAATGGCACGACAGGGGCTTTGATATTCTCGGAATCAGTTTTGATCGAGCGGACATGGATGAAAAAATTCTGGCCTTTCTGAATGAGAGAGAATTGCCATGGCCTCAGATTTACGAAGGAAAGATGTGGGACACGACTCTGGGTCACATGCACGATGTGAGTGGGATTCCTTTCGTCCTGCTTGTCGACGGTGACAGCGGAGAGATTCTTGCTACTGCAAAGCAGCTTCGCGGTCCAGGGCTGAGTGACTTCATCCGACGTGCTCTGGAAGACAAGTTCGACATCAAACTTGCAGACGAACCTGATGACGCTGCTGAGGGCGAAAAAACACAGGACGGCAGTTAGTCCGGCCGTCGGCAGGTCTGTGATAAGTCAGATCTGACGTGTGCACGGAAACCGCGGCCCGTTGGGCACGCGGTTGAACGATCTGTTCGCTGCCGCTGCGTCGTGCTCGTTTCGCCGCCAGGGCGACGTCTCGCGATACCACGTTACTGTTCTGCCATTGGCACCAATCGAATGTAGTCGATGCCCACCATGTACTTTTTGACGGCTTTAGGGTGAGCCCCCGTAATTTCCAGACGTAGCGGGTGATCGCCCTTGGAAAGTGTGACTCCAGGATACGACAGGACTCCCGTTGTGATGACATCCGGAGAGTTGTACAGATCGATGGCCGGGTCAATGATGCGATCGTCAATCGACAGTGTCACGATTCCGTAGTCACGGGCTTTCGTTAACACGACCTCCACCGCGTAGGTCCCTTTTGCTGAAACCGGGATCTCAAGGGCCAGACGGTCGCCCGGTCTGGCGCCTGCCCACCACAAGTGATTCGTGCCGCTCCAGCGATCCGCCTTGAAGCCGCCCATCGGCTGACTCTGCACTTTGCCGGCTGTCTTCTCAACAATTTTCAGGCTTTCACCTTCCAACGCGTCCGGGACCGTGCCCGTGGTTTGGTCAATCGGAGCAGGCGGTCCTGACACAGCAACCTGCTGCGGACTGCCCAGATACGCGATCAGATCCCGCGCGTCCGTCCTGGTCAGTGCATCCAGTTGCCGTTCGGGCATCATGGATACTTTGCTGAGCGTTCGTTCTTCGATCTGCCGTTTGGGGATCACCACCTTGTCATTAATGGTTTGAATTGTCAGAGCGCTGTCGGTTTCCAGTTTCAGCAGACCGCTGACGACCTGACCGTTATCCAGAGCGACCACTGTCATCTGATAGGTTCTTCCGACAACCGCGCTGGGGTCAAGAATGTTCTCCAGGATATAATCGATGTTGGCTCGGTTAGAGCCCGTGATATCCGGTCCGATGTCGCCTCCGGTACCGAGCAGGCGGTGACAGTTCTGGCACGTCTTCATGAAAACTCGCCGCCCGTTTCCCGGATGTGCGTCGGCCAGAAACTTCGGACTGAGTGTCTTCTTCCACTGAGCGATCTGAACTTTTCGATCCGCTGATGATTCGCGAATGTCTCCCCAGTGTTGTTTCAGCAGACTGTTAATGTGCGAATTCTTGAAGGTCAGGATCTGTCGAACATGGTATGCGTGCAGATCACCGGCCGGCACCTGGTTATTGCCAATTGATGCCAACAACTGCGTTGTCCATGTCGGCCGGGACACTAATGTTCCGATCGCGTCCGCTCGTGTCATCTGCGGAAAGGAATCGTAGCGTGACAGCAGGATGCCCGGGACTGTATCGTCGCCCAGAGCGCCGAGGGCTCTGATGGCTGCCCCCTGTAACGCTGCGTTGTCGAGCACGGAATCCATCACCAGCACATTTGCCGAAGCCGAGTCATTGGCTCGTACAAGTACATTCAATGCCTGTTGTCGTCGTTTGATCTCCTGCTGTGGATCCCCCAGCAGCTTTCGCATGGGGGCCAGAATTCGCTGATCGCCAAAGATGATGGCCAGCCGGTCGGCTTTGTCGCGGAGAGTCTGGTTCCCCGTGCGGGAAAGTTTCGTATAGGCTGTCTGCCATGCCCCAGGCATCGGAATGTCGACTCGGCCTTCAAAGGCCGCCAGCATTTCGTCCAGAATCAAGTGCTGGATTTGAGGATCTTCCACGCTGTCGAGCGCGGCGACGACCGGGGCGATTGTGTCTTCATGTGCGGATGCTCGTCGGAAGATGTAACGGCTCAACAAAGGAATCTTTGTCGTGAGAGCAAGGTTCGTCGCCCGTTCGGGATCTGCGGGGACGAGAGGTTCAATGCCATACCACAACAGCAGCGGGACATTGTGGTCACCGACGTCCTCTGCACGTTCTGCTAACGCCGTTGCCAGTGCCCATCGTTGCTGCAACGGCAGTCGCTGCAGGCCGGAAGCCAGATACATGCGTACGACTGCGGAAGTGTCGTCAGCTGCCAGCGAGGTCATGGCTGCCCGTACTGCAGATGACGCTTCTTTATCTTCCAGCGTAAGTTGAATTGTCCATGCTCGGACGTACTCTTCTGAGTCGGCCAGCAACTGCATGGCCCGATCTTCATTCAGGCCGTCCAGAGCGTGCAGTGTCCACAGATAGCGTAGTCGTCGGTTGACCGAGCGATTTGTATCTGCGACGGCTGTCCAGAGATTTTCGACAGCCTGCGGCGCAGGTCCGAGTTCCATCAGACGTTTGCGGGCCATTCGCACGTGCCAGTCATTTTTGTGATCATGGGCGGCCAGTAGCTGATCAATTGTCCATTGGGAAGCGTCCAGGGCAAGTTGCTGCTCCGGGGCACCAAATGAAATTCTGTAAATGCGCCCGTTACTGCGATCCCAGATTTCAGGGTCCCGTCGGTGGCAGGCGTTCTTATCGTACCAGTCGATCAGATACACGGTGCCATCGGGACCATAACGCAGATTGATACCGCGGTAGTAGTGGTCGTTGGCGAACAGGAAGTCGTCGCTGTGATGACCGACGTAGCCCGAGCGATCTTCGACGGGTTCCAGCAGGTCATTGTTGATGCGATTGCCGTGAATATTGCTGAAGAAAATCTGGTTGCGGTATTTGTCCGGCCAATTATCGCCCAGATAAATCATGGCGCCGGCATGAGCGTGTCCTCCCCCTGCCTGTGCTGTTCCGCCCGCGGCTTTCGGTTCGTGCCCCCACCAGGCATGGTCGCGAATATTGCCGACATAGTGCGCATGATCAGCAATGGTCTTGATGTCGTCGTAGGTATGTGCGTTGAAGTGCTGACCTCCCTGTCGATGGTATCGACCACCCTGCACCATGTGCCACAGATGTGGAATCACACATGCCGTGATGAATGCCTGGCCGTTGTCGTTGAAGTCCACTCCCCAGGGATTGCTGGTTCCGTGGGCGAATACCTCAAAGATGTCTTTTGTCGGATGATAACGCCAGACCCCGGCGTTTAGTTCCTGCCGTTGTTCACCTGGTGTTCCCGGTCTGCCAACCTTCGAGTGAGTGAAAACACCATGGCAGCCATATAGCCAGCCGTCCGGACCCCAGATAAAGGCGTTCAGCGTCTCATGGGTGTCGTGCCAGCCAAACCCGTCTCGCAGCACTGTGGCACCGGCGGGAACGTCATTCGGAAACTGCAGTGCAGCCGCCTGGTGTGCTACTGCCTCGGTATCGTCCGGCACGTCATCGCCGTCTCGGTCGGGGATGAACATCAGGTACGGCGCCGCACCGACGTAAATGCCTCCGAAGCCGACTTCCAGACCGCTCACCAGGTTCAGGCCTTCGATGAACGTTTTCGAGCTGTCGAAGTCGCCATCATGATCTGTGTCTTCAAAGATGACGATGCGGTCTTTCCCCTGACCATCGGGAGCACGCACTGGGTATGTGTGTGCTTCCGCGACCCACAGCCGCCCTTTATGGTCGAAGCACATGGCGATGGGTTGATAAACCAGGGGTTCGCCGGCGGCCAGGTGCACCTGGAAGCCGGGCGGCACTGTCATCTGTGCGGCAGCAGCATCTGGTGCCAGCCCCTCGGCCATCGCCACACGCTTGCGTGGCTGATGTCGTTCAAATTCTTTGCGGCTGACCTCACGACGAGCGTGAGTCAGGACATGAGCCCCCTTCATTCCTCCTGCAACAATATCCGGCAGGCCGTCATCGTTGATGTCGCCGACGAACAGCCCTCGACCAATGCCCGATTCACCGTCAGCTTTTCGCGGGACCCAGTCCACAGTTACTCTTGCACTTGCAGTCGCTTCTTCCTCGGCAGCAGCTCGGTGATGCAGTTCGAACCAATAGACGACGGCTCCGGCATCCCACATCGGACTCTGCGTGTGGTGCGACCAGTATGTTTTTCCCGTGACGATATCCTGTAACCCATCGCCGTTGATATCGGCCAGTTTGACGGCATGAGGCTCCGTAAACAGCACGCCGTAGTCGTTGTCTGCTGCCGTTTCTCCCATGATTACGTGTTGTTCAAACCGGATGTTTCCTTCTGCGTCGGAAATGTTTTCGTACCATGCCAGGCCATAGTTGTGAGCACTCAGACTGGTGATCACATCGTTGTCACCGTCGCCATCGACGTCGTAGGCGAACATGTCTGCTCCGGCGGGCGCGAAGGCGACCCGATGAAAATTCCAGTGATCGCGGGGTTGATACACTTTAGGTTGTTGAAACCAGCCGTCGCGCGCGATGATGTCCTTACGCCCGTCCCCGTCAACGTCCCCCACGCCGAGACCATGGCCGAAAGGTTTAGGCGCGACGTCCGGAGAAATCTCGATGAAGGTCCATCTTTCGAACGGATGCCCGTCGGTTGGCGTGGCGAAGCCGTAGTGTCCGTTTCGAGTACACACCAGTTCCTTCACGCCGTCACCTGTCACATCTGTGAACTGAGGGGACTCGTTTGACACGGAGTCGACGACGGTAAACCTGTCCCACAGTTGTTCCAGGTTCTGGCGGCCCGGGTTGCGATAAACGTGTCCTGGTCTGCCTGGAAAACCGACAACCAGAATGTCATTGTTGCCGTCCTGGTCGAAGTCATGGATCCAGCTGAAAAAGTTGTCTGCATATCGGTTTCTGTCCTGCGGTATGGCGGGATAGATTTCATGTTTCGCGGCAAAATCCGGGCCTGCGAACCAGTATGGTCCGTACACGACGTCGGCAATCCGGTCACCGTTAATGTCACCGGCGGACGCTCCTTCAGAGAAATAGACGTCGGTCAGTTGAGTGCGAGCAAACGAATGCACGACAAGTTCATTGTCCGGTGTCAGCATCTGGGCTATGACGGGCGGTGGTGGCATCCAACCATTTGCTGTCAAAAGAAAGAAAGCAGTCCAGACGGAACGTCGTTGCTTCATGATCGTCTCGCAGTCGCTTGCTGAAGTTGGGGGCTGGATGCAGTTGTGAGGATTTTTCGGTTCGTAATGGTCAGCCGGATTTTTTCCACGACCGATTCCCGGTGGAGCGGACGATCATATTGGCAGATTCGTTCGCCAGTGGCCAGAACCCCGGGAATTCCCGCCGATGCTGGTGCATTTCGGGCACGGAAAATCGGGTGAGAGGGGCTGAGCAGACGTGCACCGTTCAAAACCCCCGCCTTTCTTTGATCCCCCCCGGATTTCACTGCTACATCGAGCTAGTGTTGCGAAAGCGGAGAGTCAACGCCTGCGCCTTTTTCCTCAGACTCTTCGTAACCCTTGTGCACGTTACATACGGACGTATGCAGACACCGCCCTTGACAATTGAACCCCGGCCAAATTCGCGGATAGCGGCTGATTCCAGTCTGACCTGCGATCGTTGGTCGGAAGCCACTGTCAGAGGAGAGGATCTGCAAAGGTATTTCCACTGGAATGGTGCCACGACTGTTGCCATTGTCCTGGTGATGCTGATCTCCAACGTTGTGACTTATGTCGCTTTGCCGTGGACTCACCTGAAAATGCTTGGCAGTATCAATCCGCACGTGTGGTTGGCTGTGGGCTTATTGATGCCGTGTGCTCTCGTTTGCCTTTCCGTATATCAGCAGTACTGGTGTGCGGGCAGACATGCGGAACCGGCATCGCGTCTGGGGCCGTATGTTCTGAAGAGCAAGCTGGGAGCTGGAGGCATGGGGGAAGTGTTCCTGGCCGAACATCAGCTGATGAAACGTCAGTGTGCGGTAAAACTGATTCATCCGCAGCAGGCCCGGGATCGACACATGCGCGAAAGTTTCGAACGTGAGGCGCAGGCCACAGCTCAGCTTACTCATTGGAATACGGTTGAGGTTTATGACTATGGCACGACTGATGACGGGCGATTTTATTATGTCATGGAATATCTGAAGGGTATGAACCTGTCGCAATATGTTGATCGCTACGGGCCGATGAAACCTGAACGCGTTATCTACATACTTAAACAGATGTGCGATGCGCTCTACGAAGCAGACTACGCAGGTCTGGTCCATCGCGACATCAAACCCAGCAATATCTTTCTGACGGAACGGGGAAGGTCATTCGATATTGTCAAACTGCTGGATTTCGGACTGGTGCAGGCGACCGTCAAAGAAGAGAGTCGACATCGCAATGTCAGTACCAAGCTGCACGGATCACCGGCCTTTATGTGTCCGGAACAGGCGGTCGGTTTGACGCCGGACTGTCGGGGTGATTTGTACTCGCTGGGAGCAGTGGCCTACTTCCTCTTGACCGGGCATCCGCCATTTGTTGACGAAAATCCGATTATGCTGATCGTTTCACACGCGACCACGTCCGTGCCGACATTCAGAGAAATCGGCGTGGATGTGCCGTCGGATCTTGCGGACACGATTCTTAAGTGTCTGTCACACGACGCATCCGATCGCTACGCATCCGGTCGAGAATTGCTGGTGGCCCTGGAACAATGCTGTCTCGACAGCAAATGGACATGGCATTCCGCCGAACAATGGTGGCTCGAAAACGATGTCGTCTCCGGCACAACTGTCCAACCGCCGGCAAAGGTCGCAAAGAGCACGCTGCACATAGAATGCGACACTGACACTGATACGGATCTGACGGCACGGCATCAGATTGACCACAACGAGCAGACCGCGGTGTATGAACAGCCTGCCGAACTGGCCGGCCTGTGCCGAGCCGATTGATTCGTGCACCTCCCGGGTCAGTTTTCCCAACGTTGCGATTCTAATATTCACGCCGAAGCGGCATGAGCCGGAACTCGTTGCAGATATACGGGCTTCGGGATCAGCATGCAGGTCGACCAGCTGTGGTTCGCAGGTCAGTCCGTCTGGTGTGAGCCACGTGGCGTCGTTACAGTATGCCTGCCACCGAATGCCGATTATGCCACTCTTCTGCTCGCAGTTTTCGCACCACATCAAAGGTTCATGATGAATATAATTCGTTACTCCGCTGTGGCACTGGTCGTGCTTTTGCCGTTAAATGTCTCAATAGCCGGAGACTGGCCTCAGATTCTTGGGCCCGATCGCGATGGCATTGCTAATGGTGAGCAATTGCTCAGTTCGTGGCCGGCAGGGGGACCCCGCCAGGTGTGGAAGACAGACGTGGGGCAGGGGTTTGCTGGTGTGGCCGTGAGGGATGGCATGCTCGTGCTGTTTCATCGAGTCGGAAACTATGAAGTTGTAGAGGCTCTCGAGGCTGACACGGGTGCGGGAATCTGGGAGTCAAGATTTCCCTGTCGCTACCAGTCCGGGATGTCCAGCGATGCAGGGCCTCGATGTGTTCCCCTGATCAGTGCAGATCATGTTTTTGTATACGGCGTAACCGGCATGCTTCGGTGTCTTGAGGTGAAGTCCGGAGACGAAACGTGGAGTATGGACACCTGGGAAAAGTTTTCTGCCCCTGAAGGATATTTTGGCGCTGGTAGTTCCCCCGTGTTGTTCGAGGATCGTTTGATTGTCAACGTGGGTGGTCGTGACAACGCTGCGGTGGTGGCGTTTTCGGTCAAGGACGGCAGTGTCATCTGGCAGGCGTTCAATGACACTGCCAGTTATTCATCGCCGATTGTTGCGGGGATTGATGGGGAACAGCATGCGATCGTGGTCACGAGACTGAATGCGATTTCACTTGACCCGTCAGACGGCCGGATTCGATTTCAGTTTCCGTTCGGTATGCGAGGTCCAACCGTGAACGGTGCCACTCCGGTCGTCGCCGGCAGGCATCTGTTTGTCTCGTCCAGCTATCGGGTAGGGAGCGTTTGGGCGAAGATCGAAAGCAATGGTAGTCAGCCCACCTCCAGCGGCGAAGACCTGCTGGCGACTCAGTATGCGACACCCGTACGATACAACGGACTACTGTTCGCTGTGGACGGTCGACAGGATATTGGTTCCGCCACGCTGAAATGCATTGACCCTGAAAAGCAAAAAGTGCTGTGGGAAGAAGGCGGATTCGATTACGGCAGTCTGATTCGTGTCGGTGAAGAACTACTGTTTCTGACGTTTGCCGGAGACCTGATGCGATTCAGGGCGGATGCATCGCAGTTTCAGCGAGGACAGGTCAGCAACGTGCTGGACAACACTCCGCGCGGTTATCGCCTGCCCGCACTCAGCAACGGAATGCTGTTTGTCCGCGACGATCAAGCCCTGAAGTGTCTGCAGGTTGGTAAAAGTAACGTCAGATAAAGGTGTCAGGGGCTCGCGTCCCCAGTAGCCGCACCAGTCAGTCCCGATGGTGCCATTCTTCAATCGCTTCAATTGTGACGTCTCGTTCTTCGCGAGTGCAGAACAAAGAATCATCAGCCTCGATGCGTACTTCATAGCGTCCTTCCACCGTACAGTCTTCACCGCCACAGAAGTGAGGGACGTCCGCGACCCAGAGGATACGAGACAAAGGGACATGCTTGTCATCAATCAGTATCAAAGCTCCGGCCACTGGGTGCCTCCGTCCATGTTGATCGGCTAAGAAGTGTATTTCTCTGATTATATCGGCTGCTGGCGATAGACAGTACAGCAAACGAACCTCCGGGACGGAGCATATCTACAGTTTTTCAGCCGATTGATCGGTCAACCGAGTGTGTTGAAGATTCGATCTCCGGCATCGCCTAGCCCCGGTACGATAAACTTCTGGTCGTTCAGGTGGCTGTCAATTACACACGTGTAAATTGGCACATCCGGGTATTCAGTCGTGAGGTGTGCGATACCTTCGGGGGCGGAAATGATGGACGCCATGCAGATCTTCGGCACTCCCCATTCTTTCAGCGTTTCAATCGCAGCAGATGCAGACCCACCTGTCGCCAGCATCGGATCCAGCACCAGCGCCACACTGGCGGGGTTATCCGGCGGCAGCTTGTCGTAGTATCGAACGGGCTGGGCCGTGTCTTCGTCGCGGTACAGGCCGAGGTGCCAAATTTCGATGTCGGGAATCAGCTCGGTCAGAGGAGTCACCATTCCCAGTCCCGCTCGGAGGATCGGCACGGCGGCAATTCGACCAGCCAGCTGTTCACCGGAGATCGTTTCCAGTGGAGTCGTCACGCTGCACGGTTCGGTCCGTAATTCCCGCGTAACTTCAGCGATCAGCAGAGTGGACAGGGTTTGCACATGTTGCCGAAAATCAGCTGGAGACGTGTCGACGGACCGCAGTCGGCTCAGGTGGTGCGCCGCCAGCGCATGATTCAGTTCGTGGACACGAGAGGTAGCGGACGGCATGTGGCATCTTTCTTTAAGGGTGTTCGTTGGTTCTCCGGGCAAACGGGAGTTCCGGAGCATCAATCAGGACGTTTTTGAATTTAGTGTATGAATCCGGCAAGACGAGAATAATTGATTTGACGGTGAAAAACCTGTGGTGTGGCCACATCTGATGACAATCCAGCGTAGAATCCTGCTCGTGCGTTTTGCATCAGCGGGACTCTGTCGGTCTTGCCGCCGAACGTTAAGCATACACGTTGTTGTGTGTTCTTCTTCCTGCGGATCATGTCAGGTTCTCTGATCGATGCGTTTTGCAATCATTGGCCAGTTGGCCGAAGCCGGGCTGCTGGCGGATTCTATTTGTGCCGCCACGGATCATCAGGTGGGGCCGTGCTGTGTGGCAGGTCGACTGGCGGAGGCTTTGGCTGATCGCGGAATTACGTTTTCTTTGGTTGCTTCGCCCGAAGAGGCGATTATTGATGCGGGGGTGGACGTCGTCGTTGTGGCGGACGCAGATGTGGACGCGTCTATGTCCCTGGCTCGCCAGGCGTCACAGGCCGACTGTCACGTGATTGTGATTCCCCCGGATGAAGTGTCCACAGCTTATAGCTTTGAGTTGCACCTGCTGCTGGACGAAAGCCAATTCGGCGTTATTCCCCTGACGGGACGCTGGTATGTTCCATCTGACACCGGTTCCGCCTGTGAAGTGGGAGGAAATATTCAACAACTGTCGATGGAGTTACCGCTGACCGACGATGATTCGGAGCTGGATCGCTGGCAGTTGCGTGCCGTCGACGCGCTTTGCAGTTTTGGTTTTGAGTACAGTCGGGTCACGGCGCTTGATGTACCCGGCGCGGACGGCCGGTTGTTGTCGCGGTCAGTGACACTGGCGGCTTCCGACGCCTCCGATGTGCACGTACCACCTGGCATTCTGACTTTCCGTAAAGGTTCTCCACTGCAGGTGTTCACGTCGTCGGGTGATGAGAAGGGATCCGGTGCGGTGAGCGACGCACAGTTGCTTATAACTCGATCGAGCGGTGAAGAACGCCGCATCGTCACGGCGCTGCCGGACCCGGCAGGCAGCACGTCGCCGTCGGAAGACAGTGCCCTCGCCGCCCGTTTGGCGGATCATCTTGCCGACACGAACGAATGTCAGCGCCACATGGAGCAGTTTTCCAATACTCTGGAAATGACGGCCGGCCTGAAAAAGTCTCTGCGGCGCAGACGTACAGTAGACGTCTACTTTGATGGAATCTCTGAACGCAGCGCCTTCAAAACACAGATGACTGCAATGGGCTGCGGCGTACTTACGTACGTCATTTTCGGGATGGTGGCGTTCCTCATTATGGCTAAACTGACCGATCTTCCGCCCCTGATTCTGCAGCTCGCAAGAATCGTCTGGGTTGCTCCCGTCGTGCTTTTCCTGTTGGCGCAGTTTCTGTTGCCGCTTGCTCGCGAACGTCGGAAAGACTAACGATCTGCACGGGCGGGGCGTTCTTACTGCGAGGAAAACACTATTGTCTTACACTCGTACCGATACAAACATACATTACGACACGTTGTTTCAATACCTCTGGTAGCCCGATGCGCAAGCAAGCGATGTTCTGACAAAGGCTTCGTTTAAGGTCTCTTGCTCACGCTCGGGTTTCCAGATGTCGTGCAGCACGAGGTCTAAAAGTGCTTCTGGACTCATCGGGAGATGCCGCGCATGCTGAATCAATTCCGCCGACTGAATATCAACGCGATTATCGTCGCCATATCCATATATATGTCTGCGTTTCTGCCGGAATGTTCGTACGCGGAGGACCTTCCTGCTGCATTTCGGCACTTGACAGCTGCGACGGACGCCCCGGTATTTTCTGCGTCGCCAGGAAGCTGGGACGCTCTGATTCGAGAACGGGGCTGGATCCTGAAATCCGGTGAGACCTATCGCCTGTGGTATACGGGATACAACCCTGAACGGGCGCCGCTTTCCATGAAGCTGGGCTACGCCACCTCAACGGACGGCATTACCTGGAGTCGTCATCCGCAGAACCCGATAGTCGACGATTTCTGGGTGGAGGATATGATGGTCGTACAGCACGAAGGAAAGCTGTACATGTTTGCGGAGGGGGCCGGTGATCAGTCGCAGTTACTCACGTCGAGCGACGGCATTGCCTGGCAGAGAATCGGAACGATTGACGTTCGCATGACCGACGGGACTAAGATCCCACCTGGTCCGTACGGGACGCCAACAGTGTTCGTTGAAAACGGAACGTGGTACCTGTTCTATGAACGGCGGGACCAGGGGGTGTGGCTGGCGACTTCGACAGACCTGAATGTCTGGACCAATGTCAGCGACGAACCGCTGATCATTCCTGGTCCTGCTGAATATGACAGACTGATGATTGCCATGAATCAGGTCATAACATACGAAGGACGGTATTACGCCGTGCTGCATGGGACCGGATCACCGATGAAGCCACGGGACTGGTGCACGTATATGGCTGTTTCTGACGATCTGCGGGTCTGGAAAAAATGTTCGCACGGTCCACTGCTGCCGGTCAGTGACAATAAGTCCAGTGGCCAGCTTGTTCACGACGGTCGACAGTTTCGGCTGTACACGATGCACGCCAGAGTTGACCTGCACCTGCCCACTCGCGCAGACGTGCCTTGATGGTACGTACGTTCATGATTTGTATCAGGGTTCCCTTCGGGAGTGCGAACAGCCGTTCTTCAGATATTCCCCGGACTCGCATGTTCAAAAGGCTGAAATGCCCGATTCCCCGGAAACGTACCGTTCTCTGCCCGGGCGATTCCGCAGCGCCGGTCAACATCTGGCATTAACGATTGTTATTGCTGTGGATTAGTGTTTTCGTCAGAACGACCGTTGCAGATGCCTACTACGCTGCGACCAGTGGTGTGTCGCCGGAAATTATTAAGGCCACGCGGGGCCTGACATACAAACCGGCTTCATTGGTATTCGCGGCGCGACATCATCGTGTTCCGGGACGGTGAACGCTGTGTGCTGTCTCAAGTGCCGCACGTGGCCGCACGTGGCCGACGACGGGCGGCGGCTGACCGTACAAAGAACGATCGGGGAAAATGTCCGTGTCGCTGGACGATATTGTCGGTCGTGTGGTGTTGAATACACAACCGGATCAGGACGAACGGACATCTATTTCCAGTATGTCAGTTTCAGTATCCCGGTCACTACGGCCGCGACAACGACGCCCGTGGTAATCATGCCGCCCGTACCCATCAGGGCAAGGGAGTGGATTCCCATGATCGTTCCGATCAGTGACCAGCAGATGATGATCAGGCTGATCTGTTTGCGCTGAGCTTTGTCTTCGTCGCTTATCGGAACCGCACTGGCTTTGGCCTTTTTTGGTTTCGGGACGGCGCCTTTCGCCGCTTTTCCGGATTTTACCGGGGCCGCTTCAGCAACTGCTTCATCTCGCATGCCCTTGGCGTAGTACTTGGCGATGGCCTGCTGAATGCTGCGAGGCACTGCCAGGGATGCGCGCATGGGCATCCCGTATCGCATTCGAATTTCGTCTTCCAGTTCGGGGGACGGTTCGTCAACGCAGGCGACCATCAGTTTGCCGCGATCTTCGAACAGGGGCAGGCATGTATGACGCTTCACGACCTGTCTTGGTAATTGATCAAGCGCTTCGTCTTCCGGCAGCATGTCCGCCAGATCAACGTATGACAGCCGCAACTCGGCCGCCAGCGCACGTGTGGCCTGACTTGGTTCGGCAAGCTTCATCTGCACAACTGCGTCTCGGTGGGAAATACCACGAGCCTCCGCAAAGTGCTCGATTTCGGAAACCTGAGCGCGTTTGATGACCTTATGAGAAACGAGATACTGCAGAACTGTGTCGGTACCCTCGGACTGATCCGGCTGAAACTCTCGCCCCTGACTCTCGTCGTAGTCACGTTTTGAGTCCGGATCTGTCAGACACAACATGGCCTTGGCCATTTCGTTCAGCAGATCCTGCGACTCCTTCAGGTATTGTCCCGTTGCATACTTCCGCACGTGAGCGTTCAGCTTGCGATAGTTGTTCTGGATCTTTTCTGCGTCGTCTTCGAACTGAACCACGCGAAGAAGTGTGTAGAGGTCTGGTGGTCGGTCGCCTTCCGGAATGCCCAGCCATTCCTTGTAGACATCGAGTTCTGCCACGTTCTTTTCCTTTCCTGGCCGCGAGCGACGGAACAGCTGCTGAGTCTTGCCGTATCGGGCAATTATGCATCTGAGTGCTAGTAGAATTGTCTTTGCCAGCGATGTCGGAAAATCGACACAGGCCAGCGTGAGAACCCCCATGGTAGTCACGAATTCTTTCAGGTCCAGCAAGGCGACCTTACGGAATCAGGAAGATCAGGCCGACTGCGGCAGCGATCTGTAGCAGCGCTCCGTCAGGCTCTGGTACCTTCAGGTAAGCATCATGGCCGAATTTATGGCATGTGGGACAGTCCGGCAGAGCCCGCACACAACTGCCCGGCGGATCGTTTGCAAGCATGATGGGAAGAGCAGGGACTCGTCCAAAGAATCGAACCGCGGACAGGGCTTCATTGATGATTCCACCACCCCGCCCGCATCGTTCCAGATTCGGGTCTTCGAAGTACAGAGGCTTGTACCAGATCGGGTGGCGGTTTCGTTTCGGACGGAATTGCCTGGCAAAGCTGTGCTCGTACTGAACACCCACGGCCGCGAAAGTCTTCTGTGCGCTGTTTTCCGGTTCCTTTAGAGGTATCCCCTTGACGGATTCCCGACGAATGGCGGAACTGAGAGAAACTTCGGACAGAGGTCCGGTGATCTCCAGTTTCTTAGACGCCTGCTCCGCAGTCATATTCCTGCCAAGCGTAACAATCGTACGACTTACGGCGGAAAAATGGTTTGGTAACGGAGCGTTCTGCTGTGGTATTTCCGACAGTCCGCCACCGCGAATGTGTTGCGGCATCTTTCGTAGATTGGCTGTGAGGGTGGGGGCAACAACGTTACCGGAATGTCGATCAGCCGCATTTTCAGTCACGATGCCATTGGTACACCTCAGAGCAAGTCCCACATAATCAGGCAGATCAGTCTGGAGACCTTCCATGAAAGGCTCAGGATGGGGAGCCAACACTGGTGTCTGGGTCTGTTGGGCCTGTATATTTGGCAGGCACAGAACAAACCAGAACGAGAATAGTAGTTTTCGGCGATCCATCGGCACTTTCCCTGAGAATACAATGCTCTATGACTTACATCGGGCTGTATAGGGGCGTGTTGTTAAAATCCGTGAATTCATCGGTTCAACCTGTTTTGCAGCGATAATCCATTCATTATGCACCCCGCAAAGTCGGTAATATGTTCTGCGAACGGGATATCCCGAACGCAGGCCACCCCGGGGCTATTGTGTCGGTACGGGAAAAGGGGAGGGGAGCGAGTTCAACTCTGAAGTCCCCACTAATCTCTGATTTGCTGTCGATACATACGGTTCGCTGAAGCCGCCAGTTAAATCATAAGCGAAAGGGCCAACTGCGTTTATGTCATTAAGGAAGTTTCTCAATCGTCTGCGGAAACGCTTTCTCGCTCGCCGTGCGCATACAATCGCTCGGACGTCGGGGAAGCTGCGCGTAACACGACTGGAAGAACGGCAGCTGCTGGACGCGGGTTTTGGGATTGGTGTCGGTGGAATTCTCCAATTGGACGGTTTTGACGCGGGCGACGCACTCTTCATTGAGTCCAGTTCTGCTTCAGGCAGTTTTCAATTCGAACTGGAACACGGCAATTGGTTTGCCGATCCGGTGAATCCGGATATCCTTTCCGGACGTGTGCAAATCTCCGACGGCGGTCGGACGCTGACCATTGATAACTCAACCGGACAGCTGTCGCCGATCACCGCCATCGACATAGACGCTCAGACACTCCAGCCAACACACGGAGTGGTAACGCCCTTGACCGGCGAGCTGGGGTTCGTGACCAGCCTGAACGAGTTCTTTGTATCAGACCTGGTTATCACCGGCGGGGGCGTTGTGAGCCTGGCCGGTGCGGACTTTGATACGCTGTCCGTCAATGGCAGCAGTCTGGATGTCATCGATCAGGATGGTCTTGAACTGGGAGATGTGTCTCTTACAGGCCCCCTGACTGTCATGGCTGAAGGGGACCTGACTTCTGCTGACGGTGCCCATATTGACATTGCCGGCCATGCGTCTCTTACCGCTGCGAATATTTCAATTGGTGATGACGCTGCTGATGAACTCCACTTCGGCAGTCTGCAATTCAACAGCACTGGTGACGTTGGTATCAATGAATCCGAAAGCATGCATCTTATCGGAAGCAACACCGCCGACACCGCAACCCTGCATGCCAGCGGTGATATCAATCTTGATGCGGATGCGGCTATTCACAGTGAGGGTGGTCGAGTTTCGCTGCAAGCCGGTACAGAGGGATCGTTGTCGGTGTCCGGTACGATCGACGTGTCATCATCGACGTCAACAGGGGGCACCGTTGACCTGTTTGGTGAACGTGTTGGGTTATTCGAAGACGCCCATCTCAGTGCTTCCGGAGAAATGGGTGGCGGGAAGATTCTCATTGGGGGAGATTTTCAGGGAAGCAATGAAGACGTTCCCAATTCAATCATGACGTTTGTCGATGCTGGTGTTCTTATCGAGGCAGACGCCGTTGCTGAGGGCGATGGCGGCACTGTGATTGTCTGGTCCGATGAGGTGACTTCGTTCAGCGGGCAGATTGAAGCACGAGGAGGAGCGGACGGCGGAGATGGCGGTTTTGCCGAAGTATCGGGAAAAGAGTACCTCGAATTTCGCGGTGTGGCCGACCTCCGTGCCGTTTCCGGGGCCGATGGAACTCTGTTGTTGGACCCCACGGATATCACGGTTTCAAATGCTGTGGATACGGGTACGATGACGTTTGGCGGCGGACAGTTCGCCGATACGATGAGTACGCCATCCAATCTGAACATTACAACGTTGTTGACTCAGCTGAACCTGTCAAATGTGGACGTCAACACAACAAGTGGTTTGGCGGGTGTCGGAAATATTACCGTTGTAGATGCAATTGCGTACATCGGAGCCGCCAACCGTACTTTGACGTTTACGGCAGACGGTGGGATCACCGTCGACGCATCCATTTCCTCTACGGTCGGAGCGCTTAGCGTAAACTTCAATGCGACGACGGACGTCGACATCAACGCATCGGTCACGACGGCTGGTGGTGCGTTTGATTCGTCCGGTGCTGCCTTTGAGAACACGGGGGGGACGATCGTCACTAGTGGTGGTTCGGTCAATTTGAATCACACTGGCGCTATGACGATTAACGCGGCGATTACGGGCGCAAGCACCCTGACGGCTACGGGCCTCACTGTGTCCCTCGGAACTGACCTGACAACCGCAGGTAGTCAGACGTATACGGGAGCAGTGACACTCAGCGGGGGCGACCGCATCCTGACGGGTTCCACCGTTAACACGGTCAATACGGTCGTGGGCGGTGGTAATGCACTGCAGATCACGGGGAATGCCGACATCGATGGAGCGATTACAGACGTTACGACATTCAGCGTTTCGGGGACGACAAATCTCGGTGCGAATGTAACGACGTCGGGTGCGCAAACGTACTCGGACGACGTAACGCTGACGGCCAATTCGATCATCACGGCGCTCGGCACGATTGGTGTGACGGGAAATGTAAATGGTCCGTTTGATCTGGCTTTTGCGGGAACCGGAGGCAGTGATGTTTCCGGGACGATCGGTGCTGCGATCACGGGTCTGACGGTGACCACAGGCGCTCTGGTGGCCGGCACGATCGATATCGACGGAAATCTGGATGCCGATCAGAACGTATCCACGGA
>Ga0315331_10001478_pt1 | contig 17631 bp, 16 predicted proteins | sample M160m34915metaG_FD_203456 | JGI IMG/M metagenome (GOLD analysis project Ga0315331, IMG submission 203456) | Ammonia-oxidizing marine archaeal communities from Monterey Bay, California, United States - M1 60m 34915 | ecosystem: Environmental > Aquatic > Marine > Intertidal zone | place: USA...
ATCTGCTTGTACTCGCCGCCAGCTCCGGGTTCGAAGCGCTCGAGCCCGTTGTCGATGCAATGCTCGATCCCGGCGTAGTAGCAGACCTCGAAGTGGAGGTTTCGGACGTGCTCGGCGGCCCCCCAGTAGCGGCCGTAGAGGGTGTTGCCCTTGGCGACGTTGAACGCGCCCGCGATGGGCGTCTCGCCCCGAAAGGCGACGACGAAGACGAGCCGGTCTTTGAATCGTTGGCGGAGCAGGTCGAAGAACTCGGGGTTGAGATACTGCCGGCCATACATCCGCGCCTGGATCGTGGAGAGGTAGAAGCGATAGAGCGGTTCGAACAGCTCATCGCCGATTTCGGCGCCCGCGCGTGTCTCGACCCGGACCCCCTGCTTGCCGACCTCGCGGCGCTCGCGCCGGATCTGGTTGCGTCGTTTGCTGCGAAAGCGCCCGAGGTAAGCCTCGAAGTCCTCATACCCTTCATTGTTCCAGTGGTATTGGATTCCAACGCGTTTTAGGTACCCGACCTCGGAGAGCTGATCGGCTTCGTCCTCTCGGCAAAAGTTTACGTGCACCCCTGAGAGGTCGTTGCTGTCACAGACCTCGCGGAGGGCGTCGGCGAGGACCGGTCCGTACCGCGCCGTGCCCTGCGGGTCGCTGCAGAGGAACCGCCGCCCGCTCACGGGTGTGAAAGGCACCCCCACGAGCAACTTCGGGTAGTACTGGATCCCGGCGCGCTCCGCGGCGTCGGCCCAGGCCCAGTCGAAGACGAACTCTCCCTCGCTGTGTGATTTGAGGTAGAGGGGGCACGCCGCCACGGGTCGTCCCGACGCAAAGGCGACAAGGGGACGCGCGTCCCAGCCCGTGCCCTCTCCGACGCATCCGGCCTCTTCGAGCGACGCCAGCCAGTCCCACTCGAGGAACGGCGATTCGTCCCCCACGAGTTGGTTCCACGCCTCGCGGTCGATCGCGCGCACGCCCTCGACCAGCTCGATCTGGATTTCGCCCTCGGCCGCCATGACTTGAGTCTACTGCCCCGGGTTCGCCGCGCAGGCCCGGGCGCCTTATTCTTTCGGGCATGTCGAATGATCCTGGTGCTCCCGGCAAGCCTCCGGGCGACCCGCGTCGAGAGGGAGGCCTCGCGACGCGAACCCGCAAGAAGGTCGCCCGGCCGGATCGGTTCAAGGTCCTGCTCTACAACGATGACTACACGCCAATGGAGTTCGTGGTCATGTTGCTCGAGCAGGTGTTCAAGAAGACGCCGTCGGCGGCCACGCAGCTGATGCTGGAGATCCACAGGGCTGGACATGGCGTCGCTGGCGTCTACGTCTTGCAGATCGCGGAAACGAAGGTGGCGAAGGTCCACGAGCTCGCAGAGCAGTACGGCTACCCGCTGCGCGCTGGGGTCGAAAAGGAGTGACATGAGCCGGTCCGAACGGGAACTCGACATGACCTTGCAGGCGGCGTACCGCGAGGCGATTGCGCGGCGGCACGCCTACCTCACTGTGGAACACCTGCTCTACGCGTTACTCCATCACGCCGAGGGCGCTGAAATCCTGACGCACTCCGGGGTCGATCTGGACCGGCTGCGGGCCGATCTCGAGCGCTACTTCGACCAGGATCTCGAGAGCGTCCCGGGAGACGAGCCGATCCAGCTTGAGCGGACCGCGGCCGTCTACCGGGTCTTCCAGCACGCCATGGATCACAGCACGGCGGCTGAGAAGGAAGAGGTCACCGTGGGCGATCTGCTGGTGGCCATCTTCCAGGAGCCTGATTCCTACGCCGTCACCGCCCTGCGCGAGCAGGAGGTCAGCCGCTTGGATGTCCTGCAGTACATCTCCCACGGGATCTCGAAGCGGCGTGATCGCGCCCCGGAGGGCCCTGAGGGCGGCGTGTTTGGCGCAGGGGAAGGCGAAGGCGAGTTGCCCGCCGACCCGCTCGAGGCGTTCACGACGAACCTCACGGCTCGTGCGACGGAGGGGGAACTCGACCCGCTCATCGGGCGTGCGACGGAGTTGGACCGGACCATCCACATCCTCGCCCGTCGGAGGAAGAACAACCCGGTGTTCGTCGGTGAGACGGGCGTGGGCAAGACGGCGCTGGCCGAGGGCCTCGCGCTTCGTGTTCAGGAGGGCCGGGTCCCGAAGGACCTGCAGGACTGCGAGATCTTCTCGCTGGATCTCGGCGCCTTGCTCGCGGGGACGCGGTATCGGGGGGACTTCGAGGAGCGCTTCAAGGCGCTCATCGGCGCGCTGGAAGAGCGCGAGCGGGCGGTGCTGTTCATCGATGAGATTCACACCATCCTCGGCGCAGGCTCCGCGCAGGGGACGACCGTCGACGCGTCGAACCTGCTGAAGCCGCTGCTCGCCGACGGGCGGCTGCGGTGCATGGGGTCGACGACCTACCAGGAGTATCGCCACTTCGAGCGGGACCGCGCGCTGTCGCGTCGCTTCCAGAAGGTCGACGTCACGGAGCCGACGCCCGATGAGTGTTTCCGCATCCTCCGCGGGCTTGCGCCGCGCTATGAAGAGCACCACGGCGTGCGCTTTACAGCGTCCGCATTGCAGGGCTGCGTGGACCTCTCCGTACGTCACATCAATGATCGTTTTCTGCCCGACAAGGCGATCGACGTGATGGACGAAGCGGGCGCGGCGGTGCGCTTGCGGCCGTCGAAGCGCCCGCGGAAGACCGTCGGGTTGCGTGACATCGAGCAGGTGGTCGCGCGAATCGCGCGGATCCCCGTCGAGCGGACAGGGGGTGGGGACCGCGAGCGCCTCGAGTCGCTGGAGGGAACGCTCCTCGGGGCGGTCTTCGGCCAAGACCAGGCCGTCCAGACGGTCGTGCGTGCCGTGAAGCGGTCGCGCGCGGGCCTCGGCGGAGTTGACAAGCCGACAGGCTCATTCCTCTTCACGGGCCCGACCGGCGTCGGGAAGACCGAACTGGCGCGACAGCTCGCGACGGCGCTCGGGGTGCCGTTTCTGCGGTTCGACATGAGCGAGTACATGGAGAAGCACGCGGTGTCCCGCTTGATCGGCGCCCCGCCTGGTTATGTCGGATACGACCAGGGAGGCCAACTCGTCGAGGCGGTTCGGAAGCACCCTCATGCCGTCTTGTTGCTTGATGAGATCGAGAAGGCGCACGGAGACATCTTCGACGTCTTGCTTCAGGTGATGGACCGCGCCGTCTTGACGGACAATCAGGGTCGCGAGGCAGACTTCCGCCACGTGACGTTGATCATGACCTCCAACGCGGGGGCGCGTGAGATCGCAGCGCGGGCGATCGGTTTCGGCAGCGGCGCGCGCGGGGATGGCACGCGAGAGCTCGAGCGCATCTTCAGTCCGGAGTTTCGCAACCGCCTCGATGAGGTGGTCAACTTTGGTCACCTGCCCGCATCCGTAATGGGGCGCGTCGTGGACAAGTTCGTGGACGAACTCGAGTCGCAACTCGCGGAGAGGCGGATCAAGATCGAACTGACGCCCGCTGCGCGCGCGTGGCTCGCCGAGGCGGGGTACGACCGCGACAACGGCGCTCGCCCGCTCGCACGCGTGATCCAGAAGGAGCTCAAGGACGCGCTTACCGATGAGGTCCTCTTCGGGAGGTTGGCTCGCGGTGGGACGGTGCGCGCGGACGCCACGGACGGCGCAGAGCGCCTGCATTTCACGTTTCCCGACGCTCCGGACGAGGCGCCCGGCGGTGAGGCCAGTGGGAAGGTGCCGGTTGCGTCCTAGCTGCGGGCTGCGCGGCCCCGCCGCGCGAAGCTGGGGCGAAGCGGGTTCGCCTCGCCCCAACTCGGTGGGCCAACGGCGTCGCCCAGGGCGACGCCGGTCCGCGGGTCAATAGCGGCGGTAGTGGCGGCCGCGCCGGTCCTTGCGCGGAATCTCTCGGGTCTCGATCACGGTGTAGGTGCGCGACGCGCGATGCCGGTCGCAGTGGCGGTGGCGGTGCGCGCGGGGGCCGTTCCAGGAGCGCCGGGGGTGGGCGCGCGGGCGAGGTCGCCAAACCCGCGGCGGTGCCACGACACGCGGTCTCGGGCGCTCGATGCGGAGAGGCTCCCTCACGACGATCGGCGGGAGCCAGAGGGCTCGCCCGACCGCCGCGACCTGGTGCGCGACGATTCGCCCCCACTCGTCTTCGAAGCCGTTCTTGAACTCGTTGCGAGCTGACGCCGCCGACGCGCAGGCCACGATCGAGGCCATGAGGACAGCGCCGCTCGTGGCCGAACGAGCACGCTGCGTGTGGAACCAGTGAATCCAGGTCTTCATGCTTTGGGTCCTCCCGGGCGCGTCGTGCGCCCATGGGACCTGAGACGTGGGGGCGCCCCGATTGCTTCGATCGTTTTCGTCGATTTAGCCCGTCTGACCCAAGTCTTTGGAAACAGGCATATTTTTGGCCGCGTTACGGATCCAGTGGCCCCGCTGGTACGCAATCAAGAGGAGCAGGGCGCGGAAGAAGTGGTCGGCGAAGATGGCGCCCCAGACATAGGTCACGGGGAGATCGAGCAGCATCGCTGCCGTCGCCGCGAGCGCGAGGCGAAGGCCGTTACTCGCGGTCGCCGCCAGCAGCGGGGTCCAAGTGTCGCCCGCGCCACGATGAGCCCCTCCGAGCGTGAAGTGGAGCTGGAGGAACGGCTGTGCGGCCGCGAGCACCAGCAGGAAAGGACCGAGCTCAGCGATGACCTGGGGATCGCCGGTGAAGAGCGAGGCGAGAGTCTCGCGGCCGAGGGCGACCGGGACGCCGACGAGGACGGCGGTCCCCAGAGCGAGCGTCGCGGCGATCCAGCCGGTGCGGATCGCGCGCGCGGGGTCGTTGGCGCCCAGAGCGTGCCCGACGAGTGTGGCAGCGGCTTGCGCATAGCTCGTGCCGGGGATCCACGTAAACGAGAGCAGGGGGACGCCGACCGCGTACACCGCGACCGCGACCGTCCCGTAGTAGTGGCCCAGGATGGCGAAGAACCCCATCTGTGCGCCGCTCATGACGAGTCGCTCAGCCACGCCCGGGAGCGCGATCCGAACCAGGGTGGGACGCAGGTGACGCGCTTCGCGCCAGTCGGCGCGTCGGATCCGTACGGGAGAGGCTTCGGGTTGGCGGCGGACCGCGCCCGCAAACAGCAACACACCAACCACCTGGGAGAGCAGCGTCGCGAGGCCTGCGCCTGTGAGACCCAACGCGGGGAGCCCGAACAGGCCATAGATCAGGACCGCGTTTCCGGCGAGCTTGACGACGCTGACACCTACCGCGACACGCATCGGTGTCAGCGTGTTCTGGTCGGCGCGCAGGGCGCTGTCGATCACCAGCGCATATGCGAGGAGGACGGAGGAACTCAGTAGGCAGTACAGGTACGGAAGCGCCGTCGCGATGACGTTTGGCGTTGCGCCCAGGGCGTGCAGCCCCTGTCGCGCGAAGGCGAGGAACAGACCGGTCAGGATGACCGTGACCGTCAACGCGATCTGGAGAGACGCCACCAGCGCGCCCCGCGCTTGCTCTGCGCTCCCGGCGCCGATCGACCGCGCCATCACCGCGACGCAGGAGAGGCCGATGGCGAAGAGCGTCGACTGGATCAGGGCAAAGAACTGGGTGGCATAGGCCGCGCCTGCGAGCGCCTCCGCCGCGCCGGCCCCCCCGTCGAGCCAACCGATCATCGCGCGGTCGACCATGTTGCCCATCGTCGCGAGGCCCATCGTCAACATCACGGGCAACGCGAGTCGGATCAGCTGCTCCGGCTCGCCGGCGCCGGTGGCGGAGAGCCGCTGGCTGCGGGTTCGCCCGGCGAGGGCGGTGTGCACAGCGAGGGTGGACGAAGGGGTCGCTGGGCGCCCTTCAGGGTCGCCCAGCTCCTCCAGGTCGCCATCGACCTCGAGAAGCGCGGTGTCGACGTCGTCGGGGGACGCGCGCCGAGGGGTTTCGTTGCTGGGCGGGCGCACGGTTCAGTCGGAGCGTAACTCGGCCGGCATCTTGAACGTGACGCCTTCTTCCGCGTCGCCTTGCGAGGTGATCTCGCAATCGCCAAGGAGCTCTTCGAGGCGCTGGATGACCTGCTGTACGAGGAACTCCGGGGACGACGCCCCCGCGGTTACTCCGACTTGGGTCGTCCCTTTGAGCCACGCGGCCTGGATGTCGTCTGCGTCCTGGATGAGATGGCTGCGTGCGCCTCGCTTGGCTGCGACCTCGACGAGCCTGTTCGAGTTCGACGAGTTGGGGGCACCGACGACGAGGACGAGCTCCGTGCAGGCCGCGAGTGCCTTCACGGCGTCTTGTCGGTTTTGCGTCGCGTAGCAAATGTCGTTTCGCTTGGGCAGGCGGATGTGCGGGAAGCGCCGCCGCAACGCCTCCATGATCTCTCGCGTGTCGTCCACCGAAAGCGTCGTTTGCGTGACGCAGCCGAGGCGAGACGAGCCGGAGATGGTGAGTTGCTCGACATCCTCGACGGTCTCGACGAGGACCATCTGGTCCGGGGCCTGGCCGACTGTGCCTTCCACCTCGACGTGTCCCGCGTGGCCGATCATGACGATCTCGTAGCCCTCGGCGACCATCCGCTTGACCTCGTTGTGCACCTTGGTCACGAGCGGGCAAGTGGCGTCGATGTCGACGAGTCCCTGTTCCTGCGCTTCTTGACGGACGGCCGGTGAGACGCCGTGCGCGCTGTAGATGAGGTGTGAGCCGGGAGGGGCGGACGAGGGCTCTTCGACGAAGATCGCGCCCTTCGCGCGCAGGTCATCGACGACGTGCTGGTTGTGCACGATCTCGTGTCGTACGTAGACCGGAGCGCCGAATCGGTCGAGAGCGCGCTCCACGATCTCGATCGCTCGATCGACACCGGCGCAGAAGCCCCGAGGGCTCGCGAGGACGATGCGCGCGCTGACCATATCCGAGACAGTAGCCGACGCTCGACGGCTCCGGGGAACGGGAATGGAATTGGGCGCTGGACTCGACCTCGTCTATGTTGACCGCGCGGCGCGCACCCGCCCCCCCGCTGGGCGCGGAGAGAAGGCGCGGCGAGGAACCGGTTTGCTGTTCCGGGGGGGGACGTCATCGCGGACTTGAGTTGTCGAGAGCGCTTCTTGCGTACGTGTCGCGGGGAGCCTGTTGATCGGCCGCCCGTATGGCTGATGAGGCAGGCGGGTCGCTACCTGCCGGAGTATCGCGCCGTCCGAAAGGGGATCGGCTTCTTGGATATGTGCCGCGACGTCGAACGCGCGGTCACGGTCTCGCTTCAGCCGATCGACCTGGTCGGGAGTGAAGCGGTGATCCTGTTCCAGGACATCTTTACGCCGATCCCCGCGCTGGGCGTCGACGTCGACTTCGCGCCCGGCCCCGTGATCGGCGAGCCCATCCGCTCGGCAGAGCAGGTGGGCGCGCTGCTGGACCCGGACATCGGGGAGTCCGTCCCGTTCGTCTTCGAGATCCTGCGACGGCTTCGGGCGGAGATCGACCCGCGTGAGATCCCGCTGCTTGGTTTTGCGGGGGCGCCCTTCACGTTGGCGGCCTATCTGGTCGAAGGATCGGGCTCGCGCGATTTTTCGGTGCTCAAGCGGATGATGGTGCGCGAGCGCGACCTACTGCACGAACTCATCGAGCGGCTGGAGAAGCTCACTGTCGAGTACCTCAACGCGCAGATCGCGGCGGGGGCGCATGCGGTCCAACTCTTCGACACTTGGGCGGGCCTGTTGTCCCCGGAGGACTACCGGGAGTGGGTCCTGCCGACTCACCAGCGGATCGCGCGAGGGGTGAACCGGGATCAGGCGCCACTGATCCTCTACGTCAACAACGGTGCGCACGTCGTCGACTGCATGGCCGAGGCGGGCGCCGATGTCATCTCGTTGGACTGGCGAGTCGACCTGGGTGCTGCGGCACGCGAGTTTGGCGGTCGGGTCTCACTCCAGGGAAACCTCGACCCGTGCTCGTTGGCCGCGCCGCGCGATGAGCTCTTCGCGCGCGTTCGCGGGCTCGCCGAGGCGGCTGCGCCGGCACGCGGGCACATCCTGAACCTCGGGCACGGTTGTCTGCCGGATACACCGGTCGAGGGGGTCAAGGCGTTCACCGACGCTGCGCGCGCGCTCGCGCCGCGTTGATTGAAGGGCAGGGCGGGCCGACGCGCGACTAGCGCGCGACGGTGAAGGGGCCGGCTTCGGCTGCGAGCGTCGCGACGGCGGTCGCCATGGCGTCCCCGGAGTTGGGACACGGAACGAGGCAAAGCTCCTCTCCCCCGAGCTCGCGCCACTGGTCCGCCCCGCGCATTCCGATCTCCTCAAGTGTCTCAAGGTTGTCCGTCACGAAGGCGGGACACAGTACCGCGAGGCGTCGGACGCCGCGCTTCGCGAGTTCGGTGAGTCTCTCGTCCGTGTAGGGCTGGATCCAGCGTCCGCTGCCGAGCCGAGACTGGAAAGACGTGGAGACGATCTGCGCGTCGAGCCCCAGGACGTCGATGAGGCCCTGCGTCGTGGCGAAGCATTGTGCCCGGTAGCAGCCGCCCGCCTGAGCGGCTGGGTCCTCGCAGCAGTCCGGTTTGACCAAGCAATGTTCTCCAACGGGGTCTGAACGCTTGACCTGGCTCTCCTGAAGACCGTGGAAGCTCATCAGGATGTGGTCGGGGGCGAACTCGCCCAGCACGCCTTCGGCGGCCTCGCGCCAAGCCTCGAGGAAGGCCGGGTGTTGGTAGAAATCATCGATCCAGCGGGCCTGTTCAGGTGCCTCGAGTAGGCGCTCGCATTCAGCGCGGATGGAGCCCGTCACGGCCTCCGCTTGCTGGGGAAACATCGGCAGGAGGACGAAGCGCTCTGCGCCGCGCTCCCGCAGTTTCTCGAGCCCCGTTTCTATCGAGGGAGAGCCATACCGCATCCCGATCTCGACCGGGACGTCTTCGAGCTGTGCCTCCACCGCCCGCCCGAGCGCCAGCATCTCTACGAGTAGGGGGGAACCTTCGGGTGTCCAGATCTGTTGATAGGCGTGCGCGGACTGTTTTGGCCGACGCGGCAGGATCACCAGCTCGAGGAGCAGCCAGCGGATCGGGGCCGGCATTACCAGGACACGCGGGTCGCCGAGGAACTGGCGGAGGTAGCGCCGGAGTGCCGGCGCAGTGGGAGCATCGGGGGTGCCGAGGTTGATCAGCAGGACGCCGGTGCCGGAGGCGAATGACATGAGGACGATCTCTTCGGTTTAGGTGAGGCGCGTGGTGCGACGGCGAACCGCCAGCCAGAACGATAGGCCCAGGTAATAGGCCGGGTAGATCAATGAAATCTCGAGTAAGTGGTAGGGCTCGCTGAACGATGGGAAGGCGATCGCGAGGCTCAATAGGAGCCCCCACAGCATGCCGCCCGCGGCGGTCGTCTTACGCAGGACCGCGAGCTTGCTCGGGTAGACGTATTTCCAGGGGACGAAGACGGCGATCGCGAATAGCGTCACGAGCGCGGTGGCGATGAGGGGAGAGACTTCGAGCTTCCAGAGATAGATCGCGACCACGTTCCAGTAGGAGGGCCAGCCGAGGAAGAAGTCATCCTCGGTCTTCGCGTCCTCCTGGGAAAAACCGTAGGCGCTCGCGAGGATCGGGAGCGCGCAGACGCCCCAGTGGAGGAGGTGCCCCGCACCGAGCATGAAGACCACCGGCACGATCACGAAGTTCAGGTAGTCGACGATGTCATCCAGGCGCCTCCCGTTGATGCGGGGGAGGATCGTGGCGACGCCGACCCGGCGCGCGAGGGTCCCATCGACCGAGTCGATCAGGAGTGCGGCCAACATCAGGAGTGAAGCGCGGGCGAAGTCGCCGGCGCTGACGGAGACGATCGCGAGTGCCCCGAGCACGGCGCCGCTCGCGGTGAACAGGTGGACGGCCCATGCAAGCGTCAGCTGGGAGGGGGCGGGCGGGTCGTGAGGCGCGATCGCAGTCTTCATGGTGGGCGGAGGACGATACCAGAGGTTGCTATCGTCAGGCGCGTTGGGCTCCACTCCGCGCTCGTTGTGGCCGGGATACCTCGGGGGGGTGGGGTGAGGAGGATGCACCGGCCGGGGGGCGCGAGTGGGCCGTCGCAGTGCGACGCCCCGTAGCTTCGGCTGGAAGATCAAGCGCGGTCGGGATTCTGCCGATTCAAGGAAGACGTCACGCGTTGGAAGACACTGCAGGAGGGTGGAGATGTCGTTTCCGGTCGAGTTGCCGGCCCTCGGCGAGAGCATCGTCGAGGGGACCGTCTCGCGTTGGTTGGTCGCAGAGGGGGATCGCGTCGAGCGCGACCAGCCCATCGTCGAAGTGACTACGGACAAGGTAGACGCAGAGATCCCGGCGCCGCAGTCCGGCGTGGTCGAGAAGATTTTGGTCCCGGAGGGCGAGACCGTCCCGGTCGGGGCGCCGCTCGCGGTGCTGGTTGCCGGCGGCGAGGCGTCTTCGCCCGAGAACAACGCGCCCGAGGCGGAACCGATCCGTGACGTGTCGAGAGAGGCTGCTGTCGACGCAGAGTCGCCTCGCGCGACACCGGTCGCGCGGCGGGTCGCCGAGGACGCTGCCGTCGACCTTGCCGGCGTCGAGGCCACTGGTGCGGGCGGGCGGATCACGAAGGGCGATGTGTTGCGGCACGCGGAGGTCAAGCCCGCAGCGGCAGCCCCGGTCAAGCAAGCCGCTTCACGCCCCCCGTGGGCGCAATACGACATGCAAGAGGGCGACCGGGTCGTGGCAATGACCCCTCAGCGGCGTTTGATCGCGGAGCACATGGTCTTCTCGAAGCAGACCAGCCCGCATGTGGGCACGGTGGCCGAGATCGACATGGGTGGCGTGGCTGGTTTGCGCGCCGAGCACAAGCAGCGCTTCCAAGCGACGCACGGTCACTCGTTGACGTTCCTCCCGTTCATTGTGCACGCCGTGGTTCGGGCGCTGCGCGAGTTCCCGGAGCTCAACGCCTCTGTGCTCGAGGACGCGATCGTGCAGAAACAGGCGATCCACGTCGGCGTGGCCGTCGAGACCGAGAAGGGGCTTCTCGTGCCGGTGGTGAGACACGCAGACCGGCTGTCGGTCGCAGGGCTCGCCGCGTCGATAGAGGATTTGTCACAGCGGGCGCGGAGCAAGAAACTCTCGCCCGACGAGCTTCGCGGGGGCACGATCACGGTGTCCAACCCGGGCCGTCGGGGGAATCTCTACGGCTTCGCCATCATCAATCAGCCTCAGGTCGCGATCTTGAGGATGGGTGAAATGGTCAAGCGACCGGTGGTGCGGAGCGTCGGGGGCCAGGACGCGATCGTGATTCGGCCGATGATGCATCTCGCGCTGTCTTACGATCACCGCGCAGTGGATGGACAGCCTGCGAACGGGTTCCTGTTCCGTATCCGCGAACTCCTCGAGGCGGCAGAGGTCGACCTCTGACCGTCGAGTTGCGATGGCTCGGGCGCGTCCCGTACGGCGAGGCGGTCTCGCTCCAGGAGCGTGAACTTGAGCTGCGACGTCTGGAAGACGCCGTCGATCAGGTCCTGCTCTGCGAGCACCCGCATGTGGTCACCCAGGGGCGGAGCGCGAAGCCCGAGAATCTGATCGCGACACCCGACCAGCTCGCTGCGCGCGGGATCTCGTTGTTCGAAGCGGCACGCGGAGGCGACGTGACCTATCACGCGCCCGGGCAGCTCGTTGGGTACCCGATCGTTGACCTCGACGCGCGCGGGGAGCGGGACGTGCACGCGTTCTTGCGCGCGTTGGAACAGCTCCTGATCGATACGCTGGCCGCGTTCGAGCTGCCGGCGCGCCGCGTGGAGGGGAAGACCGGGGTCTTCATGGCGGGGTCGGCGACGCAGGAGCCCCTGAGGAAGGTGGCTTCGATCGGGATTGGCGTGCGTCGCTGGGTGACGTGGCACGGCTTTGCGCTGAACGTCAGTCTCGACCTTGCCGGTTTTGACGTGATCGTCCCCTGCGGGTTGCAAGGGGTCGAGATGACTTCGGTGGCGGCCGAGCTCGAGTGCGCCGGTCGCCCGATTCCCGAAGACCTCGACCGCCGGGTGCGCAGCGTCGTCATCGATCGCGCTATGGCGACCTGGGGCTGAGGCGCGGGCCGTGCTGCTGCGGCGGGTCTCTCGTATCCTCGTGGTGTGATGACGAGAGCTGTCCGCAACAGAAGCGGTGTGTCGCTCCGCTGGCGGTCGCCGTGACGGCGCCGCGCCGGGGGGCGCCCCCGCTGCGCCCGTTTGGGCTCGTGCTCCATCACGACGGGCGCTGGTCACATGAGGGGCACCCCATCGGGAACCTCAAGTTGCGTGAGCACTTCGATCGTTCCGTCCGCTTCCTGCCCGATGAGGGGTGCTTCGTCGTGACGCTGCGCCATTTCCGTGGCCAGATCGAAGTGGAGGAGGCGGGCTTCTTCGTCCGTGAGGTGCTTGTCGAGCGCGGGCTCGTCCGCCTCTCGGACGGGACCGAGGAGGCACTCGACCTGCTTTCGCTCGAGGTTTCGCCGCGAGACGGCGCCTGGCTCTGCCGGGTCAAGCGGGAGCTCGTGTCAGGGGGGGTGGCGGCGCGCTTCAGTCACGCCGCGCAGGCTGAGCTGGCCAACGCGATCGAGTTCCGAGCGTCCGGACCCGCGGTCTTCCTGGGTGGGCGCTGGGTGGGGCTCCCTGACGTCGATTGATCCGCCCGTCGGCGCTCAAGCCAGGCTGCGGGCCAGCGCGAGGCCGCCCGCAGCGCCGAGGAGGGCGCAGCCGAAGCTGGCGGCGACGTTCCCGGCGGCGAGCCCCCAGCGCCCGGATTCGAAGAGTTGGATCGTATCGAGGCCGAAGCTGGAGAAGGTCGTGAACCCGCCCAGGAGGCCGGCGATCACGAAGGCGCGCGCGGTGGGGCCAAGCCCGCCAGCCTCGTCGGCGAAGCTCGCGGCCAGCCCCATCGAGAAGCAGCCGAGCGCGTTGACGGTCAACAGGCCCCACGGGAACAGCGCCCCGGTGCGCGCGTCGACGGCGATCATCAGGGCGACGCGGAGGCACGCCCCGATGCCGCCCCCGGCGAAGATTGCGAGCCAAAATGACACGCTGCGACCCTAGCCGAATTGACGGGTTGGGGGTTGCGGTGTACTCCATGCCGCGGTGGCGCCGTAGCCAAGTGGTAAGGCACGGGCCTGCAAAGCCCTGATCGCCGGTTCGAATCCGGCCGGCGCCTCCACCTCTCTCCCCATACGCTCGAGCGTTCGCGATCGCTCCGGAGCTGCTCATGCCGCAAATCGACTCGGACGCGTTCATCGCAGAGGGCGTCCAACTCTACGGGGACATCGAGGTCGCTCCGGGCGCATCGTTGTGGCCGAATGCGGTCGTTCGGGCCGAGGCCAACCGCGTAGCCCTCGGGCTGTACACAAACGTTCAGGACTTCGCGATGGTGCACATCGGCTACGAGCACGCGGTGTCGATCGGGGCCTTCTGCTCGATCACCCATCACGCGACCGTTCACGGCGCCACGATCGAGGACGCGTGTCTGATCGGGATCAACGCCGTGGTCATGGATGGCGCGGTGATCGGGCGGGGTTCGATCGTGGCGCCAGGGGCGGTGGTGGTGGAGGGGAAGCAGATCCCACCGCATTCGATCGTCGCCGGGGTGCCGGGCAAGGTCATCAAGCAGCGCGACAGCGAGCGAGAGAATCGACTCAACGCCTGGCAGTACTACCGCAACGCACGGGCGTTCGGGCGGGGAGAGCATCGCGCGTGGGACGGCGAGTCCTACCGGCAGTGGCTTCGTTGGATCGAGGAGGAGGTCGAGGCAGGCCGCGACCTCCTACCGGGATTCGATGCCCGGGTGAGCGCCTGATCGGCCGCGAGCGCTGACCGCGCTCGGCTGGGGTCAGCCTCCGGAGGCCGCGCGGCCCCAGCGGAGGTCCTCCGCCAGCAGAGGCGCGGTCGCGATTCCTTCGTCGCGTTGTCGCAGGGCCAGGTCGAGCCGCGCAGCGGCTTGGATCAGGCCGAGGTGACTGAACGCCTGGGGGATGTTGCCGAGCGGCTCCCCCGTGCTCGGGTCCACCTCCTCAGCCAGCAAGCCGACGTGATTGGCGGCGCCCGCGTGAGCGCTGAAGACGTCGAGCGCCTCGTCGACCTGTCCGGCGAGGGCGAGGGCTTCGGCGAGCCAGAACCCGCACAACAGGAACGCCCCTTCTCCACCCACGATCCCGTCGTCGGTTCGGTAGCGGTGGAGGAAGGGCCCGGACCCCAGTTCTGCGCGCACGCGCTCCATCGTTCGAACCACCCGGGGGTCGTTCCCGGGGAGGAATCCATAGATCGGCATCAGCAGCAGCGTGGCCCCAACGTCGCTCCCGCCGTAGGTCCCCACGAAGGTGCCTGCGTCGGCGTCGTACCCCTGGCTCTCGATGGCGCTTCGCAGCGCGGCGTGCTCTCGCCTCCAGGTCGATTGTTCCCGATCGCCGCCGAACAGCGGGGCGAGGCGGAGCGCCCGGTCGATCGCGACCCAGGTCATGAGCTTCGAGTGGACGTGATGTTCGGGGTCGGAGCGGGGCTCCCAGATGCCGTGGTCGGGCTCCCCGATCGTCGCAATACCGGTGTCCACGAGGTGTCGGACCTCCCGCCAAAGGCGGAGGGAGGCCATCCCACCCGTGTTTTCGTGAAGCAGGGCCGCGTCGAGCAAGGGGCCGACGATGTCATGCTGTCGCTGGTGAGCGGCCGCGTTCCCGATGCGGACCGGCGCGCTCCCACGGTGTCCTCGCCAGTGTTCGAGGATCTCCTCCGCCATGACGTCGCCGCCGTCGATCGAGACCATGATGTCGAGGTGGCCGCGCGCGTCGACACAGTCGCGAACGAAGTGGAAGAATCGCAGGGCCTCGGGGCCGTAACCGATGAGGTTCATCGCCCGGATCGCCATCGCGCTGTCGCGCGTCCACGAGAAGCGGTAGTCCCAGTTCCGCGTGCCGCCGATCCACTCCGGCAGGCTGGTGGTCGGCGCAGCGACCATCGCGCCCGTGGGGGCGTACTGGAGGAGCTTGAGCGTCAGGGCCGCGCGTGCGACGTCGTGTCGCCATGGCCCGTCGTAGGTCAGCTGAGATGACCAGCGCCGCCAGAAGCGCCGCGTTCGGCGCAGCTGCTCGAATGGACGGTAGGCCGCGATCGGCTCTGGCCGGTTCTGTCGCCAGCTGAGAACGACCCAGACCCGCTGGCCCGCGCGCAGGGAGAAGCGAGTCGACGCGCCCCCGTCGGGCCGCGGTTGGAAGCGGGTCCCCGCGTCGCAAGCGAGCGCGAGCTTCTCTCCGCCGGGCCCGGTGGCGATTGCGCCGCCCTCGGCGGGAGAGACCGTCGTCTCGCCCCGGGCGTAGTCGAACCGGGGGTCGAACACGACTTCGAGCTCGAGGGAGCCCTCGCGGACCTCGATCAGCCGATGGATCTCGTTGACGGAGAACCGCTCGTCGTCGCCACTCCAGGGCATGAAATCTGTCAGTTGAGCGACGCCCTCCGCGGTGCGGAAAAGGGTCTGCACGACGTTGGTCGATTCGTCATAGGCCTGCAGGCTCTCGAAGCGCCGGGAGGGGGAGACCCGGCATGTGCCGCCTCTCTCCGGGTCGAGCAGGGTGGCGAACACGCTCGGGGAATCGAAGCGGGGGAGGCATGCCCACCCGATTGATCCGTCGACGCCCACGAGCGCGCAGCTGGCACCGTCTCCGATCAGGGCGTATTCGCCTAGCGAAGGAGAGGATTCCCCCGGTGTAGGCTGGAACCGCTGGGATAGACGAGATGCGGCGGTGTAGAGGTCCACGGGGTTCTCAGTTCGTCCTGGCGCAGGAGAGCTTCTGGCCTTCGGGGTCGAATAGCGAGTACTTCGCGAGGCCTTTGCGCTGAAGGAAGAGCTGGAACGATGTCCCGAGGACGCCGAGGCCGTATTTGAGCGATCGCTGAAAGTTGATCGAGGACGCATCTTCGAAGTAGGCGGCCGGGCAGCTCACTTCACCGATCGCGAATCCGGCATGAATGATCTGAGCCAGCATCTGGTTGTCGAAGACGAAGTCGTCCGAGTTCTCCTCGAGGGCACAAGACTCGAGGACTCGCCGCGAGAAGGCCCGGTAACCCGTGTGGTATTCGGAGAGCTTGGCGCCCGCCAGGAAGTTCTGCGTGGCGGTCAGGAATCGGTTCGCGACGTACTTGTAGCGGGGCATGCCGCCTGCCAGCGCGTTTCCGCCGAGGATCCGCGAACCGAGTACGGTGTCGAAGGGGCCGTCCGTGATCATGCCGATCATCGGGGCGAGTAGCCTGGGCGTGTACTGGTAGTCCGGGTGCAGCATGACGACCACGTCGGCGCCGAGCTCGAGGGCGGCGTTGTAGCAGGTCTTTTGGTTGCCGCCGTACCCGCGGTTGTGCTCGTGGACGATCGTGTGGAGTCCGAGCTCACGGGCGACTTCGACGGTCTCGTCCGAGCTCGCGTCATCGGTCACCACGACCTCGTCGACGAGGTCGAGCGGGATCTCGCGGTAGGTCATCTCGATTGTTTTGGCCGCGTTGTAGGCCGGCATGACGACGACGATCTTCTTTCCGTGAAACAATTCCAGACTCCGATTGCGTGGCCTCCCCAATGAGGGGCGGGCCGTATAGACTGGTTGCTGTCGAGTCGGGCCCGGGTGGCGGAATGGTAGACGCGGGCGACTTAAAATCGCCTGGCCCTAGGTCGTGCAGGTTCGAGTCCTGCCCCGGGTACCAAGCCTGCTCTTCTCCTCAGTCGATGGGACCGCGAATCAGCACGCTGACCTCCTCGACTTCCAACAGTTCCTCAAGGGCGTCCCGGTCGATCAGGGTCGTCCTCTGATACTTCATTCCTGGGGCTTCGAACTCGACCGGAAACATCTCGCGCGGGCGGCTGAACACCTGCCGGACGCGGATTCCCTGGATTTCGGCGTTGTTCGTGACCTCGTCGCGCAGGGAGTCGACGATCCGCTGCGCGCGTAGCGCCCCGACGACCGCCGGAGGTGTGCTCTCCTGACCGCGGCGGCGGGCGGAGCCAGTCAGCCGATACGTGCCATGCGGTTTCATCCGAGGGGCAAGAGTACCCGCCTCAGGAACGGCTCGCCTCATGTGGCGCTCGCCGGTCGCGAGCGGGGCCGCGGGGCGCCCGGAGGCCGCCCCGAGAAGAGCCTGCCTCTGGCGCGGCGCGCCGTAGTGGGCCGGTACTGCGTTCGAAGGTGTCGCCAACATGCTGTCCCTTCCAATCGGCAATCGGACGTGGTTGGCTTGAGCGGTACCTCCTTGGGGTGTGTTTGAATGGACACATCTTCGCGTGTGGGCCCGCGGTGCGGTGCGGTCCGCTCGGGCGTTCGCTACCCCGTGCGTATGTCCGACGACCGGTCCAGAAGAGCCAGGCGGGGTGGCTCGCGCAACCGCAAGGGGCAGCCGGAGTATCTCGCGGGGGTCCACTCGGTTCGCGAGGCACTGCGCGCACGGCGCCGTGAACTGCTGCGCCTGTGGGTCGACCCAGCTGCGCGCCGCGGCGAAGTCGCTCGCCTGTGCGAAGACGCAGAGGGGCTCGGTGTCCCGATCCGCGAGGCCCCGGCGGACGACTGGCGGGGGATGCTCGACGTGGCAAGCCGCCGCGCCAATGTGCAGGGCGTGATGCTGGAGGCTGGCAGCCTGCCCTCGCCATCACTCGATGACCTCATCGAGAGCCTGCCCGTAGGGGAGGGCTGTCTCGTTGCACTGGATGAGGTGGAAGACCCGCAGAATGTC
>Ga0315331_10001479_pt1 | contig 17628 bp, 9 predicted proteins | sample M160m34915metaG_FD_203456 | JGI IMG/M metagenome (GOLD analysis project Ga0315331, IMG submission 203456) | Ammonia-oxidizing marine archaeal communities from Monterey Bay, California, United States - M1 60m 34915 | ecosystem: Environmental > Aquatic > Marine > Intertidal zone | place: USA...
CAAAATTCGTAGAGCTTACAGATCTTTCAGGTATAGAACGCAGGTTGCCTTTGCTATCTGATATGCCATTTGCATCTGCCTCAACACTAATGCCAGGAATACGGAATTTGGTGATACTGGTATTACCTATAGTTACTTCATTACTTGCAGTAGCTCCTGTTGGATCAGCATTATTTCCAATAGTAATATTATTAGAACCTGTTGTTGTTACATCCCCTGCATACTGACCAACAGCAATGTTCTGAGTACCAGTAGTATTTGCATATAAAGCAAAAGTTCCAACAGCAGTATTATTACTCCCAGTGGTGCTATGCCTTAAAGAATTATTACCAATACTAACATTTTCGGCTCCAGTTGTGCTATTTTCTAACGCCCAATAACCAACAGCAGTATTAGAAGTACCTGTCGTGTTTGTATCTAACGTACCATAACCAACAGCAGTGTTTGAACTTCCTGTTGTCATTGCTTTTAAAGCTTGATATCCAACAGCAGTATTTCCGACACCTGTCGTATTTGCTTCTAAAGATTCACTACCAAAAGCAGTATTCCAAGTTCCTGTTGTGGTTGCTTTTAAAGCTTCATATCCAACACCAGTGTTAAAATCACCTGTAGTTATTGCTGTTCCAGCGTCATAACCAAATACAGTGTTCTTAGTACCTCCACTAGCTATGCTATCTCCAGCGTTTGTTCCTCCTACGGTGTTGTACTGAGAGTCAGAAGAAACACCACCATCAGCCCAATAACCTTCACCACTACCATCAGCCGTTAATACCTGACCAACACTAGGCGTTCCACCGTTGTCTTTTAGTACGAAGTCAATCCCTGGTATGCGGAACTTGGTAACATTGTTACTACCAAGAGTTATTTCATTATCAACTGTTGCACTTGAAGCTTGAGCGTTAGTCCCTATAACTGTATTATTAGCTCCAGTTGTGATCGTATTACCAGCAACATCACCAAGACATAAGTTGCTATCTCCACTTGTTATTACATAACCTGCCCTTCTTCCTATAACTGTATTAGTATTAGCTGTAGTAATATCTTTACCAGCCTCCTTCCCGATAAGTATATTTTCATCACCAGTTGTAATTGCTGATCCAGCACTAGTACCCATTGCGATGTTGTACTGTCCTGAAGTAAGTGCATCAAGTGTGCTATTACCTATAGCAGTGTTATAACTTCCTGTGGTTATACCCGAACCAGCACCCATTGCTTCTTGACCAATAGCTATATTGCGGTCTCCTGTTGTTATTTGTCTTCCAGCTTCTCTACCAATTGCTACATTGACTGTTCCTGTAGTTAAGGAAGTAAATGTTTCAGTTCCTATTCCAACATTATGAGAAGCACTAGTTAGTGCTATAGACGATTGATCACCAATAGCTACATTTAGATTTCCGCTTGTAAGACCCTTAAGAGTTTGATAACCTATACCAATGTTTTTATACGCACTAGCTGCACTTGTGGTGCTTAACGTTTCATAACCAATAGCAATATTAGAATAACCAGTTGTTATGTTGTCTCCAGCCTTATAACCCAAGAAAGTATTATTATCACCAGTTGTTATTGCTGTTCCAGAATCATAACCAATTAAAGTGTTATTTGTTGCATCTGTACCTGTAAAACTATCCCCTGCGTTTGTACCTCCTACGGTGTTGTACTGACCGTCTGAAGAAATACTAATATCAGTTAAACTTGCACCCGAACCGCTGAAGGTAGTCGCTGTTACTGTTCCTGCAAACGTAGCGTTTAGTGAACTATCTAAAGTCAAGACTGTTGTGTTTGTGCCTGACGCTCTGGTTTGAAGATAAATAGAACCATTGTTTATTTCATTTCTTAAGTAAATATGGTTGTTAGAAGGACTACCAAAACCTACATAACCAACTCTTGTACCCGATCTTTTCCAAGCCATATAGACATCACCACCACCAGTATTATTAAGATTCAACATCCCACCACTTGATGAACCAATATCTAAACCAGTAAGCGTTCCAACAGATGTCAGAGAACTAGCTGTTACTCCACTCGCAAGCGTTGACCCAGTTAAAGAACCAGCCGCAGCAGCAGGAACAGCTTGCCAAGAACAAGTTCCATCACCGTCTTCTCTTAGGAATTTAGTACCGCCTGATTCACCTGTTGAAAGTATTGCTGTACCTTCTGGAGTAGCTGAAATTGTCTGCCAAGTATTGTCTCCTCTTAAGAACTTGGTGGTAACAGAACTTCCTGATCCAAGCCTTGCAACATTGACAGTTCCTGAATCTAAATTGCTAGCACTACCAGCCGTAAAACCTCCAGAAGTTCCAGAACAATTACCAGTTACATTCCCAGTTATGTTTCCTGCAAAACTTGTACTGGTAAGTAGTCCAGTTGAAGGATTATAAGTAAGTCCTGTATCTGTTTCGGCTCCTTGTGATCCTGTTGCTCCATCAGCAAATAGTGGATAAACAGTTTCATCCGTTGTGTTATTAGCAGTAACTGTAAATGAAGTTGCGAGTGCTGCTGTCCCTGAAGTGTCTTGCGTTCCAGAAGCATTAACACCAGGCAAAGTTATGTTTGCAGTACCGTCAAAACTAACTCCACCAATTGTTCTTGCAGTAGCAAGTGCTGTAGATGTCGCAGCCAAAGCTACGGCTATATTTGCAGACCCATCAAAACTTGTTCCACCAATCGTTCTAGCAGTCGCTAAAGCCGTTGCAGTCGCAGCGTTTCCAGTACACGAACCAGAAGATCCTGAGGTGTTTCCAGTGACATTACCAGTTACATTTCCAGTAAGGTTGGCAACAAACGCACTCGCTGATTTATCCCATAGACCATTAGTAGAGTCTCCAGTGAATGTGACATCTCCTGTGAACGTGCCGCCAGCGAGAGGCATTTTTGTTGCGTCAGTTGCAGCGTCAGTTGCCCAAGTAAGTGTTGTAGGTGTTGAGCCATCAGCCTTCAGTACTTGGTTTGCTGTTGGGGCGACAGCAGGAAGAGTAAGAGTTATATCTCCTGATTGAGCCTGTGCTTTTAATCCTGTGTAATTAGTACCATCACCATCTGATTCACTTAGCCTTAATTCTTTTCCATTATCAATAATCAAGTTATTTGTAAGCGTTCCTCCTGTAGTAGGCAAAGCAGCATTGGCTGTTGTAGCAGCAGCATCAGCAGCATCTTTCGCAACTTTTACCGCCGCAGGAGTAGCAGCCGTAGAAGTAGAAGTAGAAGCTGCACTATCTGTTAATTGAAGAACACCAACTGCACTTGTAGTTCCTGTCGTAACCTTGGAACCAGTTATCGCAGCCGAGTTTGAAACATCAGCGTTAACAATCGCTCCAGCAGTAATAGAAGTTAAACCTGCATTATTTATTCCTATATCACCTGTAACTGCTACTGCTGTTGGAACGTTTGATCCATTACCAACAAGGATTTGAGCAGAACTTAAAGCAGCTAATTTACTAAATGCGATAGCTGCATTTGCCGCCAGGTTTGTATTAACCAAGCTGCCATTCACCATCGTTGAGGTAACGGTATTGGTATCAGCAGTTGTAATTAATGTTCCTGTTATATCAGGAAAAGTAATAGTTTTATCTGAACTCTGAGGATCTGCGACAGCAAGAGTTAATTCATAAGCGTCAACAGTTGCTCCTTCAAAAACAATCGAACCAGTATTAGAAAATAATAGCTGACCAGTGACAGTACCACCCGCAAGTCCCATCTTTTCTGTCTCAAGTTCTTGCAACGCATCTTGCACATTTGTTGCACTTAATTGACCGTAAGGTGTGAAAGTGATATTAGAAGCAACTTGCCCAGCTACGGTCTGCGATAAATCGATCTCATTCCAACTACTACCACCGCTATTTGTAACTCCTAAAATATAATCAGGAGGTGAAAGTGATACAACTGGAGCTGGTGCAGAAGGCGTTCCAGCGACATCAACTACAACATATAATCCATCCGTTGTTGCACTAGGAGTAGGTAGGTTACTTCCAACTGCTAAACCAGCCGCAATACCACTTGTGGTGGTACTAACCATTTTTGATGTGCTTGCATTAAAAGTTCCACCAAAGACCAATGAACCTTTGGTTAATGTTGTTATTGCTTGCCAAGCGTTTCCATCCCAGATAAACGCATCTTCTGAAACCGTATCAAATAATATTTGTCCACTAAATTGAGCTGTTGGATAACCATTTTGAGCTATGGATTGAAATATCGCTGTAGAAGTATTTGATAACTTAGTTCCGTCAATTGAATCATTGCCTATCCTTGCTGCTGCAATACTTCCAGTTGTTATTTTAGTTGCATCAAGCGATGGGATATCTGAAGCTGAAAGAGTTGTTCCAGCAGTAGCAACACCTTTATTATTTACAGTTAATTTTGTAAATGTTCCTGCACTGATTCCACTTGTTGAAGTTGTAAGACCTCCTGACCCATCGACAGTTAAACCTCCACCACTTGTAATTGCAACAGCACCTTTAGCAGATGTTGTAGCTGCTGGAAGATTTGCTGAGACAAGTCCAGTTGCTGCTGTTATTTGTCCTTGATTATTAAAAGTTATTCCGCTAACTGTTGCTCCAGTAACGCTATTAGAAAGAGATAACGCACCAGCACCAGTAACAGTTAAGCCAGTACCAACAGAAACACCACCAACAGCAGATGTAGTAGCGAGGGGAAGATCACTAGCTGCCAAAGCTACCGTTCCCGTGATCAACCCCTGTGCGTTATAAGTGATTCCTGAACGAGTAGCTGCTGTAATTGCATTGTTTATTCCAAGATTTCCACTGGCAACATTGATAGAACGATCAAGATTTGATGTATTTAACTTTGCTGGTGTAATACTTGCATCTCTTATCTTTGTCGCACCGTCTAAACCTGTAGTTGCAGAAGTTGATGTCTCAACTTTATCGTTCGTAATTGCTCCATTTTGGATAGCACTGGTATCTACAGCGTTGTTCGCAAGTTCCGAATCTGTTACAGAATTTGTTCCTAATTGAGTTGAAGTTATGCTTCCTGAAACTAATTTAGCCCCTGCAATACTTCCTGCTAATTGTGCATCAGTAATTGTTCCAACTAATGCTGTTGTTGGATAGCCTGTAGCATCCTGTAAATCGAATGCGGGTGTAGCATCAGCCGTACCAAGGGTTACTGAAACCCCTCCTAAAGAAACACTAGAAGAAGCAAGCTTAGCAACTGCTATTGAGCCTGCTAATTGAGCATTTGTAATTGTCCCTGTTAGAGAAGATGCAGGGTAATTAGTTGCATCAGTTAAATTAAAAGCAGGAGTAGCATCTGAAGCACCTAAAGCAACACTAATGCCTCCAAAGTTAACGGAAGAATTTACTAATTTAGAATTTGCAACCGATCCTGCTAGCTGGGCATTAGTTATCGTCCCAACAAGAGAAGATGTAGGGTATCCAGTAGCGTCCGTTAAGTTAAAAGCTGGAGTTGCATCAGTTCCTCCAAGTGCAATTGAAACACCTCCCAGAGAAACAGTTGAACCAGCTAATTTTGATACATCAATTGATCCTGCTAGTTGAGCATTACTTATTGTTCCTACAAGTTCTGTAGTTTTATAACCAGTTGCATCTGTAAGGTTAAATGCTGGTGTTGTGTCTGTTCCACCAAGACTTACTGAAATCCCTCCAAGAGATACAGAAGAATTAACAAGTTTACTATTAGCTATTGACCCTGCTAACTGTGCATTACTTATCGTTCCACTTAGATTTGCTGTTGTATATCCAGTTGCATCAGCAAGATTAAATGCAGGAGTAGCATCTGTTCCACCTAAAGATATTGATATGCCGCCTAGAGAAATACTCGAATTAGCTAGTTTTACATTTGTTACTGCTCCATCAACTATCGCTCCAGTAGCTACTTGATTTGTTCCTAATGTTCCGACTTTTGCAGCAGGTATTGATGCTGCATCAATTAAGGCAACACCAGCCTCAATAAGATCTTTAACAGTTACCTTCTTTGTTTCACTAGCACTAATATCTGCAATAGCTAATGGGTCTGTAGCTGCTACACCTGCTTCTGCTAACGCTGGCAGATTACTAATCTCAAGATCAGGCATTTCCCTTAACTAAAAAACCAATGCTTATATATTACGGCTGATTGAGCAATATGGGACTTCCATCTTGCTGAAGAATTTTATCTTCATTCTCTTGTAACAAGTAATTAGCTATTCCACCAGTATTCAAAGTGATGACTCCATTAGTAATAAATTCAATTCTTGTCGTTATTTCTTGGCTTGCAGAAACCGATACAGCCACATTAGTTACTACGCAACCTGACTCGTACCACACGGTATTAGCAGAATTCGTTGGGTCTTTATATATATAAAAACGACCATCGAAATCGGCTCCTTGTTGAAGACGAATAACTAATTGAGCTAAGTAAAAAGGAAATTCTGGATCTATAAGAGTTGAAGGTGTTGCATCTGCAAGAGTAGAACTATGTTCCCATAAACAAGACAAGGTTCCTTGACCACTGATTAATCCAGCTTCATACTGCTTTTTAAATTCTTCTCCTAAAGGAGTTAAATCTATTTGATCTCTACTTGTAGTTAATTCAAAGTCTTGAACTCTAGCTAAATGTCTGAATCTAGAATTAACTGTTTTTATAGTTATATTTTTAGATGCACTAGGAGTTACCAATGTTAAAGCATCTGATTTTTGACCTCTTACAGCTTTAGAAAAACTAGCAAAAAGTCTAATCCCTTTCATTTTATCTATATGGATAAACCAAGTTCCATCGTTATAACTATGACCATTAACAAGTTCTAGTGTGCTTCCGTCAACTGTTCCAATTTCTACCCGATCTCCAGTAATTAACGATCCAGAAGATCTGTCAACTGAAAATCTTTTTTCATTTGTATTGACATCATGCGGATCTAACTTTGTCTGAAAAGAACCTAAGCTATCACGACGAATTTCTACATCGCCATTTTGTCCAAAATAAACAGCCACAATTAAGTAGAGATAGTGTCAACACTTGGAGCACCATCAGCTTCCCATGAGAAATCAACAGATGAAATCTCTCCCACAGAACTACTCATAGATACTGATGTGACATAAGCACCAAATTCAATATCTCTTGCGTTTGTATCTGAACCTGATGTTTCTTCTAATCTAAGTTTTAAGGTGACTTTATCTGATTCAGTTCCACTACTCTTTATAGCTGCTGTTAACAAATCAGTTACGTTAGGAGCACCAGCAGCAGTAGCAGTATAGTAATAAGCTCTTGCACTACCTGAATAACTTCTAACCCCTGGCTTTAATGTTCTGTCTGTATCACCCATTGCGGTGATTTCAAGAACAGACATTGACTGTGAAAAACTCCAGTTCTGTAGTTGAGCAACATTAGTTCCTCCTACATATAGCTTTCCATCTTTTCCGCTGAAATACTTCGCCACAGCCCTAAATCAAAAACATTGCGTTTATTCTACGGTGAATCGAGACAAGCGACAAAAGAACAACTAACATTGCTTCTTCCTTTAAAGGTACTTGTAACAGTCGGAGGCCCAGAATAACGCCATTTTAAACCTTGTTCTGTTAATCCAAGTCCAGCATCATTATGTATTTCTTTTCTTAGCAAATACCCTGAACCAGCTCCTTCTATTCCTGCGGAACCATTGGCATCTGTAAATTTAACGTAGTCATAAACAGACATAACATCATCGTAATTATCTAAAATTAAACCAACTTGACCATCAGTAATATTTGAAAAACCTAGAGTCAAAGTCGCATTAACTCGTTTGTTACCAAAACGAAGATGTGTCTTTGTACCATCTAAGGATTCAAAATCTGTACCTGGATACGTTCCAGGCGAAAAATTTCTGGAAGCTGGTTTAATGTCGGGAAATGGTTGTGCTGTTGTCATTAGATTAATCTCTTAAAGTGATTTTCAGTGCCATCCCATCCACTTAGGACAGCCAATGAGCCAGTAGACGTTAATGGTGTATGACTGCCAGAAATCTCTACTAATCCTTCTTCTGAGTAAGAAATAGTCTCGACTTTATAAGCTCTACTCGATGTTACCGTGTTTTTTATAGTAAATAAAACACCGTTATTAGGATCTTCAGTAGGAAGTGTTGGCCTTTTATCAAAATCCACTGTCGCTTCTCTTACACCTTCTGTTCCAGGCTCCCACCAATAAATATCTTGTGACCCTGTAAGCGTATCTGTACTAATGACATCACCATCTTTAGTAATAACACCATTTTGATACTTATTTGTATGACTAGCTTGACTAACAAGTTTAAAATAATCCCCTGGGGCTAAGTTTATACAGTATTGAGGTGCGGTTTTAAAGGTCAAGCCATGATCTACTTCTCTTCTTAGTTTTAAGATATATTTTGCATATTTAATTGCATGTTCTTCAGTAGTGCAAAAGCCTGACATGTCATATTTCTCTATAGGATCAAGTTCCGAACCACCATGATCATATTCATATTTTGTATTATCTATTTGTGCTTGAGACAAACCAGACTCCCAACCATCTTGCAAATCTGATAGACCCTTTAATCTAAGCATTACAGATTTTGTTTCTGCAAAAGCATTTTCTTTTTCTTTTCGATACAAAACATTAGCCTTAAATAATTGTTTTTCTTCTGGTGATAAAAATGAAACCTGTAAATCTTTTATATTTCCATCAGTAAATAAGGTTTTAATATCTATTTTTGCTTCGTAATCAATTTTATGATCATCTTTCTTGTATGGAACTGCTGGAATTAAATTAAACTTTCCTCCGATTACTGTGAAATCTAATAAATTAAATGTTGCATGTTCATATAGAAATTCTCTTATATTAATTTTATTACTAATAACTCCATCCCAAGTAAAATTATTAAATTTGCAAAACTTAGCTCCTTCTGTCATATCTCCTACAGCACTTACACCAACTAACTTTCCAGCCCCTAAATATTCATCTGTAAGAAGGGCATAAGCAATTTCAACAAAATTATTACTTGCTTCTTTATGCTCTACCCAATATTCTGATTGTTCATCAGGTTTTCTATTTACATTTGGAGCCTTTATAGATCTATATGATTTTCCTTTATAAAAAACAATTCTAAACAGGCTAGATAAATTAGCTGGATAAGTCGTAGTGCTATTCCAAAGCTCACTAGAAACTAAATTTGTTACCTTGATTCCTTTTTTAAAGTAGGCAGATATCTGAGTAAAGTTTGTCCACTCTTTTGCACTGTTAATTCTTATACCACCTATAGCTAAATCCATATAAGAAGCAGGATTCGCAGGTTTAACTATTTCATTTACATAAACTATTTCATGTTCAGGGCCGTCTTGATGGCTTTTTTTTTCCATGCCAGGAAATTGAACATAATCAGCTATTGCATCAGCAGGGTTTAAACTCTTTGAAAAAAGACTAGAACTTTCTTCTTTATCTTCAATTTTAGTAATTGTTAAATTAACAGGACTGCCAAAAACTTTATAACTACCGTCTGCGTTTGTATCAGAAGGTAATCCAGAAGGTCTAGCAATCGTTACGGTATCGCCAACCTTATAACCAGTACCTCTATTAACAATGTTCCAACGTGCAACCCAATCTTTCCAAGAACTCCATGAGATACGAAGGTCTACTGTTAAACCTGTACCTGTTCCACCTGAAGGAGAAACAGTATTGTTATAAAAACCACCAGACATAATTAACTCCTAAACATAGATAGTAAGGTTTGGATCAGGTCGTTCAATCTTATAATAAGCAACTTCTCTAGGATTACTCTCACCATTAGCAACATCTACTGGTTGTTCATCAACAAAAGGATCTTCACCGTTGACAGGATCAATTTTTAATTTGTAAGTATTATTTAAATCACCCTCCGCTCCAGCAAGAGTAATTTCTGATTTTGCTTCTATCTCTATATCATTAACAGATTCACCAGCCTCGCCAAAATAAACACCAACCTCCTTGCCACCAACGTAGGCGACCCAAGCCCATTCATTAGCAGCACCTGGAAGGCCATAGCTTTTATTTAAAGAAATAAGAGTTTCATTATGATTACTTGAAGTTGTGTCGTAGTTATAAGAAACAGGAGTGTTGCTTACTGGTGGCCCTTCATAAATAGGCCCATATTGAACAAAACCTACTTGAGGATTTGACCCTTCTGCAATGCTGCTACTTAACTCACCAACAGGCCCATTATCTAAATCAATTTCTCTGTTATAAGATTCTATCCATTCAGGATTTGATACGTCATCATGGGTTAATTGCAAATCATTTATTCCAGCAAATTCAACAACAAACGTTCCATAATCTTGTGTCTTACAAGCAAAACACGACTCGTGATTTCCTGTTTGCCAACTTGTAGTTAAAGTTGCATTTAATAAATTAAACTTTTGATTTATATATTTAATTATAACATTATTACCATTACAAGGTTTAAATCTAAACTCAAATTGACTATTGGTTTCCATCCCCATTCCAGGGTGAATAATTTTTATATAATTATATTGAAAGGCTGGTGAAATTCCTCTTACACAAAAAAGACCACTATGTTCATTTGCTATCTCATTATTAATATCATTCCATACGCCATTACCACCAGCAGTACGAACCTGTAATTTAAAAAAAGAATATCTTTTTATATATAAATCAATCGTTCCAGCTTGGAAATTACCTCTATCTTCAAAAATATCATCAAGAACAGATTGTTCAGGAATTGTATTCATATTAGTTCCTCGAATATGCCCAAAAACTTTTGATTTAAGTCCTATTTCTGTAATTGAACAAGGTCTGCTATTTGTAATAGTTGCCATCGCAACTTTCTGAAGTATTGGGTTCCTAAATGCTTGTGCATAAAATGGCCCAGTAATATCAGTCATCTCTTGAAATTGTCGATAACCATCTTCACGTCCTACCCTTACTTCTGCTGTTGTCCATCGTGGAATATTTCCATGACCATTCCTTAAATCAGCGACCATAAACGGGGTTAAAGCAGCGTCATAATCGATAGAGCTAGGCTCAACTACTTCAAAAATATATTTTCTTTCAATACCTGAATATAAAGGTTCATCTTGTCTCCAAGGTGTTCCCTCTGGTGCCTTTGTTGAAATGTCTTCAATATCAGTACAAACAATTAAACCGTCACCAGCCATATACATTTCACCAATAGCAATATTGGCATCTATTTCTTCTCGGATAGAGCGTACCATTGATATAACATCTTCTACTCCATGAGGTTTTGTTCCCACTTTCATATTGTCAACATAATCTTGGACATTTTCTAAAATCTGATATGCAACCGTATTCCCTTCAACTGTTGGAGTGTTGTTATCAAAACCAACAAAACCAGCTCTTGTAGGCCAAAAGGTATTTATTTTTTTACGTTTAACCCATAATGCTCGTATTGCTTTTTTATCCATACCCCTAGTTTCAAAAACAAATTCATAAGGAAGTTTTACGACATTTGCATTTGGCATTGGACTATATAGACCAAAAGTTGCCTGTGTTGTTGGGTTTCTAGTTCCACTAAAAGCTGCAACTTTTAAATCATTAGGAACCCCACCTGTTAAAGAAGGAATAGTCCCTGCTTTCCAAGTGTCTGTAAAAACATCATCTGGATAAGGGAAAGGCATCCCTACTACCTCAGACTCCGTATATCTATCGGTATCTGAGATTCTATTATTTTTATTCATCTCACTAGATTTAAAAAATAAATCTAATTTTTTCTTGCTATAAGTTGATAATAAAAGATCTCCAATAGCGTAACCAGAGAAATCTGGACGAGAACCAATCGCATCATCTATCTCCCCAAGAGAAAACATTACGATTGCTTTTAATTGTTGAAAACGACCAAGACTTAAAAGTTGTGACCATAAAAGTTGACCATTAACTCTTACTCCACCTATATTGTTATTTCTATTAGCAAAAACAAGTGGAACGATATCTCCTAGAGTTGCTAATTCTTGAAGACTATTAAAAGCAAATTGAGGTGCAAAACGCTTGCTACCAATTGCATCTGAACCTTCAGTTGTAACACCTTTTTTATCAGGTTTAGGTTTTGGTGTTAATAAATAACCAATTGCTGTCATTGCAACAGCTACAGCAACTTGTCCCCAAGCACTAAGACCTCCTCCTGTTGTGACCATCCAAGCAGGTAAAGCCCCTGCCTGTATATCAGGGATTAGTTCATATCCTTCTTTCCTTTTTCCATTATAAGCAGCAGTTTGATCTACAAAAGACCAATATTCATCTTCACTACAACCTAATAACTTACAAAATTCTATTTCCGATGGTAATAACAGCCTTCGACCATGAGGTTGTCTAGCGGACACCAGTTCACCACCAACTCTCCGAATGTTTTTCTGTAACTCAGCCATCCATCCTCCCAGAAAGCAGCCATGCCATAACCGTCATTTGATTTGCATAAGCCAATTGCTCCTAGTTTAGGGGGTGAATCAACTCCCCACCTATTTAATTCTTCAAAAAAGATACTGTAATCCTTTTTTCTTAACCTCCGATACCAACTTCTTTCTGGTTCGGGAGAAGTAATTTTATAATGAGCTAAAACAGTACGACATAAACTTAAGCAATCTCCAGCTCCATGTTTTATAGGATCAGCACCTAAACGATAAGGCAACCCAATTAATTGATCTGGCCTCACCTGTTTTGTATTGTTCCTGTAATAGGCAAAGCACCTACTTGTAAGGTTGTTAAAACACGATTAGGTGCATTGGCTCCTACAGCATCAATAGCACTGCTTAAAAGGATTTCAATTGTAGATGGATCATAGGTTAATGAGGCTGCTAACCATGTTTCTGAAGTTAAAAGCCTTGCTTCGTTATTTGCGTCTAATTTTTTATCAAAATCAGTCGTCATTAAAAAGGTATCAACTCTAATGTGATATTTACTATCTACAGCTTTTTTTGCATAGCCCATACTAATTTCATTATTAGCAAGTATTAATGCAGCTTCCATATTGTCGCCTGACCTATTACGTGCAGCACCTTGATATATAAAACTTAAATACTCATAACCTTCAATAGGTTGATCATATTTACCATTTTGAAAAGTAGAGGGTTTTAAATCGTTAGGATTACCACCAGCAGAAGTAGTAATCGTAATAAAATTAGTTAAGGCAACAAGGCTCATAATCCTAGTGAAGACCTACGGCTACGAGAATTTCTTAATGAAGATATAGTACGAGATTCACCAACTGATGCACCTCTAGCAGTAGCAGTTGCAATGATTTGTCCTACAGCAGACTTAGGAACAAATTCTTCAGAATTGAAGTTCAATATAGGCCCAGAGTAATTAACAGTAGTAGATCCTCCTGCACCGCCACCTGCATAAGACGAACCAGTGCCAGGAATTACAGCTTCACCTCTAGCACCTGCTGAGTAGCGTTGCATACTTGAAGCCATCTTTGATGCAGGAATAATGTATTCGTCTTCTCCAGCTTCTCCTACAAGTCCTAGAGTTGGTCTTGTAGCTAGACCTCCCGAAGCAAATGGTTTTATTCCATTTGCCATATATCCTCCTTGTGCTCTTTTAAGAACTGGTGGAGTTGGGCCAGTAGCCACTTTAGTTCCTCCTCCAAAATTAATTCCTCCTACATAAGAAGAAATTGCAGATTGAAGCAACATGCTTCCAATACTCTTAGCAATACTTCCGAGACTTTCTCCTAGTGATTTCGTTCCAGCAATTAATCCTTCTATTGCACTTGTAAGTCCTGTAGCAATCGTATCTTTTATCTGATTCCATAGTTCTAATTGTTCTTGTAATTTGTCTCTTGCTTCGATTCTTTGAAGAATATCTGTTTCACCTAAAGTTAATTTCTCTTCTCTTAATTTATTTTGTTCTAATAAAATTTCAGCAGCTTCTTGTTCTTGTCCTGCTGCTTTACTTCCTATTTCAAAAGAACGATTAAGTAATTCAATTTGTTCTTCTAATGCTCTATTTTTATCTCCTATCGTAATTCCAGTTGTTGAATCACCTCCTAATTTTCCTGTATTTTCAAGACCTAAAATACCTGGAGCTTTGTTTCGTAGAATCTCTTTAGATAATTCATATAATTTTTGATCATAGAATTGTCTTGTTGCAGTCGAGCTACCCATAGTCATTCTGGCTGATGTCATTTTTTTCTGCCAATCAGACAACTCTGGATTATTTTGAATTTCTTTTCTTCTATATTCTAATGCTGCCCGATTTGCTTCTAACTTTGCTCCCTTGAAAGCTTCTGGATCTAATTCTTGTGCTTTGCCTGTAACTCTATGAATATCAACTGAATCAACAAATTTTTCTACTAATTTGATAACAGCTAATGCTACTGGTACTAAATCAGTCATTATTTTTAATTTTATTTTTGCTAATTGATCTCCCATCGAATCCCACGCACTATCTAAAGTCTTTAATTTCTGAACGCCATCTACTCCTATTGTTCTAGCTAACTCTTTATTAACCATTGTCATTGCTTCTGCTTCTTTTCCTACAGAAACCAATGTTTCTACTTCTTTTTGGAAGACCTCATCAACCATAATTCCCATATCAGCCAAAGCACTTAAAGCATCAGATGGCCTCTTTAAAGCATCTCCAAGTTCTCTTGCTTTTTGAGCAAAAGCATCTAACTGTTGACCTACTGCACTAAATAAGATCTGTGCTCCAAATCCTTGTGATCCCATTGCTGATTGTCCAATCGCACCAGTAAGCCCACCAGCAACAGCTCCAGGCCCACCGCCAAAGAGCATGGGGAAACCAGCTCCAAGCATTACGTTCTCACCAAAACGAGTAATACCTTTCATCCTTGCTTGTGATCTTTTTGATCGTTGTTGTTGAATTTGTTTTTCTGCTTTTCTTTCTCTATCGATTCGCCTATTAAGAGCTTTTATTTCTTCTTGTTCTTCTTGTTTTATTGCTTTTATTTTACTTACTAACTGATCGTTTATTGTTTTCTCTCTCTTTTTCCTTACAGTTTCTATTTCCGCTTCAGCTCTTTTCTCTGTTGCCAATTTCTTCGCAACTCTACTCTTATGAGCACTTACTTCTTTTTCAAACACTTTTTCAAAAGGCTCTCCAGCTTTGACTCTCATTACTCTTTCTTTCTTATTTTCTCTTCTTAATTGACGTTCAAGTTGGCCTTTACGTTGCAATATTTCAATATAATCTGCTTCGTTTAAATTCCTTTGTTTTAACTTTGTTATTTGAAGATCCAAATCTTTTTGGATCATTTCTTTTCCTGTTGGGCCTTGTTGTTCATATCGTTTCTTTTCTTGTCGTGCTTCACCTCCTAAAGCCATATCTTTAAGCAGTTGTCCTACACCAGCAGGACTTCCACCTTTTCCTTGCATCATCCATGCCATCGCACTAGCTGACTCATAAAAATTCTTTAAAGCTCTTTGTGTCCTCCATATACTTTCAGCCGCTTGCGATTCAAACTTTTTAAAACCAGTAACCGCATTAATAACCCATTGAGCACCACCTAATAAGCCAGTTAAGCCTGTCCAAGCAATTGTGATACCAGTAATCCCTTCTACTGCTCTTTGAGCTAATAAGGCCCATTGTTGAATATTGTCTTTTAACGCTTGATTTAAAAAAGGTATTTTTTGTATTATTTCTTGAATAGCTTTGCTGGTAAGAACAAGTCCAGTAGCTTGGCCTAATTTGCCAAACTTACCTGTAAGTAAACCTTTCATTCCTCCAGCAATCTTGCCCACAATTGCTGGAACAGAATCCAATAGCTTTTTCCAAACAATTAGATCAAGATTTAAGGCTGATTGAATTGTTTTAGAAACTCGTAGTTCTTGGTTGTATGCCTGTTGTGCTTTTCTAGTTCCTACAATTGATTTGATATGAGCATCACTTCCTGTTTCTAGTTGATTTTGGAGTCTTAACGATTCTTTTAATGCTTGTTCTTTACCAGCTAAACCAGTACCTACTCCTGTTATTTTATTAGCTTTTGGAAGCCTACCAAGTAAACCATCTACTTTTCTAATTTGTGCTCCTAAAGTTTTGTAATTTTCACTTCCTATTTCTACTGCATCAAAAACTCTTGTTAATTCAGATCTGTAATTACTTAAAGCATCTCTTGATTTTATAAATTCACTTGAATCCATATGACCCATCAAGCCAGGGATCATACCTGCTCCTGATTGATCTTTTCCATAGGATTTTGCTAAAGCTTGTGATTGTGCTCCTCTAGCTGAAAATAATTTTTGCTGTACCCTTTCAGCCGCAACAATCGCATCATTGAATTGTTGTGTTTCAATTTTTGCTTCTTTAATTATTGTTTGAAATTTTCCTAATTGCCTGTTTAAACCAGAAAAATTCTCAGCAAATTTTCTATTTCCTGCTGCTGCTTCTCCTAAACTTTTTTTTAAACCGTCTAAAGCCTTAACACCTCCCTTAACAGACCGACCATCAAATAAATTACTACTAACCTTATCTATCGAATTAACTAGATCTTTAATCTTATTTAGTCTTGCTTCTGTTGGTTTAAGCTTTTTCTCACCTTGAATTATCAGTTTTATAACTAACGGTTCTGCTTTTGCCACGACCCAGATTCACTAATATTCCATCAGTTTACCTACTCCTACGGATTTTTTGCATTTCTTTCTCTTGATCTTCGTTAAGAACTTGAAAATATGCACTCCAACCCAATATTTCAGCCATAGTCATCTGACGAATTTCTGTTAAAGATTTACCTAACTCCTTCGCAATACCAAATTGAAGCATCAACAAATTATCTTTACGCAGCTCCGCACTTAGGATTTTGGGTCGATGTCATCATCCTCTGTATTAATAACCGCAAGCATCAAAATTTGAAGATCAGCATCCCTTACTTCATTTTTTAAAACATCAATTTCACCAACATTAAATAACCTGCTACCGTTCTCATCTAACGCTTTTGTCATCAAAAGCCTTAAAGCAAACTCATTTGCATCGTCAGATTTAGCTCCTTTTTGTGCTCTTTCTCTTTCTGCCATTGTTAAAGGTGATACCCACATCTCAAATACTGTTCCATCAGTTAATTCAACTTCCTTCTTTGTAGCTTCTAAATTTGCAGCTTTCTTTAAACGATCTATTGCTCTTAAAGCAGAACGTGCAGGTCTAGGACTAGTTGTCATAGTGAAAATTTATACAATAATAGTCTAACCTACTAAACAAGAAAAAACCCTACTAAAAAGTAGGGTTCTTGGAACATTCCGATTCCGTTACTATTATGAACGGCTAAAGTCGAATGTTGGAACGCCAGCAGGACGGAAATTAACTGTTACTGCTTGTGCATCATCAGGAGTAACACCTAAAGAAGCAGAAGTTAATGTTGCGTCAAAGCTGATAAAGCGACTAAGAGTGTCACTTACGGTTCCACCACTAAATACACGGTCTGTATAAAGTTTGAACGCTGCACCAACTTGCTGACGCTGAAGAACATCTTCAATCATGCGGTTAGAAAGAGAAGCATCTTCATTTGTCATGTAAGCAGTTGCACTACCTGAACCATCACCAAATCCAGCAATGTACTTTCTAAATGGAACGTACTGACCAGGATCACCACCAATTGTAGTTACATCAATTTCAGCTCTTTCAATCTCGAAAGACCACTCACTTACTTGACTAACTGATTCAAAAGCAGCATAGGCAACTTGAAATTCATTAGGAGCTGCTGCTGTTCCTACATCAGTTAGGTCTACA
>Ga0315331_10001481_pt1 | contig 17622 bp, 8 predicted proteins | sample M160m34915metaG_FD_203456 | JGI IMG/M metagenome (GOLD analysis project Ga0315331, IMG submission 203456) | Ammonia-oxidizing marine archaeal communities from Monterey Bay, California, United States - M1 60m 34915 | ecosystem: Environmental > Aquatic > Marine > Intertidal zone | place: USA...
GCTGGCTGGAAGATCATGATTACCAGGGCATCGATATTAACATGGGCTGCCCCATGGCCAAGGTCAACGGAGCCGGGGGCGGAGCACGCCTGATGTGCGACACATCCGGAGCAACGGAGATGGTGGGACGAGTCATCGATGCTGTCAGACTGCCAGTCACAGTCAAAATGCGACTGGGCTGGGACAGTGACAATCTCACCGCACCGCAACTTGCAGCCGCACTTGAACGGATTGGCGTTGCCGCTGTGACCGTCCATGGACGAACTCGGCATCAGGGATTTCAGGGGTCAGTCAACCGCATCGGAATTGCGGAAACCGTAGCGGCTGTCAAGTCGATGCCGGTGATCGCAAACGGCGACGTGTGCACGCCCGCTGATGCGTATTCGATGCTGAAAGAAACGGGCTGCGCGGCTGTTGCAATAGGACGCGGAGCCATGCTGGACCCGTGGCTTTTCCGAAAACTGAACGACATTGAAAATGGTCAGCAACCACGACAACCGACGACGGATGAGCAGCTCGCCTTCCTGTCTGACCATTTTGAGCTCATGACTCAACAGCACGGTGACTACAGCTGCCGGTTGTTTCGCAAGTTCGCGGCCTGGTATGGAGCTCGACTGGGTATTCCGGAAGACCTGGAAGACCGTTTGCGGCGATTTGAATCAGCCACAGAATTCGCCCGGATCGTTGACCAAGTTCGGTTGCGGCATGGTGAGCGACAGTCGACGATCCCAACCGCATTGGTGAAAGTTCCGAACGGACCAGTAGAGCGGTGGTAATCGCCGCATCTTCCCGGCCGCCCGAACGTTGATGCCTGGCAGGAAAGCCGCTATTCCGGCAGCTTCATATCGAGATTCTTCGCCAGGAACGCCCACAGGTCAGCGACTTCTTCAATGATCATGGCAGTAGGTTTGCCGGAACCATGTCCGGCTCGCGTTTCAATGCGAATCAGCGTGGGATTCGTTCCGGACTGACAGGCCTGCAATTGTGCTGCAAACTTGAAGCTGTGACCTGGGACAACTCGGTCGTCCGTGTCAGCAGTGGTGACCAGAGTGGCCGGATACTGAGTTCCTCCTTCCAGATTATGATACGGTGAATAGGCCAGCAGTGCCTGGAATTCGTCCGGGTTATCTGCACTGCCGTAATCGTCCACCCAGAAACGCCCCGCCGTGAACTGATGAAATCTGAGCATATCCATGACACCCACGGCCGGAAGACAGGCAGCGTACAGGTCGGGACGCTGAGTCATGCAGGCACCAACAAGAAGGCCCCCGTTGCTGCCGCCCTGAATCGCCAGCTTCTTTGATGAAGTGTACTTGTTTTCGATCAGCCATTCCGCGGCTGCAATGAAGTCGTCGAAGACATTCTGCTTCTGAAGTTTCGTCCCGGCTTTATGCCACGGCTCTCCGTATTCTCCGCCGCCTCGCAGATTGGGCATTGCAAAGACTCCACCCAATTCCATCCATGCCAGGCGACTTACCCGGAACGATGGCGGCAATGAAATATTGAAGCCCCCGTAGCCGTATAGCAGGACCGGGTTGTGTCCGTCATGTTCAAGTCCTTTGCGGTGACAAATGAACATCGGCACTTTGGTGCCATCCTTACTGGTATAAAACACCTGTTTGGTTTCATACTCCTCCGGATCGAATTTCACGTCGGCCCGACGCAGCAGCGTGCTTTCACCGGTTTCGATGTCGTACCGATAAGTGCTGGGTGGAGTTGCAAAGCTGCTGAAGCTGTAGAAGGTTTCCTTGTGGTCCTTCTTCCCGCCAAAACCAGATGCGGCACCGATCCCCGGGAAGTCAACATCGCGGACGAATTTTCCGTCCAGACTGTACCACCGCACCTGAGTCCGGGCGTCCTTCAGGTAACGCCCAACGATCATATCACCCACGATACTGGCGCTAGTGAGTGTGTTTTCAGCCTCCGCAACAACTTCCGTCCAGTTGTCCATCTGTGGCTTGTTCAGATCGATTGCGATCACACGTCGCAAAGGAGCATCCAGGTTGGTCTTGAACAGCAGCGTCGAACCTTCGTTGCCCAGAAAGCTGTATTCGTAATCGAAGTTGTCGATAAGCATGAAGAGTTCTGTACCCGGCGTCTGCAGGTCCTTGACGACAACGCGGTAGCGATCGTCGGTTCCCTTCCAGATCGTCAGTATTAAATATTTGCCGTCTTCCGACACCTCGGCACCGAAACCCCATTCCGGATTGTCGGGGCGTTCGTAAACAAGTTCATCTGCAGACTGATCTGTTCCAACTCGATGGTAGAACACCTTCTGGTTAAGGTTAAGGGACTGAAACTCGGCCCCTTCCTCCGGTTCGTTGTAGCGTGAGTAGAAGAAACCTTTGCTGTCGGGCGTCCACGCGATGCCGCTGAACTTGATCCACTTCAGTTCATCATCCAGCAGCTCGCCGGATTCAATTTCCATAACCCGCCACGTTCGCCAGTCGGAACCGCCGTCCTGAATCCCGTACGCACCATACTTGCCGTCGTCGCTGAATTCTGAACCAGCGAGTGCGACCGTACCGTCTTTAGACCACGTGTTCGGGTCAATCAGAATTCGCGGTTCATCGTCCAGAGTCTCCTGAACGTACAGAACACTCTGGTTCTGCAGTCCGTCGTTGCGAAAGAAGTAGTAGCGGCCACCTTCATTCGAAGGAGCACTGATCTTTTCGTAATTCCAGAGTTCTGTGACCCGTTCTTCTATGCGGTCCCGACCAGGAAGCTGTTTCAGGTAATCGAACGTCAGCTTGTTCTGTGCGTCCACCCATGCAGCAACATCATCCGATTCACGGACATCATCTTCCAGCCAGCGATAGGGATCGTCGACTTTGGTGCCATGAAAGTCATCGACCTGCGGCACAGTTCTTGTCTCGGGATACACGAGGGTGGTGTCCTGAGCAAATGAGGTGGAAGCAACAAGGATACTCAGTATCAACGGCAATATGTTTGTGTTGATCATTATTCAGCTTCTGCCTTTTCAAAATCTCCGGCCATTACGATGTACAGTCGGTCCGGCTGAATGTGCTTCCGCAAGGCTGCATTCACGTCTGCAACGGTCAACTCACTAAGCTTCTTTTCAAAATCAGCGGTGAACTGCATAGTGCGACCAGTCTGAGAATGTGTCCCCATCAGAGACGCCAGTGAACTGTCACTGGTCCGTGAAAGTTCCTGTCGCTGTAGAAAACCTGCCTTCTGTTCAGTTAACTCTTCTTCCGTAATACCGTCCTTCAGCAGCTTCTCCAGCTCTTCCCGGATGACGCCGTGGAGCTTGTCGGCATTGTCCGGATTGACGATTGCAAACACGTAAAATACGCTGCGTTTGTCGACGGCAGAGGCCTGAAAAGCCGACTGAATGGTATACGACAGGCCTTCGTCCTGACGAACACGATTTCCCAGGCGGGACGACAGCGCACCGCCACCAAGAATGTAGTTGCCCAGCGACAATGCTGCATAGTCCGGATCGTCGTTTCCAATCGGCAGCGTCATAGCAGCGAAGTAAGTCGCCTGAGCCTTACCCGGCGTGTTCACTCTCTGCAGATCGCCCTTTTCATTGTTCACCGAAATATTCGGAATGCGATCGTATTTCGCAGAGGACTGCCAGCCGCCGGTTATCGCCTCAATCGCAGAGCCAACCTCAGCCGGTTCGAAGTCACCAACAATGGACAACTCGCCATGCTGACCGGACAGCAGTGAAGCATGCAGATCCTTAACCTGATCAATCGTCACACCCTTAATACGATCAATTTCCTCCGTCAGGCTGGCGATGTAACGTGGATCGTCAGACTCATAAACGCTTATCTTCCTCTGAACAGTGTTTGAAGCGATCGACGTGGGATCAACCAGTCGCTGTTCAGCCGATGAAAGGCGTGCTTCCCTGATCAGCTCAAGTTCTTCTGCCGGAAAGACGGGGTTTCGCAGCACCTCGCTGATAATCTCGAGTGCTGGCAGCAGGTTGCTGCGGAGAGTCTGCAGAGTCACCTGAACTTCGCCAGGACTCCCGGAGACCCGCAACTGAGCACGATAAGTGTCCAGAGCATCCTTAATATCCTGACGCGACATGTTTTCGGTACCTTTGGTGAGCATCGAAGGCATCATTTCTGCCGCGGCTGCCCTGCCCATTAACGTCTCCAGACTGCCATACCTCAGCGTCAGTTTCAGGTTAACCGTTTCGCCTCGCGTCTTCTTGGGCAGCAATGCGACCTTGATCCCGGTCTGCAACTCAGCTCGCGAAATGCGATCTTCGACCGCCAGCGGTGCAACATCAAAATCTTCACCCTGGGCGATCTGTTCACGACCTTTGTAGTCGCCAATCATTTCTGCCAGATCCGGCGTGGCCGGAACGGCCACCCGTTCCGGTCCTTCGGTGGGTTCAAACAGGCCGGCCGTGCGATTGTTCTCGATCAGATATGCGGCTGCAACACGCTGAACATCATCGGCCGTTACATTTTCAAGACGGTCCCGATACAGAAAGAACAATCTCCAGTCGCCCTGAGCCGCCCATTCGCTGAGTTCAACCGCGATGCCTCGGGAACTGGCGACGTTTAGTTCTCGCCGCTTCAACAGTTCCTGCCTGGCTCGTTCCACTTCCTGATCCGTAAAGCCCTCTTTGGCAGCACCTTCCACAACGTCAATCATGCCCTGCAGCAGGTCGGCACCGTCAATGCCCTGCGCCGACTCGCCGCCAAACAGTACGATCCCCGGATCATGCAGGGCGAATGTCGATCCGAAAACAGACGCTGCCTGTCGCTTCTTGACAAGGCTGTCGTAAAGGCGCCCGGACGGTTCCGTTGCCATGATCGTGGAAAGGACGTCAACCGCCGGATAATCCGGATGGCCGCCGGCAGGAATGTGATACGTTAAACCAGCCATGGGCACTTCGCCGACTCGTCGCAGCGTGACCAGCCGTTCACCATCCTGAGCAGGCTCTTCTGTATAGGTGCGATTGAGTCTGCGTTCCGGCCGCGGCAGTGCGCCGAAGTACTGTTGAGTCAGCTTCAATGCTTTCTCCGGCTCAAACTTGCCGGCGACAACGAGCATCGCGTTGTCGGGCTGATAGAAGCGATTGTAAAACTCCTTTAAATTGGCAACAGGAACGCGTTCGATGTCAGCTCGATTTCCGATCGTTGATTTACCGTAATTATGCCACTCATACGCCGCCCCCATCATCCGCTGCATCAGCACTCGTGAGGGGCTGTTCTCGCCTCGTTCAAACTCATTGCGAACGACGGTCATTTCGGAAGCCAGGTCTTCGGCCTTAATAAAGCTGTTAACCATGCGGTCTGCCTCCAGATGAATGGCGAATTCCAGATTTTCGTCGCTGGCAGGCAGAGTTTCATAGTAGTTGGTGCGGTCCAGCCATGTTGTCCCATTAAATTGCGCTCCACGTTCCTTCATGACTTTGGGTATTTCAGGATGGTCGGGTGTGCCTTTGAAGACCATGTGTTCCAGCAGGTGCGCCATGCCAGCTTCGCCGTAGCCTTCGTGCCGTGAGCCAACAAAGATCGTCAGATTCACCGTAACGGTCGGTCGTGACGCGTCCGGCAGCAACAGCACCTGCAGGCCATTGTCCAGTTCGTATTCGGTAATCCCCTCGATCGATCGAATCTGTTTCGGCATAGCGTCTTCCGACAGGACAGGTCCGGAAAACACCGTACCAATCAGCAACAATTGAGAAAGCGTGAGCAAGCGATTCATGGTGAGGTTCCACACAGGATCGGGGCGGTGAACATCGTTTGGCATCGCAGGCACTTCGTCCGGCGAGCCAGTGCTGGATGCTAGCAGGTCTGCAGCGACGATTGAATGATCAGCGGCAACGAGTTGGGTGTCCGGGTGCATCGGATCACCTGGCGAGTCGGGTACGTCAGCTGGGTAGTACCGTTTGCCAGCAAACGGGGTGCCCCAGGCACATCAGGCGGCGGTTAAATGACCTGATCGCAATCAATGCGGCAGAAAGTCGCCTCATATTGCTGCGCAACCCCTGTTGCAAGCAACAAGACCACCCGGCGGTGGTCGTACCGGGCTCAAAGAAGACGCAATTCCGGTTGCCGCTGCAGTGCGGGAAGCCAGCGCGCAGAAAAAATGCCATCAGAAGCTCATTCTCGAAAGAATGAACCCCGTGATGGCATGTTTCCAGGGTCAGCACCGCGAACGGTGCCTTGCCTTATCAACTGACTAGGCCAGTTGCTTTCTGCGGTTTACGAGCGTTCGAATTCGTTCGGCCAGCAATGCTGCGTCGAACGGTTTACGAAACGTTTCGTTGAAGACAGTTCGGTCGAAACCGGACGCATTGTCTTCGTCACTCAGAAGTCCAATCAAAACGGTCTCTTCGTACTCACCGTTCTTCTTGAGATTCTGTGCGATCATCAAAGCTTCTTCGCGGCCCATAACAAAGTCGACCACCACACAATCGGGGTGAACAGACTCAGCCTGGATTCCGGCTTCAAAGCCACTGGAGGCAGTTTCGATCTTAAAGTCATCGTTGGCCATCATTTCGTCAAGACTCGAACGAGTCGTGCCGTCTGATCCAACCAACAGAATCTTACCCATCGCTTCGTCTTCCAACTCACCGAGGGGCATTCCATGTTCCTTAAGGAAGCGAATCAGATGTTCGCGAGGAATGCGCCTGTCCTGTGAGCCAGGAATTCGATAGCCGCGAAGTCGTCCGGAGTCGAACCACTTCGAGACCGTCCGCGGGGCAACTTTACAGATCTTAGCTACCTGTCCAGTAGTGAAGATCGTTTTCATGGGCGGGCTCTCCAATCAATTCTCACTTCACAACCCGGCTTCCCGTCCTGAGAAACCGAATCGTCACCCCCTACTGTCCAACCGCGGATGATTTGCCGGAACAATGTCCAAAAAATCAGAACGTCGTGTGACCGCAATCAGATTACGGGTCGGGGAAGTGACAGGGGTCCAATTTGAGTTGCGTGCGGGCAACCCTGCATCATCACATGACACATTGGGGCGGAAGGATGATCAGAGATCGAGGATTACGCGAAAAGCCGCGCAACCACACAGACAGATTCCATTCTGCACGGTCGAAACTGATTATCCCCCCTGGCGAACGAGCCGGTCATGATCCTGGCCTCCCTACAGCGAGCATCGGGTTGCTCACTGTCACAACAGGTGACATTCGCCTGAGAAAGTTTTCGTCAATCCGGTAGCGCCGACTTTAAGCTTCTTAACAGCGCTGCACAGGGTACTACCTGCCCCGTCAACAACACCTGAAGGAGAACAACCTGCTGTAAGACTTGCCTATCTTCTTCATAACTCGCATTCGCGGAGTTGCAGGCACAATCTGTCGCCATCCAGTCCCTGCCACCGTTCTCAGATAACCAGACCGACAGAGTCAACCCAGCTTCCCCACCCATATCCAGCGCTGCATTCGGCAGCAAACTTTTCTTTGGAATTCTGCTGGCAGAAGCTACCCGCTGCAGGTTTTCCGTGCGTGCGAGACGGAAACAGTGGCTGTCGAGTGAACACAGGGACTTATCGTCTGCCGCCCGTCCCACTCAGAATCTTGTCAGGCCGCACGATTCTGAGTGCCCTGTCGCGGAACGAAGTTGCCCTTTTCGTCAATTTCTTCAAATCTGACAACCAATCGCTTCGAAATGCCGGATTCCTCCATTGTCACACCATACAGAACATCAGTCACGGCCATAGTTGGCTTGCGGTGGGTAATCATGATGAACTGTGTCTCCTGCTGGAAATCTTTCAGGACACCCACAAATCGCGCGATGTTGGCATCATCAAGAGCAGCATCCACTTCATCCAGAATACAGAACGGACTTGGCCGACTCTTAAAGATAGACAGCAGCAATGCAACTGCAGTCATTGTCTTTTCTCCACCGCTGAGCAGGGAAATACTGCGTAACTCCTTGCCAGGAGGCCGGGCGACGACATCGATCGCACATTCCAGCACATCTTCAGGATCTTCCAGAATGACGTCTGCTTCTCCGCCGCCAAACAGACGCCGGAACAGTTCGCGAAAATGTCCGCGAATACATTCGAACGATTCCTCGAACATGCGTTGGCTCTCAACGTTAATCTGCCGCACCATTTCACGAAGCGTATCTCGGGCGGCTTCAAGATCCTGCAGCTGCGAGTGCAGTCGACCAAAGCGAGATTCCAGTTCATTCAGGTTATTGAGGCTTTCGGTGCCGACATTGCCAATCTTCTTCAGCTGTCTGCGAAGCTGTCCGATGCGGTCGTCTACAGCTGCACGCAGCGGCTCGTATCGTTCGTCATCGCGCAGAATCTGCTGAACCGAAGCATCGTCAACCGTGATCTCAAGGGGTTCGTCAAACGAACCGCCTGCGGAATCCGTTGCTGCCGTCTCAGGTGAGTCATCACCATGGACCTGCACATCGTTCTGCCCGTCCTCGTCTATGGAAAGTGTTTCACTGTCGGCATCAGCGTGTTCGGTCAGCCAGACGGCAATGGCAGATCGACCGGACTGAACCGCCTGTTCAACTGAGATCTGAAATTCGTCCTGAATGCGTTCCGCTGAGGTCTCAAGCTGGTGATTGATCGCATTAATCTTCATTTCGGCTTCGTGGAACATCGTTTCGTGCTGACGACAGGTCTCCCGTGCCTGTTGCTCGGCTGCAGTCGCCTCCTGACGATGTTGCCGCAGTAGTTGGCGGGCTTCGCTGCGCTGCATGATCCGAGTTGTCAGCTGATCATCATTTACGTGCAGCTCAGACATTTCAGCATTGACGTTCAACTGGCTCAGGTTGAGCTCGGCCAGCCGCTCCGTGCCGACCTTTTGACGCCGGGCCGCTTCCTGCTGCTGAAGTCTGCGCTGCTGCAGATCGTCTTCCAGCCGTTCAACAGCGTCACGAATTCCCAGCAGTCTTTCTTCTGATCGGGTGAGTTCCAGATCCGCTTCCGTCCTGCCTTTTTCCAGAATATCAACCTGTCGACGGTCCTCAACCAGATCACGTTCGGCCGCTTCGATCAGTCCCTGAAGCTTTTCGAATTGTTCTTCTGCAGCTTCCTGTTCTGTACGACCGTCGACAATCTGTTCTTCAAGTGTCGCAATTGCTGCACTCAACGAACCCAACTGATCCGTCAGCTTTCTGTCGTTGGCCTGACCAGCGTTCATCGCCTGCTGCAGTTCGGCAACCGACTGCTGATGTGTTCTGAGTTCTGCTGTACAGCGATTGACGGTGTCCCGCCCGGTTTGCAGTTCTTCGTCGGCCGATTCGATGAATCCGACAATTTTCTGCAGCCTTATATCTCTTTCAGAAACAAGGTGTTCAATGCGATGCAGTTCATTTTTCAAACGGCGCAGTTCACTCTTGCGAGACACAACAGCAGATTCACTGCGAATGCTGCCAGTGAACAGCGTGCGGTCCTTTTCGACCAGCTCTCCCTGCAGCGTAATAAACCTGTAATCGTCACCTACTTCCGTCTGCAGACGCAGAGCATCGTTGAGGGACTGGACGACCCACGTGTCGGCCAGTAATTGCGAAGCCAGAGTGGGAATGTGTCTGGGTGATCGCGCCAAACTGTCAGCTCGACCAACGACACCCGGCATGTCGACAAGACTGACAACCTTTGAATTTAAAGAAGAAAACACGGACTTTGCGATCGGTATCTCGCCATTTTCGTCTACCCATGTGACATTAAGTTCCGGTACAAATTCTTCACTGACTAACGGTCCGATATCAGAGTCCAGCCAGTCATCTCCGAACATTCCCAGTGCCAGGTCACCGCACCAGGTCGGATTCTGCGAACCTTTGTGCGCGGTGCCATCAGTGTCTGGCGGACCTTTTGTTTCCGGATCACGGGCAGAATCTTGTTCAGACGCAGCGGCCGGAGCAGAATCCTCAAGCGACACAAAACCGACTCGGTCGGTAATCTGGCAACGTCCGGAGTTCAAGTAGTCAATCAGAGGCGACAACCTGTCAATGACCAGCAACTGGGCTCTGCCTGACAGCGCAACTTCCAGCAGTGCTGCATTTTCCATATCAACATCGAGCAGGTCAGCCACGCTGCCGCGAATCAGACTCCACGGTTCGGACGCGCCTTCTTCTGCACGTTTCAGGATTTCCCGTGCACCAATGCCAAACCCTTCCTGACGGACTTCCAGATCCTCAAGCACCGTCTTTCTGGCGACAGCCGCACTGCGCTGCTCGCGCAATTCGGCCAGAGAATCACGCGACTGGGACTGTTCATTCAGCAGATCATCACGTTCATTCAGCAAACGGTCGCCGAATTCTTCAGCGGCGTGCAGTGCGGCCTGTGCCGTATCCATCAATTCGTTCTGGTTCTTCAGCTGCTGTTCAAGATCTGTGGTCTCCGCAATCAGAACGTCACGTGCCTCCAACAGTTCACCGCGACGCTGTTGCAGCGACTGCTGTTCATGCCGCAGTCCGCCTAACCGTGTCGCCAACTCAGTATTCTGTCGACTCTGTTCAATCAACTCGTCGCGGGACTGCTGAATACCGGCCTGTGCTGTGTCCAGCGACGCGTGCAGTTCGTGCAGACGCGCTGCACCATCTTCCTGTTCCTTCCTGCGTTCAGCAAAACGTTTCTGTTCCAGGGCCAGGACGTTCTGCAGGTGTTGCTCTTCCTTCTCCGCTTCGCCGACGCGGCCATCCATCAGCGTTCGCTGACGCGTCAGACGCAGCCCTTCGGACTGCAGTTCCGATTCACGACCGGAATGATGCCGCAACGTCGTTTCCAGACTGGCAATACGACTGCGAAGCTCCGCCCGATTCCGCTCCACTTCGCGCAGTTCGTCGTCAACCTCAGCCAGCACAAGATCGGCATTCGTCAGTTCCCGTTCCGCCTGCTGCTGCCGCTCACGCATTTCCGTAAGATGTGCCGACGCTTCATCCTTCGTCTTCGTAAGCGTCTCGCGCACCATGGACTGCCGACGAAAATCGTCCGCCACCATGCCCACCCAGAGCTTCTCAAGCTCCGTGGACACATCACGCAGCTGCATCGCCCGCTTTGCCTGATTCCTTACCGCGTTAACCTGGGATTCGACCTCATCAACGATATCCGTCAGCCGCAGCAGGTTTTGTTCGACACGTTCCAGTCTGCGTTCGGCTTCGTTACGCCGCTGCTTAAAGCGACTGATTCCGGCAGCTTCTTCGAAGATGAGCCGGCGATTGGCAGCGTTGGACTGCAGGATCTGGTCGACTCGCCCCTGCTCAATGATGCAATAGGACGCAGCCCCGGCACCCGTTCCGACCAGAAGTTCACGAACGTCTTTCAAACGTGCCGTGTTCCGGTTAATCAGATACTCAGAATCACCGGATTTCCACAGGCGACGACCGACCGAAACTTCATCGTTTTCCAGTGGCAGAAAACGCGACGAGTTGTCAAAAACAAGCGTGGCTTCGGCAAACTGAGCGCCACCGCGGCTGGACGACCCGTTGAAGATGACATCTGTCATCTCCTTGCCACGAAGACTCTTCGCGCTCTGATCGCCCAGCAGCCACTTGATTGAGTCTACGACGTTGCTCTTGCCGCTACCGTTTGGTCCCACAACGCCGGTGATGCCTTCGTGGAATTCAAAGACGGTCTTGTCGGCAAAACTCTTGAAGCCGAAGAGTTCGAGCGACTTGAGCATTGGATAGAGAAACGGTCTGTTTGGGCCTGATGAATTGACGACTGGCTCTCAGGCTCCGGCCTGAGAACGCGGATCAGAAAAGTCATTCCTCTTTCTGAAACGGCGAAAAGAAGACTCGACGCACTCTTGAAGTAAGCGGCTCACGAAATTCTGACTGTTCCACTTCAAATTCCGTCGAAGCATCACCTGCGGGGGACTCTTCCGAAAGACTCGCACCGCTGTTGTCCGCAGCTGCAGTGATCTGTTCGTCATTGACATTATCCGGTACAGCGGCCGCCGTCGCTGCGTCTGGCTGTTCAATGTCATTACTGTCTTCGTCGCCGGTCTCCCGCGCTGCAAACATCCGTGCCAGTGACGAATTGTCTTCCTCGGTCGTGTCCTGATCCGATTCTTCCACCCGATCAAACAGCCCCGGTGTCAGCGACGGAGTTCCCAGTTTCGTTTTCTTTTCTGTACTGCCACTCTCGCTGGACCGTCGCAGAAAGACTCGACCAGCCTGAGGCAGACGATCAATACCGAGTTCGCCAGCAAGATTGTGCTGCGCATCAGCTTCCAGCAGCATTTGTACGACGTCAGGATAACTTGCACCAAGTTCGGCAATACTGTTAATGATTTCGACAAGGTTTGTTGAAACGACGAAACGTTCGGGATCGCGGCCCAGTGCATACTTCGAAATCGTGACCTGACTGTCACCAGCGTCGCCCATCACGCGTATTCGATTACCAACGTTCAGGACAGCGGGTAGCCTTAGCTCCTGGCGTGACCCAAACACAACGACTTCCGGAGCACGATACCGTACAACATGGACGGCCGGGGTCGCGTCGGATTCAATCGCATGCAGCACGAATTTGTGCGCGTAGATACGGGTTCCCAGCCCCGGATCATGTGGATTGTTTTCCTTTAACGCTCGAACCGCTCCGTAGCGAGTTTCAAGTGAATCCTCCGACAGCAGTTCGCGCAGGGCCACCACACCATCAGCATCGGAAATAATCGACAGAGCCGCGAGTGCATACACGCGGAAAGCGGATTCTTCCATCGCCGCCTGCTTCAACACCTCAACACCACTGCTGTCTTCCAGATACGCCAGTGCCTGAGCCGCATGAAAACGAACTTCCAGGTTTGAACTTCGCAGAGCAGTTTTCAGGAAGGGAATACCATCGCCTCCAATGGCCTCCAGCTGCAGAGCAGCCTGTTCGGTCGTTTCCGGCTCCAATATCTTTCGAGCCAGTTCTTCGGTTCGCAGCCGGCGGCCAATATCGGTCTCTTTGTACGCGATGCTGCGAATCATCTGCTGGTACCGCGGAAAATTATTGCGATAAAGCGGATGGACCTTCAACTCGATCATCAGATCCGTTTTGGCTTCGGCCATTGGAATCCGCTGACCAAAGCGGTTGTAGTCGTGCAGTCGACTTGAAATCGCATTTTCAATTCGCTTGGACGTCTTGAGTCCACGATTTTCGTTTCTAAGGATGACTTTCAGGTTCCGTTCTGTGTTCGATACAGCACCACCGGGAATCGAACCTCGACGCAGCATTGCCGGACTGGCTTTTTTGCTGCCCCCGTCGCCCAGCGCCGTCAGAATTGCTCCATGAGCCATCGCATACTGATGTCCCTTAACATTGCCTCGACCGGCAATGGATTGTTCTTCCGACAAACGGGTTTCCAGCAACCACCCTCCCTTTAAGCTGGTCGCTTCACTGTTTGGCGGCAACACAGCTCGCACATCAAATCGCTGATCTTCCCTGACCATCGCAGGCAAGTAGGCCGTTACAATGACAACCGCAGTGTTTCTTGAGGCGAGTATGTGGCCGGGATTCTTGATCCCGCGTCGCGTCATTTCTTCCAGCAGTTCCGTGCGCAGGTGTGACGGTGGCGGATCTCCGCCAGTGCCGTCCAGGCCCGTCACCAGACCAACACCACGCAGCGCCACCAGGTTATTACCCGTCACACTGATGTACTCGCGCAACAACGGTGTTTCGACTTTCGTTCCGAAGTCGTTGTCTTCCTCCTTGCGCACAACCCGTTGTCGCTCGCCGCTGACCATGTCGGCAAACTTCGAGCCGATGGCGTTTGCGCCCGACAGATTCAGCAGACTGCTGGCGCAGCCGCAGCTGCACAACAGTACGCCTGTCGCCAGGACGCGCATGCCCAACTGGCACTGTCGTGATATGTCAGACATAGCAATCTTCAGGGAGCTACGGTGTTTCATGGCGGTCACTACCATGATCGCAACGGTACGCCTCGTCCGTCACGCATGGCGACCGAACAGGCAGAACCGCGGAGAAGAATAAAAGAGGGGAGAGTGAAAGGAGAGGCATCGCTGTGTCCCGGTTGAAGCAGAACGCACGAAGGTTGGAGAAACAGTAACGAGAACCCTGCCTGAGCATCATATAAGAAACGATGTCGGTGGCCTGAATTGAGTGTTGCATCTGCGAGAGTGAGAGATCGCAGACCCGATTAGCAACAGCTCAGACACATACCATTCGACAATTGTGGTCACGAACCCGACGTGACCGGAGAGCAGGGCAGACAATAAGTCGGTCACGTGCGGCACGCAATACAATTCGGGCGGCTATCGATGGCTGTCAACAAAGCCAACAGTCACCCACGTCTGACTCCGGCAGATAGTGCATTCGCCAGGCAACATTCGGCACAACCGGGAATTGAATTCATCGCGCCGCCACACCGGCAGAAATTGCCGGACTGAAAAAATCCGGAAGATCCTCGGAAGCACTGCACCAAACCGGGAATAGTGCAGTGGACGGTCACCCATGTCCGTCGCTCAGACACCGATTCAGCAAACGAAACTTGAGCCACCAGCGATAATTTCTTACCTGCGACAGCACACGATGCGATACCAGCCTCAGAGTCCGCCGGACAGGATGACGTGTTCGGTGCCCGGTCGCGGATCGCCTCGGCCAATGCGTTGTGGAGGATCGATCCGGGATACTCCCTCACCGTGCCGATCTTTCAGGAGGTTCTGAACAACGGAACGTCCGAGGAAAGAGAGGACGTCGCCGACCGAATCGCCCGCATGAGGTCACGAGTCGCCGACTGGGCAGTACCCACTCTGATTCCGTTACTCGATGACGAGAACCAGGACGTTCGATATGCCGTCATTAAGGCGCCATGCAACGTCGGTGTGGAATCGCGGCAGGCTGTCGAGGCCGTATTGAAGACGCTACTGACCTTACCCCGATTTTAGTACCAACCTAAGTGAGAGAATCGGGGTTCATGGGGCCGGTGTTCTTCTGGAATGAGGCCGCAGGCCGATCGGAAGAAGAATAAAGCGGAAAGCTGTGACAGCAGCTGAGAATTAAGATCTTATCCAGCCCGCAACTCGTCTTCTGTCCGCTAATACTTGCTTCGCTGCCTCGTTGACAAAAGGCCTGGGCAGATTGACAGACGGCAGGCTTCCATCTGGTTCCTTCTGCCGCCAGAATGCCGCTGCCGTTCATTCTTCTTCAAACCCCGGAACTCGCGTCTAAACGCCGTTCCCCAGCCGCTGAATTCTTATGACAACTACCCGCCGCAATTTTCTTTCCTCAGCCGCAGCTGCCACGCTGCTTCCTGCTACAGCATCGGCAACCGCCGCAGCGCCGGTACCTCTTGCTGCAGCCGATTCGTTTACGTTCTGCTTCAATACCAGCACGATTCGTGAACAGACCCAGGACATTGTAGAGCAGGTTCAGATCGCTGCTGACGCTGGCTACACGGGCATTGAACCGTGGATGCGACATCTGTCACAGTATGTCGAAGCGGGCGGAAGCCTGGCCGATTTACGAAAGAGAATCAACGACGCAGGATTAACCGTCGAAAGCGCGATCGGGTTTGCTCAGTGGATCGCAGACGAACCGGAGCGCCGCAAACAGGGGCTGGAAGATGCAAAGCGGGACATGGACATTCTCACGCAGATCGGTGGTCTTCGTATCGCCGCTCCCCCAACAGGGGCGACAAAGGGACCGAAGCTGGATCTGTTTGTTGTCGCCGAGCGATACCGGACTCTGCTGGAAATTGGTGACGAAATCGGCGTGGTTCCTCAACTTGAGGTGTGGGGGCACAGCACGAACCTGTCACGGCTGGGAGAATCCGTCATGGCTTGTGTCGAAGCCAGCCATCCGAAGGCGTGCCTGCTGCCCGATGTGTATCACATTTTCAAAGGCGGATCGCAGTTTGGCGGTTTGGCCCTGCTGAACGATTCCGCGATTCACGCATTTCACATGAACGACTACCCGGATTCACCGGTTCGGGAAGAGATGAATGATTCACACCGCGTTTATCCCGGAGACGGGATCGCTCCGCTTTCAGACATCCTGAACATGATTGGCGGCAACGGACGTTCCGTCGCTCTGTCGCTGGAACTGTTCAACAGAGACTATTGGAAACAGGATGCTCTGACAGTGGCAAAGACTGGTCTGGCAAAGATGAAGGCTGCTGTCGCCGCTGCCGGATAAGAGCCAGAGCGTCAGTGACGCAGCCGCTTGCCAACGCCAGTATGTGTGGTCCGAAGCCGCGGCCTTATTGCCACCACTTCCAGTTCCACTTGCTCTTCGGGTTTGGCGGCCGAGACGCGGCGTTCTGTGGTCCGAACGTGTCACCGGCCGTGGCCGGCTTGCTGAACGATATTGGCGTGTCCCAGTCCGGCGCTGCAATGTCTGTCGTAGCGCCCGACGCGCCATCAAAAGTTGATTCGGTCGGTGACAGGGCCGTCTTGTCGTTCTTTCGAAAGACAGGCGGCTCCAGACGGACGCGTGGCGAATATGCCGGCGGAGACGCCATTTTCTGCCGACCGTACTGGGCAGAAAACTTTTGCCGAATCACATTGGCCACATCGACCACCTGGACATTGTCATCCGGCAGTCTCCACAGTCCTTCCGGCAGGTGTGGATTTGTTTCGATATCCTCAAACGTCAGTGTGATCTCTGAATCCATCTGAGGAAACTGCAGCTTCACCAGCTTGGGAATCAGATGACCATTCCACGACTGATGTCGACTCAGATGTGCTCGCACCAGTGGATTTGCTTCACTGTCGTATACAGAGTGTTCTCGAATGACACCGCGAATTGTGTCAACCTTCACCACTCTACGAAGCGGTCGTCCGGACGGACTGTCTTCGATGGCGCTCAACCACAACTCGCGTTCCCGGGCAAGACCTTTGCTGACTTCGTAGTCGGTCGCGTCGAGTGGTGTCACCCCAAGGACCAGCATCAACCAGTTCGGGTCAATATACGGAACACCGCTGGGTACCTGCTGGATCATTGCAGAATCTTCGTGCTTCCATGTCATCACAGCCGGTTCACCCGGCCTTGAATAGAACCAGCAACGGTTATCGTTGGAACCCAGGTCTGCACGAGCAATCACGTTGTCCGCGGTCAGGCGGAAACGCCGTGGGGCCTGGCAGGCGATGTTGCCTTTCAAACGTACGGGCAGGGCATTTGGCAGTCGGACTTCCATGCGAGTTGTCGTACAGCGCCAGCTTTCGAGACCCTGGTTCTGCCGATTCAGATAATCGACCAGTTCGCCGGTACTGAGACTCATGGGCAGTGCAGGATCGACGTACCGAGCCTCTTCCTTGTGCCACGGCAGCTGGCAACCGCTGCTGATCGCCAGCACGACGACTGCAGGCAGAATTCGAAAGAAGTGGTCGATCATTCCATGATCCTGGTACGGCTCTGTCCCTGGCCAACAATACTGTTATGCGGCGGCTTCGGGCGTTCCGCCAAAAAGCTGGTCCTGCAGTTGCAGAATCTGTTGCTCTGTCAGTTCACGCTCCTCAACATCGAATGGCCCTTCGCCACCGCTTCCGTTCAGACGCATGACAGGTCGATCATCAATTTCTACCGTTTGATCCAGAATCAACCGGCGTTTCCGCAACAGCAGCAGCGCCAATACATATTGATAATCCTGTTCCACCGTATTTGGAGATTCACACAACTGCACGAAATAATCGAACAGTGAATCCGGGTCTATTAACCGGGGCCCCGAACCGGATTCCGCCGGAACCTCGCATTGCCAATATCCAACAGCTGCAC
>Ga0315331_10001483_pt1 | contig 17615 bp, 29 predicted proteins | sample M160m34915metaG_FD_203456 | JGI IMG/M metagenome (GOLD analysis project Ga0315331, IMG submission 203456) | Ammonia-oxidizing marine archaeal communities from Monterey Bay, California, United States - M1 60m 34915 | ecosystem: Environmental > Aquatic > Marine > Intertidal zone | place: USA...
TCCACTTACTCTTCCTTTTTCTGAATATTGCCAAAAACTCCAATTTTTATTACCAAGAGGTGTTTTAAAATTAGAATAATTTGCTATCCATAATTTATAATCCACAAAATCATCCACTAAATATGTATTGTAAAAATATGTATACGTATAAAGAATGGGTTTGACACCATAGTGCTGTTCAATTATTTCCAGCCAATTTTTAACTCCTTTTTTTAGCTTAGACATACTTTGAACATCACTTATTTTCTCAATGTCTAGAATAGGAGGAAGATCTCCTGCAGAGAGTTTGATGTTTTTAATAAAATAGTTTGCCTGTTCTTCTGAACTTTCATTTGGTCTGTAATAATGATAAACACCAACAGGAACTCCTATCTTTTTAGCTTCTCGATAATTAGATTTATAAAAACGATCTCTGTGATTTTTACCAGCAGTTCCTCTTAAAACGATAAAAGAAAGTGAGTCATTTTTTTGATTACTCTTTATCGTTTTCCAATTAATTATTCCCTGATATTCAGAGACATCTATTCCCTTTAAATAATCACCAATTGGTGGGTTTTGATTTTCAAAAATATTTTCTATTTGCCTTTGAAAAAAAACATGAAATCTAGGGTGTTTTATAGCTAAATAAACATAGCTAGATAAATTAAGAATAAGTAATAGAAAGAACAGATACTTGTAAATGTTTTTTTTACTTGATCTAATTCTATTCATAATAACTTACAAATATTAAAGATATTTAAAATCTTTGCCAGGAAAATAAGCAAGATTACTTAATTCTTGTTCTACTCTTAAAAGCTGATTATATTTTGCTATTCTATCAGACCTAGAAGCAGAACCTGTTTTAATTTGACCTGTATTTAAAGCAACTGCTAAATCTGCAATTGTACTATCTTCAGTTTCTCCACTTCTGTGACTCATCACTGAAGTATAACTATTCTTAGTTGCTAAATTAACAGCATTTATTGTTTCTGTAAGAGAACCTATTTGATTCACTTTGATTAAAATAGAATTGGCAATATCTTGATCAATTCCTTTCTGAAGTCTCTTAGTATTTGTCACAAACAAATCATCTCCTACAAGCTGACACTTATCTCCAATTTTTTCAGTTAATTCTTTCCATCCAGACCAATCATCTTCTGCTAATCCATCTTCAATTGATGCAATTGGATATTTATTAACCCAATCATTCCAAAAAGAAACCAAATCGGAAGAGCTCATTACATCGCCAGTAGATTCAAATGTATATTTTCCAGATTTAGCATCATAAAATTCGGAAGATGCAGCATCTAAAGCAATCCAAATGTCTTTTCCAGGTGTATATCCAGCAGCTTCAACTGCTTTAATCACTACTTCAATTGCCTCGTCATTAGAACCAAGATTAGGTGCAAAACCTCCTTCATCGCCAACATTGGTAGACATTCCTTTACTTTTAAGAACATTTTTTAAATGATGAAAAACTTCTGTCCCCATTCTTAATGCCTCACTAAAAGATGATGCACCGAAAGGCATAATCATAAATTCTTGAATATCAATTTTATTATCAGCATGAGAACCACCATTAAGAATATTCATCATTGGAACTGGAAGAGTATTCGCATTTACACCTCCAATGTATCTATACAATGGCTGACCAATAGCATCAGCTGCAGCTTTAGCAACTGCAAGAGAAACTCCTAAGATTGCATTAGCTCCTAATTTAGATTTATTGTGACTGCCATCTAATTCAATCATGATTTGATCAATTTTATTTTGATCAAAAACATATTGACCGTTGAGCTCATTGTTTAGGACTGAATTAACATTATCGACAGCTTTTAAAACACCTTTACCTAAATAAATTCCTTTATCGTTATCTCTTAATTCAACAGCTTCGTGTATACCTGTTGAAGCGCCAGAGGGAACAGCAGCTCTACCAAATGATCCATTATTTGTAAATACATCTACTTCTATCGTTGGATTTCCTCTAGAGTCAAGTATTTGTCTTGCTTGAATTTGTTGTATATATGCCATTTGAATAAAATTAAGAAACTGTTTGTTTCGTAAATACTTTTATGTTAGAAATGAACTGATCAAAAAGATGACGTGAATCATGAGGACCAGAAGATGCTTCTGGATGAAACTGAACGGAAAACACTGGTTTTCCATTTAACGAAATCCCTGCAACTGTATCATCATTTAGATGCATGTGAGTAATTGTAATATCTGGATGATTTAATGCTGCTGTTTTACTAACAACAAAACCATGGTTTTGAGAAGTTATTTCACAACTTCCATTAATAATGTTTTTTACAGGATGATTAATTCCCCTATGACCATTATGCATTTTCTCAGTTTTTAAACCTTGACTTAAGCATAAAATTTGGTGACCTAAACAAATTCCAAATATTGGAACTTCAGAATCAACTAATTTTTGTACTGTTTCGATGGATTTTACAAGGGGTTCTGGATCTCCAGGTCCATTTGACAACATAATACCATCCGGGTTAAATTCCATAATTTGTTCGTAAGAAGTATCAAAAGGGAAAACTTTAACTTTGCATCCTCTTTCAATTAAGCACCTGATAATATTTTTCTTCACTCCATAATCCAATAGAGCGACTTTATATTCACCAGCTCCCTCCTGGTATGGTGTTTTGCAAGAGACTTCCTGAGCAAGACCTAGTCCCTTCATAGATGGAACATTGTCAAGTGTTTTTTTAAGCTCATTTAAATCAGTAGTTTCTGATGAAATTATTGCGTTCTGAGCACCATTTTTTCTAATATGAGTAACTAACGCTCTAGTATCTATATTTTTAATACCAACAACACCATCATCTACTAGATAATCTTGCAAAGAAGAAGATTCTTGATAACGAGAAAAAGAATGTGCAAATTTTTTCACAACTAACCCTCTAATTTTACAAGATTCAGATTCTATTTCATTTTCCACTACACCATAATTCCCTATATGAGAGGATGCCATTACCAAAATTTGACCATAATAAGATGGATCAGTGAAAATTTCTTGATAACCAGTCATTCCAGTGTTAAAAGCAATTTCACCTGTCGTAGTTCCAATTTTACCACATGAATTTCCATGAAAAACTGTTCCATCTTCTAATAGAATTACAGCCGATATGTTTGTTTCTTCCATTCTACAAAAATAAAGTTATGATAGTATTTTTTGATATAATTATTAATAAAAATTCAACATCAAAATTAAAATTATTAACAAAAAAAAGGGATAGCTAAAAAGCTACCCCTTAAGTATTAAATTAAAAAATCCAATTTATTCTTTTTTATCTTTTTCATCTGTATCTGAAGCTTCTTCTTTAGAATCTTCAGGCTCGTTATCTTGAGTTTCAGAATTTTCAATTTTTTCAGTTGTTTCTTCAGAAGCAACTTCAACAACTTCTTCAACTACTTCGACAGCATCTTGAATTTCTTCAACAGGTGCATCTTCAACTGCAACATCATTTGAACCTGAAGTTGTTTCTTCAGCTGGTTTAGCAGCTGATTTAGCTTTACCACCTCTTCTTCTAGTTTTCTTCTTAGGAGCTTGTTCAGCTAATAACAATTCATTAAAATCAACTAATTCTATTATTGCCATTTCAGCGTTATCACCAAGTCTATTATTCAATTTTATAATACGAGTATAACCTCCTGGTCTATCACTAATTTTAGGAGCAATTTCTCTAAACAACTCTGAAGCTGCCTCCTTATTTTGAAGATAACTAAAAACAACCCTTCTACTGTGAGTAGTGTCAGTTTTAGATTTTGTAAGTAATGGCTCAACATATACTCTTAATGCTTTTGCTTTTGCTAAAGTTGTATTGATGCGTTTATGTTCAATTAAAGAACAAGCCATATTAGAAAGCAAAGCTTCTCTGTGAGCTTTCTTTCTACTAAGATGATTATTTTTTTTACCGTGTCTCATTACTCTATTTCTTTAAGTTCCGAAAAAGAACTATTAATCTCTGTCCAATTTATATTTGGAAACATCCATACCAAATGAAAGACCTTTAGATTCAATTAAATCTTCTAATTCAGTTAAGGATTTTTTTCCAAAATTTCTAAATTTCAACAAATCATTTTTGTTATATGATACTAATTCTCCAAGAGTTTCCACATCTGCAGCTTTCAAGCAGTTTAGTGCTCTTACAGAAAGATCCATATCAACTAATTTAGTTTTTAGAAGCTGACGCATGTGTAAAGATGTTTCATCAAATTCTTCAGTTTCTGATTTTTCATCAGAATCTAAAGTGATTTTCTCATCAGAAAACAACATGAAATGGTGAATTAAAATCTTTGCTGCTTCTTTCAAAGCATCTTTAGGATTGATAGAACCATCTGTGTCGATATCAAAAATTAATTTTTCATAATCAGTTTTTTGCTCAACACGATAGTTTTCAATGCTGTATTTAACATTTCTTATAGGTGTGAAAATAGAATCAATAAAAATTGTTCCAACTGCAGCACTAGAAGTTTTATTTTCTTCTGCCGGCACATAACCTCTACCTTTAGAAATTGTTAATTCAATATTTAATTTGAATGATTTTGTAGAATCAATATGACAAATCACATGATCAGGGTTTAAAACTTGAAATCCTGAGGTGAATTTACCTATATCTCCTGCTTTAAAAGTATCTTGACCTGAAATATTAATAGTTACAGTTTCATCATCAATGTCCTCAATTTGTCTTTTAAAACGTACTTGTTTTAAATTAAGAACGATTTCTGTAACATCTTCTACAATTCCTTTGATTGTAGAAAATTCATGATCTACACCTTCAATTTTAATTGAAGTTACTGCAAATCCTTCTAATGAATTCAAAAGAATTCTTCTTAATGCATTACCAACTGTAATTCCGTATCCAGGCTCTAAAGGTCTGAATTCGAATTGACCCTTTACATCACTGGAGTCTAACATTATTACTTTGTCTGGTTTTTGAAAATCTAAAATTGCCATGCTAAAAATTTATTTAAAATTCTAATTACTTAGAATATAGTTCAACTATTAATTGTTCTTTAATGTTCTCTGAAATTTGTTCTCTAGTTGGAACAGAAACAACTTTTCCACTAAAATTTGTACGATTCCAATCCAACCATTCAATTACTGGTTTTTCATTTGCTAATGAACTAGTAACTATTTCTAATGATTTAGATTTCTCACGTATACTTACTACATCACCTACTTTTAAAGAATAAGAAGGAATGTTAACCAACTGATCATTTACTGTAATGTGCCTATGAGTAACCAATTGTCTGGCTCCTCTTCTTGTAGGCGAAACTCCTAATCTGAAAATAACATTATCTAATCTTGTTTCACAAAGTTGAAGTAAAATTTCACCTGTAATTCCAGATTTAGAATTTGCCTTTTTAAACATATTAGAAAATTGTCTTTCTAATATTCCATAAGTATACTTTGCCTTTTGCTTCTCAGCTAACTGCACTGCATATTCAGATTTTTTATTTCTCCTCTTGTTCGGGCCGTGTACGCCTGGAGGATAATTTTTCTTTTCTAACGCTTTGTCAGGGCCGAATATTGGCTCTCTGAACTTTCTTGCGATTTTTGATTTTGGACCTCTATATCTTGCCATTTTTTTATTTTTATTGAGGAGTTATGAATTAAGGCTTATCCTTCGATAACTATCATTCCTCGGTTTAAATTATTTATACTCTTCTTCTTTTAGGTGGTCTACATCCATTGTGAGGCATTGGTGTAATGTCTACAATCTCAGTAACTTCGATACCATTATTATGAATGGTTCTTATAGCTGATTCTCTACCAGCTCCTGGGCCTTTCACATAAACTTTAACCTTTCTAAGGCCATATTCATATGCTTCCTTTGAACAATCCTCAGCAGCAACTTGTGCAGCATAAGGAGTATTCTTTTTAGAACCTCTAAAACCCATTTTACCAGCAGAAGACCATGAAATCACCTGCCCATTATCATTACATAATGAAATAATAATGTTATTAAAAGTTGCTTGAATATGAGCTTCCCCCAATTGTGCAACTTTTACTTTTTTTGTCTTTTTTGTCTTTTTAGCCATAACATTTATCGCTTATTGATTATTTAGTTGCTTTCTTCTTGTTTGCAACTGTTTTTCTCTTTCCTTTTCTAGTTCTAGAATTATTTTTGGTTCTTTGTCCTCTAAGAGGTAATCCAGATCTATGTCTAATTCCTCTAACACATCCAATGTCCATTAATCGCTTAATGCTTATCTGAACTTCAGAACGTAAAGTACCTTCAACTTTATATTCTTCACTAATGATTGATCTAATCTTACCTAACTGATCATCATCCCAATCAGAAACTTTAATGTTTTCATCAATACCAGCTGCTGCTAGAATTTTTTTAGATGTACTTGGACCAATACCATAAATATATGTTAAGCCAATTACACCTCTCTTATTTTTCGGTAGATCTATACCTGCTATTCTTGCCATAATATTAAAATTAACCTTGTCTTTGTTTAAACTTTGGGTTCTTTTTGTTAATAACGTATAACCTTCCTTTTCTACGAACTATTTTGCAATCCGCAGATCTTTTCTTTATAGAAGCTCTTACTTTCATCTTTTTAATTTATTTATACCTAAATGTTATTCTTCCTTTTGTTAAATCGTAAGGTGACATTTCTAACTTAACCTTGTCACCTGGTAATATTCTTATATAATGCATACGCATTTTACCAGAAATATGAGCAGTAATCACATGACCATTTTCTAACTCTACACGAAACATTGCATTAGACAGTGCTTCGATAATTGTTCCATCTTGCTCTATAGATGTTTGTTTAGCCATTTTTTATTTATTCTTTAATTATTATTTAATACTTGTTCAATATATTCAAAAGTTGATAAAACCTCAACGCTTCCCTTCATAATAGCTACATCATGCTCAAAATGTGCAGATGGCATTCCATCTTTTGTTACTATTGTCCAACCATCATTAAGTTGTACAACATCTTTAACTCCCATGTTAATCATTGGCTCAATAGCCAAAACTAATCCTTCTTTCATTTTATAACCTTTACCTCTTCTTCCATAATTTGGCACCTCAGGTTTTTCATGTAAACTTCTACCTAAACCATGACCAACCAAATCCCTAACTACACCATAGTTATTATTTTCCGCATGCTGCTGAACTGCATAACCAATGTCACCAATTCGATTTCCAGAAATAGAAACATCAAGGGCTTTATCTAAACATTCTTTAGTAACCTTAAGTAACTGTTTAATTTCTGGTTTAACCTCACCAACTTCAAAAGTATATGCTGAATCACCATGAAAATCATTCATAAAAACACCACAATCTACTGAAACAATATCTCCATTTTGCAATGGTTGATTGTTAGGTATTCCATGAACAACTGCTTCATTTACAGAAGTGCATAAAGAATTAGGAAACCCTCCATATCCTTTAAAAGATGGAGCTGCACCATTATCTCTAATAAATTCTTCTGCAACTTTATCAAGTTCCAAAGTACTAATACCAGGTTTAATTCTTTTAGCAACTTCTGCTAACGTTTTACCAACAAGTAAAGAACTTATTCTAATTAGTTCAATTTCTTCTCTAGTCTTGTAAAAAATCATTTTACTTAGAGAGTATTAAAGAGACTGGCTCATGGTCACTGCTGACGCACCTGCTGATTTCCCTTTTATTCTTCCGCCTTTCATTAAACCATCATAATGACGATTCAATAAATGACTTTCAATCTGTTGTAAGGTGTCTAAAACAACACCAACCATAATAAGCAGTGATGTTCCACCAAAAAAGTATGAAAATCCTTGTTGAATACCAGCATTCATAGCAAATGCAGGAAGGATTGCAATAATTCCTAAAAATATAGATCCAGGTAAAACTAACCTAGATATTAATGAGTCAATAAATTCAGATGTCTTTCTACCTGGTTTAACACCTGGAATAAAAGATCCATTTCTTTTTAATTCATCAGCCATTTGATTTGGATTCATCATAATAGCAGTATAGAAATAGGTAAACAAAACAATCATCAAAAAGAAAACTGCATTGTACCAAAAACCTTGAATATCCGAAAAGGTAGCACCAAATGATGTGCCTTGAAAAATCATTGATGGCAAAAACATAAGTGCTTGAGCAAAAATGATAGGCATAACACCTGCTTGATTAATCTTTAGAGGAATATAACTTCTTTGTCCTCCAGCAACGGCTTGTCTATTCCCTCTACCAACAACTCTTTTTGCTGTTTGAACCGGAATCCTACGGGTGCCTTGAACTAACATTATTGTAACTAATATTACTAGTAACAAAATAACCATTTCCACTAGCAACATAACCATACCGCCATCATAAACTTTGGCTCCTAATTCTTGTAGAAATGATCCAGGTAATCCAGCAATTATACCTATAGTAATAATTAATGAGATTCCATTACCTATTCCTCTATCTGTTATTCTTTCGCCCAACCAAGTAACAAACATTGTACCTGCAGTAAGAACAGAAACGGTTTGTATCCACCAAAGAATACTCTGATCTGGAACAACATTAGAACCACCAGTACCAATTACATATGCATACATGTAACTTGGTGCTTGAAAAAGACAAATAACAATAGTTAAATACCTTGTGTATTGGTTCATCTTTTTACGTCCACTTTCCCCTTCTTTTTGTAATTTTTGAATTGTTGGTACAGCCATACCAAGAAGCTGCATTACAATAGAAGCAGATATATAAGGCATGATACCTAAGGCCATAATTGATGCTCTTGAAAAAGCTCCACCAGCAAACATGTTAATTAAACTCAAAATTCCACCTGATGACGCAGAAGAATCTAATGCATCTGTATTTACACCTGGGAGAACAATAAAAGAACCTATTCTGTAAACTAGAATCAATAGAAGTGTATAACCAATTCTATTTCTTAGTTCTTCAACTGCCCAAATCTGCTTTAATGTTTTAATTAATCCTTTCATTCAATCTTACTTTGAAAATCATTTTTTTATAACGTTGGCTTCACCACCCTTAGCTTCAATTGCAGCTGTAGCGGTTTTAGAAAAACCGTGAGCTGAAATTTTAACTTTTGATTTGAGTTCGCCTCTACCAAGTATTTTTACTAAATCTTTCTTATTAGCTAATCCGTTATTGATTAAAAGCTCCACATCAATTGTTTCAACTTTTAATTTGTCAGCTAATTCTTGAATAGAATCAAGGTTAATACCTTTATATTCAACTCTATTAATATTTTTAAATCCAAACTTAGGAACACGCCTTTGAAGAGGCATTTGACCACCTTCAAAACCTATTTTACTACTGTACCCAGATCTTGATTTAGCTCCTTTATGTCCTTTTGTAGAAGTTCCACCTAAACCAGAACCTTGTCCTCTACCAGTTCTTTTCTTATTTTTGGTTGATCCTTCTGCAGGTTTTAATGTATGTAATTTCATCTCTATAATATCTTATGAAGATTAATCTTCAATTTTAACTAAATGTTCTATTTTCTTAACCATTCCTAAAATTTGAGGAGTAGCTTCGTGCTCAACAGTTCTGTTTAATTTACCTAACCCAAGAGCCTGAAGAGTTAACTTCTGTCTTTTAGGACGATTAATTGCACTTTTTATTTGTGTTACTTTAATTTTTGACATGATATATTAATTAACCGTTAAAAACTTTATCAAGTGATACACCTCTGCTTCTAGCAACCATATTTGCATCTCTTAGTTCAGCTAAAGCATTTACTGTTGCTTTAACAACATTATGAGGATTAGATGAACCTTGTGATTTTGCTAATACATTTTTTATTCCAGCACTTTCTAGTACCGCACGCATAGCTCCACCAGCAATAATTCCAGTACCTGCAGAAGCAGGCTTCATAAACACATTACCTCCACCAAATCTTGCTCTAATAGCATGAGGAAGTGTGTCATTTATTATCGGAACCTTGATAAGGTTTTTCTTTGCATCATCAATTGCTTTAGCAATTGCTTCAGTAACTTCTTTGGCTTTTCCTAGTCCATGACCAACAACACCATTTTCATCACCTACAACAACAATAGCCGAAAAGCTAAAGTGACGTCCACCCTTAGTTACTTTTGTAACTCTATTAATAGCGACTAACTTATCTTTTAACTCGATATCAGTTGCTCTTACGTTTCTTGTTTTTAATTCTGCCATAATAATTTAAAATTTCAAACCTCCTTCTCTAGCAGATTCAGCTAAAGCTTTTACTCTACCATGATATAAATATCCGTTTCTATCAAAAACGACATCTGCTATTCCAGCCTTTTTAGCTGAAGCAGCAATTAATTTACCAACTAATTTCGCTTGTTCAGTTTTATTAACCTTATTAGCATCATCATTTTTTAATGATGCAGCAGAAGCGATAGTCACTCCACTTATATCGTCAATAACCTGCGCATAAATTTGTTTATTACTTCTAAACACTGTTAGTCTAGGACGTTGTGCTGTTCCGGAAATATGTTTCCTTACACGTCTTTTAATTCTTTCTCTTCTTTTACTTTTTGTTAAAGCCATATCTAATCGTTTTAACTATATTATTTAGCTGCAGATTTACCTGCTTTTCGTCTAATTACTTCTCCTTTAAACAAGATACCTTTTCCTTTATATGGTTCAGGTTTTCTAAATGATCTGATTTTTCCAGCAACCATACCAATTAGTTGTTTATCATGAGATTCTAATTTAATTAATGGGTTTTTACCTTTTTCAGAAATAGCAGTTACTTTAATTTCCTTGGCAAGTTCCATAATAATTGGGTGAGAAAATCCTAAAGAAAGTTCCAACCTTTGACCTTGAGATTTAGCTCTATATCCAACACCCACTAATTCTTGTTCTACAACATACCCTTTAGAGACACCTTCTATCATATTGTTAATTAAAGATCTATAAAGTCCATGAAGAGCTCTCATATCTTTATTATCATTAGGTCTAGACAAAGATAAAACACCTTCATTAACTAAAACTTTCATTTCAGGATGAATGGCTTGTTCTAATTCTCCTAATTTTCCTTTTACAACAACCAAATTATCAGCTGAAATATTAATTTCAACCTCTGCTGGTATTTTTATTGGAGCGTTTCCTATTCGTGACATTTCTTTACTCTTTTAAATTATTAGTTTACATAACAAAGGACTTCTCCTCCGATATTTTCCTTTCTTGCTTCCTTGTCAGTAATTAAACCTTTAGAGGTAGAAACAATTGCAATTCCTAAACCATTTAATACTCTTGGCATATCGCTAACATTTGCATAAAGTCTTAATCCCGGTCTGCTCACTCTTTTTAAATTTTGAATTGCAGGCTCTTTAGTAGTTGGATTATACTTTAATGCTATTTTGATTTTGCCTTGTTTATTATCATCTTCAAACTTATAGTTTAAGATATATCCTTTATCCATAAGGATTTTAGTCATTTCTTTTTTGATATTTGACGCAGGTATTTCTACAACTTTATGCTTAGCACTAATTGCATTTCTTAGTCTTGTCAAATAATCAGCTATTGGATCTGTTACTACCATTTTTTTAAATTTCAAATATTATTACCAGCTTGCTTTAGTTATTCCAGGTATTTTACCTGAAACAGCCATCTCTCTAAAAGTTACTCTAGAAATACCAAATTGTCTCATATAACCTCTTGGTCTTCCAGTTAATTTACATCTATTGTGTTTTCTTACACCCATAGAATTCTTTGGAAGCTTCTGAAGCTTAAACATTGCTTCCCAATCACCCTCACTTTGAGCTTTACGAAGCGTTTCTCTTTTTTCTGCGTACTGAGCTGCAAGTCTTTCTCTTTTGCGCTCTTTTGCTTTCATTGATTCTTTAGCCATAACTTATTTTTTTGCAAATGGAAATCCAAATTCATTTAACAATGCAGCGCCCTCTTCATTAGTTTTAGCACTAGTTACAATGGTAATATCCATTCCTAAAATCTTTTTTACTTTATCAATATCTAATTCTGGAAAAATAATGTTTTCAGTAATACCAATAGTAAAATTACCACTACCATCACCTTTAGATTTAACACCTCTAAAGTCACGAGTTCTTGGCAAAGCCACAGAGATCAATCGATCTAAAAACTCATACATTTTTTCTCTTCTAAGAGTAACCTTAGTTCCAATAGGCATTCCTTTTCTTAATTTAAAATTAGAGACATCTTTCTTAGATTTAATCATCAAAGCTTGTTGACCAGTAATTGAAGTTAAATCAGCTACTGCAGCATCAATTAATTTTCTATCAGAAACTGCCTCACCAACACCTTGGCTTATAACAATTTTCTCAACTTTAGGAACTTCCATTACACTTTTGTAATTGAATTTCTCTTTTAATACAGGAACAACTTCATTTCTGTATTTATCTTGTAATCTAGGCGTATAACTCATTTAAATTTCCTCCCCAGTTTTTTTTGCAAAACGAACTAATTTATTCTTCTCTCCCAATCTTCTACCAACTTTAGTTGTTTCACCGTTATGAACTAACATCACATTAGATATGTGAATACTTCTGTCTTTATCTACAATTCCACCATCTGGATTAGCTTTATCCGTCTGAGGTTTAACATGTTTCTTATTTACAACAGAAAGACCTTCAATGAAAACTCTTTCTTTTTTGTAATCGAATTCAAGAATAGTACCCTGTTGACCTATTGCTGCTCCAGCAATTACTTTAACAGTGTCTCCTTTTTTGATTTTAAATTTCTTCTGCATGATCATTAATTTTAAAGTACTTCAGGAGCTAATGAAACTATCTTCATGAATTGCTTTTCTCTTAATTCACGAGCAACAGGACCAAAAATCCTAGTCCCTCTCATTTCACCAGTATCGTTAATTAACACTACCGCGTTATTATCAAATCTGATGTAAGAACCATCTGCTCTTCTAACTTCTTTTTTAGTTCTAACCACAACCGCTTTAGAAACTTGTCCTTTCTTAACGTTACCAGATGGAGTTGCTTGCTTTATAGAAACAACTACCTTATCTCCAATTGAAGCATATCTTCTTTTAGTTCCGCCTAATACACGAATCACTAAAACCTCTTTGGCTCCACTGTTGTCTGCAACTAATAATCTACTTTCCTGCTGTACCATTATAATTTATTTTGCTCTTTCGAGTATTTCAATTAATCTCCAGTTTTTCAATTTACTTAAAGGTCTGGTTTCCATTATTTTGACAGTATCTCCTTCATTACAATCGTTCTTCTCATCATGAGCAATGAATTTAGAACTCTTATTCATGAATTTTCCGTATTTAGCATGCTTAACACGTCTTTCAACCATAACAACAATGGACTTATCCATTTTGTTACTAGTTACGATACCTATTCTTTCTTTTCTTAAGTTTCTCATATCTTTACTTGTTCGCTTCCTGTATTTCTCTAGCCTTAAGCTCAGTATTAATACGGGCAATATTTCTCCTTAAATCTCTTAATTCTATAGGGTTCTCTAATTCAGCCGTTTTATGATTCATCTTTAGCTTTGATAAATTAGTGCTATTATCTTCTAATAACTCTGCTAATTCAACATTAGTTAATCCCTTTAATTTTATTTTAAACTCAGTTATTTTCATCTGCTTAAATTTATGCGTAATCGTTTCTTACAACAAATCTTGTCTTTAACGGTAATTTTTGAGCAGCTAATCTCATTGCTTCTTTTGCTACTTCAAAAGGAACACCGTCAGCTTCAAAAAGAACTCTTCCCGGTCTAATAGATGCAACCCAATGATCAACAGCACCTTTACCTTTACCCATTCTTACTTCAGCAGGTTTAGAAGTCATTGGCTTGTCTGGAAATATTCTAATCCAAACTTTACCTTCTCTTTTCATGTATCTTGTAACAGCAATACGAGCAGCTTCTATTTGTCTAGCGGTAATAAATCCTTCATCTAGAGATTTGATTGCAAAAGAACCAAATGCTATCTGAGCACCTCTCTGAGCATTACCTTTAAGCTTACCCTTTTGTGTTTTTCTGTATTTTGTCTTTTTCGGTTGTAACATTTTTTCTTAATATTAAAAAGCTATTACTTATTTTTTATTTCTTGACTTCTTATTAGTCATTCCTAAGTTTGGAGATAAATCTCTTTTACCATAAACTTCACCCTTACAAATCCAAACTTTAATTCCAATCTTACCATAAGTAGTTTGAGCTTCAGCAAGAGCATAATCAATATCAGCTCTAAAAGTGTGTAACGGAATTCTTCCATCTTTGTAAGACTCACTTCTTGCCATTTCAGCACCATTAAGTCTTCCAGAAATTTTAACCTTAATACCTTCTGCACCCATTCTCATTGTAGATGCAATAGCCATCTTAATAGCTCTTCTAAACGAAATTCTTGCTTCAATTTGTCTTGCGATACTATCACCAACTAACTGAGCATCAAGCTCTGGCCTTTTAATTTCAAAGATGTTAATTTGAACTTCTTTAGCAGTAATTTTCTTTAACTCTTCTTTTAATTTATCTACTTCTGAACCACCTTTACCAATGATAACACCGGGTCTTGCAGTGTTTACGGTAATAGTTACCAATTTTAAAGTTCTTTCGATAATAATTCTTGAAACACTAGCTTTATGCAAACGTGCTTTTAAGTATTTACGAATTTTGTCATCTTCAACTAATTTGTCAGCATAATTATTACCGCCAAACCAATTGGAGTCCCATCCTTTAATGAATCCTAATCTGTTACCTATAGGGTTTGCTTTTTGTCCCATTACTTATATTCTTTAACTTTTAATTAACCTTTATCAATAACTATTGTAACATGATTAGAACGTTTTCTAATTCTATGAGCTCTACCTTGTGGAGCTGCTTGAATACGTTTTAACATTCTTGCACTGTCAACAAATATTTCTTTTACTACTAAATTTGCTTCTGTTGGATCTTCACCATCATTCTTTTGTTCCCAATTGTTAATTGCGGAAAGCAATAGTTTTTCCAAATTTCTAGAAGCATGTTTAGGATTAAACCTCAAAACATTTAAAGCTTTATAAATATTCTCACCTCTAACAAGATCAGCAACTAGCCTCATTTTTCTTGGAGAAGTAGGACAATTATTCAACTTAGCAATTGCTAAACTCTTTTTTGTCTCTTTATTGTTTTCTGCTTTATTTCTTTTTCTTGCGCCCATTGTATTCGCTTTTTAGCTTTCGACTATCTTTTACCCTTATCTTTTTTTCCACCGTGACCTCTAAAATTTCTAGTAGGTGCAAATTCTCCAAGTTTATGTCCAACCATGTTTTCTGTGACAAAAACAGGAATAAATTTCATGCCGTTATAAACAGCAATAGTTAAGTTGACAAACTCAGGTGTAATTGTTGAAGATCTTGACCAAGTTTTAATCACTGATTTTTTACTTGATTCTTGAGCTTCTTCAACTCTTTTCATTAGCTTGTAATGAATAAATGGTGGTTTTTTTAACGATCTAGCCATCTCTTATTTATTTCTTCTATCAATTATAAATCTATTAGAAGCTTTTGTTTTGCTTCTAGTTTTGTATCCTTTTGCAGGTAATCCTTTTCGTGACCTTGGGTGACCTCCAGATGATTTCCCTTCACCACCTCCCATTGGGTGATCAACAGGGTTCATTACCACACCTCTTACTCTTGGTCTTCTACCTTTCCATCTTGATCTTCCAGCTTTACCTGAAACTGTAAGACTGTGTTCTGAATTAGAAACTGAACCAATAGTAGCTGTACATGTAATTAAAATCATTCTTACTTCTCCAGAGGGCATTTTAATTATTGCATACTTTCCGTCTCTTGCATTTAATTGAGCATAAGAACCAGCACTTCTTGCAATACTAGCACCTTTTCCAGGATACAATTCAATGTTATGAATGGTAGTACCTAAAGGAATATCTTTTAAATACATTGTGTTACCAACTTCAGGCGTAGCTTTAGCACCAGAAATAACTGATGAACCAATTGCTAATCCTTCAGGCGCAATGATATATCTCTTTTCACCATCTGCATAAACTAATAATGCTATTCTTGCAGATCTATTTGGATCATATTCGATTGACTTTACAGTAGCAGGAATATCTTGCTTATCTCTTTTAAAGTCAATAATTCTATATTTTTTCTTATGACCACCACCAATATACCTCATAGTCATTTTTCCAGAGTTATTTCTCCCTCCAGATTTAGACTTTCCTTTAGTCAAGCTTTTCTCAGGTGATCCAGCTGTTACGCTAGAAAAATCACTTATGATCTTGTGTCTTTGACCTGGTGTATTTGGTTTTAATTTCCTTAGTCCCATTTTTCTAAAGTTTCTATTTCTTTAAATATTTTCGTACAAATCAATAACATCACCAGAAGCAACTGTAATAATTGCTTTCTTAACCAATTTATTCTTTTGGTATACAACACCACGATTTGTGTTTTTCATTTTCTTCTTTCCACCACCAAAATTCATAGTATTAACTGCGTCAACAGAAACACCATAGAATTTTTCAATTGCGTTTTTAATCTCAATCTTGTTAGCTTTCTTATCTACCTCAAAAGCATAGCGGTTAAGCTTTTCTCCTTGCTCAGCCATTTTCTCAGTTAAGATTGGTTTTATTATAATATTTTTCATCTTTTAAGCCTTAAAAATTTTATCAATCATGCTAACAGCACTTTCTGCTATTACTATGTTTTGAGCATCAAGAATATCATAAGTGTTTAACTTATCGACAGTAATAACCTTACTAGAATTTATATTTCTTGAAGACAAATAAACATTCGTGTTGTTTTCTGACATAACAAATAAAGATTTGCCATCATTAATCTTAAGATTATTAAGAATGGAAGAAAAATCTTTCGTTTTAGGAGAGTCAATAGAAAGGTCTTCTAAAATCAAAATGCTTTTCTCTTTAGCTTTATATGTTAAAGCAGATTTTCTAGCTAAAACTTTAAGTTTTCTATTAAGTTTAAAACCATAATATCTAGGTTTAGGACCAAAAACTCTACCTCCACCTCTAAACAGAGGATTTTTAATACTTCCTGCTCTTGCAGAACCTGTACCCTTTTGTTTTTTGATTTTTCTAGTACTACCAACAATCTCTCCTCTTTCCTTAGATTGATGAGTCCCTTGTCTTTTATTAGCAAGATATTGTTTAACATCTAAATAAATAGCATGATCATTAGGCTCAACACCAAAGACTCCTGCATTCAACTTCACTTTCTTTGAAGTTTCTTTACCCTCTTTATTTAATACTTTTAGTTCCATTATTTCTCAATGATTAAATATGAACCTTTAGCTCCAGGAACTGATCCCTTAACAACCAAGATATTTTTTTCTGGCATAACTTTAACAATCTGTAGGTTAATCATTTTAACTCGATCACCACCAGTTCGACCTGCCATTTTCATTCCTTTAAATACTCTAGCTGGGTAAGAAGCAGCACCGATAGAACCGGGTGCTCTCATTCTATTGTGTTGACCATGAGTAGCTTGTCCAACACCTCCAAAACCGTGTCTTTTAACAACTCCTTGAAAACCTTTACCTTTAGATGTACCTACAACATCGACAAATTCACCTTCGTTAAAAATATCAACAGTAACTACATCTCCAAGATTAGCTTCAGAAAAGCTCTTGAATTCAACTATTTTTTTCTTTGGGGAAGTGCCTGCCTTTGAGAAGTGTCCTTTTAAAGCCTTTGTTGTGTGCTTA
>Ga0315331_10001485_pt1 | contig 17602 bp, 16 predicted proteins | sample M160m34915metaG_FD_203456 | JGI IMG/M metagenome (GOLD analysis project Ga0315331, IMG submission 203456) | Ammonia-oxidizing marine archaeal communities from Monterey Bay, California, United States - M1 60m 34915 | ecosystem: Environmental > Aquatic > Marine > Intertidal zone | place: USA...
ATCGCTTTCGTCGAACAGATGGGTAAACGAGTTACCGAGACAGACGATCGCATCGAACTTTCCGTGGACGTCCTTGTTGAGCCAGCGCCAGTCGGCATGAACCGTCTGCAGAATCAGGTCACGGTCGCGCCCGTTATTAAATGCCTTGCTCAGCATTTCGGCATTACCGTCGGCGCTGGTGACGTCGAAACCCGCCTTCAACAACTGCACCGAATGAAAGCCGGTGCCGGTCGCGACGTCGAGTATCTTGACCTTGTCGCGCCCCTTCAGCATGTCGACGAAGAACCGGCCTTCACTGTCGGCACGGGCCTCCCAATCGATCAGTTCGTCCCATTTTTCAACGAACTGCTGAACGTATTCTTCCTGGTAGTGTTCCGATTCACGGACCTCAAGTGGGTCCGCCCCGAAGTCCTGTTCTTTGTCGGTCGTCAACGTCATCTGCTGCCTATCCGTAAAATCGACAATATCATCCTCGACAAAAAGGGCACGCAAACACCCGGCCGGAATATGTCCTGGTCGTTGTGATTTGATTTGACGATTTAAGCCCGGCAGGAGCCGGACGGAAGACAGCGCGTTCTATTCAGTATCGATGACCACTCAAACCCCGAGGCTCGAGAAGCCAAGCACCAAGCCTTCTAAAACGCCGCACGCCGGGATGACCTCGCTGGACGGTATTCTTTGTCCAGCCGCACCCTTCATAGCCCGAACAGGCTAACAAACCGGGTAACAGACCTCAACCACCCGAAAAACCGCCGGATAAAAACAGCCGCAAACCGTCATGCTGCCTGACCTGCACGCGCCTTCTGGATGGTCTGCCAGATCCTATGCGGCGTCGCGGGCATGTCGATATGGCCAACTCCAAGAGGTTTCAGCGCGTCGACGACCGCGTTGATGGTGGCGGGCAACGCGCCGGTCGGGCCGGATTCGCCGCCGCCCTTGGCGCCGATCAGGTTGGAGCCAGTCACCGTGGGCGCAGAGATGATTTCCATCGCGCAGGTATCATCGCCGCGCGGCAGGCAATAATCCATCAATGACCCCGACAGGAGTTGCCCATCCGCGCCATAGGCGATGTCTTCCATCAGTGCTTGGCCGATACCCTGCACGATTCCGCCATGCATCTGGGCTTTGAGCAGTAGCGGGTTCACGACGGTGCCGACATCGTCGACACAGACAAAATTCACGAGTTCGGTTTCGCCGGTTTCCGGATCGATTTCGAGTTCGCAGACCTGAACGCCGGTCGGCCAGTTCCAGTATTGCGGCGCGAAGGTGCCGATCTCGTTGAGGCCGGGCTCTATTTCGGGTGGCAGACGTGCCGGCTGGAATGCCGCCGCTGCCACATCGAGAAATGGCATTGACCGGTCGGTGCCGCTGACGGTGAACACGCTATCCGCAAAATCGATATCGGCTTCGGCGGCTTCCATCAGATGGGCGGCGATGCGGGTTGCCTTGGCTATCGTCTTGTCGCAGGCAAGGGAGACTGCCGAACCGCCGATCGACATCGAGCGCGAATTGAACGTGCCGCGCCCGTAGGTGACGATGTCGGTATCGCCCTGGACGTAGCGAATGATCGCCGGATCGATCCCCAGCCGGTCGCACACGATCTGTTTGAACACCGTTTCATGACCCTGGCCGTGGCTGATCGTGCCCATGATAAGCGTGACCGTACCCGACGGATCGAAACGGATGCTGCTCGATTCCGGAAATGGCGAGGACGTCTTTTTGACGGTGTTGGAAAACCCGATCCCGCGGAGCTGACCGCACGCGGCAGCACTGCCACGGCGGGCTTCGAAGCCCGCATAGTCGGCGGCGGTCAGTGCCTTTTCCATATTACCGGGAAAGTCGCCGCAATCGTATGTAAAGCCGAGCGCATTGGTCCATGGCATCTGGTCCGGGGTCACGCTGTTTTTCTGCCGGATGTCGACGGCATCCATCCCCAGTTCGCGCGCCGCGACATCGACCAGCCGCTCGAGTAGGTAGGCCGCTTCGGGCGCACCGGCGCCGCGATAGGGATTGGTCGGACAGGTATTCGTAAACACACCGGTGACTTCGACATGCACCGCGGGGGTACGGTACACGCCGGCAAGCGTGCCGAGATTGTTCGTCGGCGGGCGCGGGCCGCGGATCGCGAGATAGGCACCCATGCTGGCGACGGTTTTGGCCTTCATTCCGAGAAAATAACCGTCCTTGTCGAGCGCCAGCGCCACCTCGCTGACATTGTCGCGGCCATGGGTGTCGGACATAAAACCTTCCGACCGGTCGCAGCGCCATTTGACCGGTCTGCCGACAAGACGCGACGCCCACAGCACTAGCACCAGTTCGTTATAGGTGCCGCCACGCATGCCGAAGCTGCCGCCGACATCGCCGGGGATCACACGCACGCTGGTTTCCGGAATATCGAACACCTGGCACGCGATCTGATAGCGCAGCGGATGCGGATTCTGCAGCCCCGTATAGAGGGTATAGCGGTCCTGGCGGCTGTCGTAATCGCCAAGACAACCACGCGGTTCCATCGCGACCGCGGTGACCCGGTTGATCACCATTTTCTGGCGCACGACATGATCGGCCTTTGCGAACGCGGCATCGACCGCCGCCGCATCGCCCTTTTCCTCGACGAAACTGATATTGTCGGGGCAGTCCGGCCACACCGCAGGGGCGCCCGGTGCGATAGCACCTTCAATATCGGCGACCGCAGGCAGCGGCGCATACTCGACGGCGATCATTTCCGCTGCATCGCGCGCCTGCGCCTGGGTCTCGGCAACGACGAAAGCGACATAGTCGCCGACTAGTTTGACCTGTCCGCTGACCAAAGCCGGGCACCGTGGCTGATAGATGGGTGACCCGTCCGGCCGCGATTTATTCAGATCTTCGCATGGCAGACCGCCGTAGTTTTCCGCATCCCAGTCCGCGCCCGTGAGGACCCTAAGAACGCCGGGCGCCCACGCGGCCGCGCTGGTGTCGATCGACCGGATCTCGGCCATCGCATGGGGCGAACGCAATACATGTCCCCAGACCTGGCCGCGCAGATTGACGTCGTCCAGAAACTCGCCCCCGCCGGTCAGTAATCTCGGGTCTTCTTCCCGGGGCACGGACTGTCCAACTGCAAATTCGCCCATCGATAGGATCTCTCAGCGTTATTTTCTTGTTGTTCGGATCAAACCATAAATCATCCGGAACCGATAGCGGTCTTAACCCAACGGCGCAGACCCATCGCCTGCTGGCATGTCTCCGCGTATGCGCTAAAGTGGCGCCATGGTTCATCTCTCCGTCCTCGACCTCGCCAATATCGGTGAAGGCTTTACGCCTGCCGACGCATTGGCCAACGCGCTCGACCTCGCACAGCACGCCGAAGCCGCAGGCTACGGACGCTTCTGGCTGGCCGAACATCATAACCTGTCCGGCATTGCCAGTGCCGCCACCGCCGTCTGCATCTGCCATGTGGCCGGCGGGACCCGCACGATCCGCGTCGGCGCCGGCGGTGTCATGCTGCCCAATCATTCGCCGATGGTCATCGCCGAACAGTTCGGCACCCTGGCGACGCTGTTCCCCGGGCGCATCGATCTCGGCCTTGGCCGGGCACCGGGCACCGACCAGCGGACGCTGCGGGCGCTGCGGCGCGGCCCCGAATCGTCGGAACACTTCCCGAATGACGTGGTCGAGCTGCGTGCCCTGCTCGGCCCGCCGCAGGAAAACCAGGTCATCCACGCGATCCCGGGCGAAGATACCAACGTGCCGCTGTGGATTCTCGGCTCCAGCCTGTTCGGCGCCCAGCTCGCCGCCATGCTCGGACTGCCTTACGCCTTCGCCTCGCATTTCGCGCCGCAGGCGCTGATGCAGGCGGTCGAAATATATCGCGAGCGTTTCGAGCCGTCGGAACAGCTTGCAGAGCCCTATGTGATGGTGGGCTGTAATGCCATCGTTGCCGACACCGATGAAGAGGCAAAGCGGCTGTTCACGTCGCCGCAACAGAATTCCACCCGCATGGTGCGCGGCACCCGCGGACAATTGCCGCCGCCGATCGACGATATAGAGACATTCTGGTCACCGATGGAAAAGGCGCAGGCGTCGTCGATGCTGGCCTGCTCGTGCTACGGCTCACCGGCGACGATCCGCGGCAAGCTTGAGCCTCTGATAGAGGCGACGGGCGCCGACGAACTGATGATTGCAGCGGCGATATGGGACCACAGCGCGCGGATCCGCTCCTTCGAATTACTGGCTGAAGCGATGGGTCAAAAGCAACGGATCCAAAATACCGGCTGAAGGGCTAAAATTTCGTCCATTTCCGGCGTTTCAGCCCCCTGCCCGACGATTCCGCGTGCACAACACCGTGCAACGAACAGTGTAGGAGCTGTCCTAGCCGCTTATTAACCCCTGCAAAGTCGGTCCGCGCTAATATTCATATAGGTACCGTTAGTATGTAGTATGCTTAGTAAACGGTTATGATCTGGAATTCAGTCGCCCTTATGACGCTGATCGACCTCGCGGTCATGATCGGTGGAATTTGCATTGCCGGGCTGATGTACCGGTACCGCCGGGTTTTTCTGGCCTCCAGGAGCACCGGGAATCTGCTTCTGATCGCCGTCGGCGCGCTGGTCATTGCCGCGTTTTATCTTGCCGATCTGTTTACCATGTGGGTTTTGCCGTCGGCGATCGGCATGGACGAAGCGATGAAGCTGATGACGTCGCTTCATCTCAACATCAGCTGGATCGCTATCACGGTCGGTCTTATCATCACAGTTCGTGCGTTTGCTAGGCTGGTCGACGAGCTGGAAGTGAAGGAGCGGCAGCTCGTTACTAAGATCACGGAAGCCGAAATGGCGACCAGAGCGGCCGAGGTGGCAAGCACGAGCAAGTCCGAATTTCTCGCCAATATGAGCCATGAGCTGCGCACACCGCTTAACGCGATCATCGGGTTCTCGGAAACGATTCACCAGCAGACATTCGGTGACGTCGGTAATGCACGCTATGTCGAATATTCGGGCGATATCAGCCAAGCGGGCCGCCACTTACTGGATATCATCAACGACATTCTCGACCTGTCGAAGGTCGAGGCCGGCCGCACCCGGTTGAACCGCGATACGCTCAACATCGAGGATGAAGTCAAAGAAATGATGAGGCTGTTGCAGAACGAGGCAACGATCGAGAATGTCGCCCTGAAGACCGAATTCGCCGACGAAAAAATCCTCCTTTCCGCGGACAGGCGCATTCTGAAATAGATCCTGGTCAATCTGCTGTCGAACGGTATCAAGTTCACCCCCGATGGCGGCGAAGTGACCGTCAACGCCGCGTCCCAACCGGATGGCAGATGTGTTCTGAAAATTTGGGATACCGGAATCGGGATACCGGCGGACGAAATCCCCCGTGCGCTAGGGCCGTTTGAACGAGTCCACGGCGGCGGCGCACTTAACGTGGCAGGCACTGGGCTCGGCCTGCCGTTGAGCAAATCCTTGGTCGAACTGCATGACGGATCGTTCGGCCTTGAGAGCGAACCGGGGGTGGGCACCACCGTGACGCTTCGGTTCCTCGGCGACTCCAATTCGGCAGGGCATGCTGACCATGAATAACGCCGCGGCGCCATTCGATATCCAACAATTGGCGGTCTTCAAGAACCCCGATGGCAGCACCTATGCGTTCGTTGACCGTGATCCTGCCGCCGGGATCATTTCCGACCGCTGGTTCGGATCGTTCGAGCAGTAATCGGGATTTCATGAGGCTATAGAATTCATCTGCGATGCCTTCGAAACCGGTGACTACAGCCTGTGGCTGGCCGATCTGCGATATCTGAACCGCAGTTTCCGGGAATTCGGCCCCTGGCTCGCCCAGGACATCATGCCCCGTGTGCTCGCTGCCGGGCTGAAGCGGGAGGCCATTGTTCTGCCGCAATACAGAGGAGCGCCCGGCGTCTATGACGTATTCGGCGCCGCTTCGGACATGCGGGAAAAACTGCCGAGGGCGGGTTTCCTGAAATTTTTCGAAAAAATCGATCCGGCGATGGCCTGGCTGGCAGGCGAATCGTAGCCGCGGCACGGGCGCGGAGCCGTTACCCATCAAGGTAAATCTCTAGGTAGCAGAATAGTCATGTCGTTCTACAACAAGATTTTGGATTCCGACTAGGTCGGTAACTATTTTGAAGACATTGATATGAAAAAGCTGATCGACCACCAGACCAAGTTTGTAGCATCGATCACGGGTGGCCCTGCCAGTTTTTCGGATGACATGCTGAAGCGCGTTCATGCCCGGTATGAAATCAGCCGCGCGAATTTCGACGAGGTTGTCCGGTTGCTTGGTGAAACGCTGGTCGAGTTCGACGATATTTTCACGTCGTGCGACCGCATCGTCGATCAGTTCGGATGCGAGCGTATCAAAACGATCGGCGATGGCTATATGGCGGTATCCGGGCTGCCGGAACCAAATCCCGATCACGCCCAGAACATCGCCCGGGCAGCAGTATTATTCCGTCGTTACATCCGCGAACGGAACAGATCGTCGAAAGTCGCATGGGAATGCCGTATCGGCCTTGCAACAGGACCTGTCATCGGTTCGATGATCGGTGTGCAGAAATACGTCTAAGACATTTTCGGCCCCGGGGTGGACCTGGCGGCGCGCATGGAAGCATTGTGCGAACCGATGGAAATCACGGTTTGTGAAACAACAGTCGATCTGATCGGGAACGATTTCAAGCTCGACGAGGCGCCGGAAGCCGACGTCAAAGGATTTGGCCGCCAGAAATTGTTCAAACTATCCCGAAATGCCGAGCGGCCGGCCCGGCGGGATATGCCGAACTATCTGCACTAGCGCGGCGCCCACTTCCTAAAAAACGTTCAGCGGTACTTTGAGGTAAGACGTGCCGTTTTCCTCCGCCGGGGGGAAATGGCCGGCGCGCATGTTGACCTGCACGGCCGGAATAATCAGCCGCGGCAAGGACAGTCCGCCATCTCGTTCGCGGCGCATGTGCACGTAGTCGTGTTCCAGTGTCCCGCCGCCGATATGGGTGTTGGTGTCCCGCTGCACGGCGACCGTCGTCTCCCAGGCGAAATCGCGGGTACCGCCGGCGCCGTAATCGTGACACACGAATAGCCGCATATCGTCCGGCAGGGCGAGAATTTTCTGCAGCGAGGTAAAGAGCTGTTTGGCATCGCCCCCCGGGAAATCGCAGCGCGCCGTGCCCGAATCCGGCATGAACAGCGTATCGCCGGTGAAGCACGCATCGCCGATGATATAGGTGACGCAGGCCGGGGTGTGGCCCGGGGTCGCCATTACGCGCCCCTCGATGCCGCCGATGGCGAAGGTTGCGCCGTTATCGAACACCTCATCGAACTGCGAGCCGTCGGCGGGCAGATCGGACGTGACGTTGAAAAACGCGCCGAAAGTTTCCTGCACTGCCGTGATGCCGCGCCCGATACCGGATTTTCCGCCAAGCCGCTCCTTGAGCCAGACGCTCGCCGTTAGATGATCAGCATGAACATGGGTTTCCAGTATCCGGGCAACGACCAGTTTGTTTTGACCGACGAAGTCGACGATCTTCTGTGCGCTCTCCATCGACGTCCGGCCCGACACCGGATCGAAATCGAGGACCGGGTCGATAATCGCCGCCTGGGCCGTCCCCGGATCGGAGACCACGTAGGAGGCCGAATTGGTCTTGTCGTCGAAAAAACACGTTATTTCGGGGCGCATTTTGCGTCCTTCCCGTTGGTTCGTCTGTTTTCCTGTTTCGAGATTAACAAGAATCATGTTCCAAAGGTATGCACAGGGCGCAATGGGTTGGCGTAGAAGCGCGGTTTGACGCAATGTCCTTTCTCACCTAATTCTAGGGTCCTTTCCGGACATGCATCCTCAATAAACTGGACACTTACAGGCCATGCTAGGCGACTTTCTGACCCCGCAAGAGCGCATCGATCTGTCGCCGCAAATCGCCGACGAAACCAAGACCACCACCTGCTACATGTGCGCCTGCCGCTGCGGCATCAAGGTGCATCTGCGCGATGGCGAAATCCGCTACATCGAAGGCAATAAAGACCACCCGGTGAACAAGGGCGTGCTGTGCGGCAAGGGCTCCGCCGGGATCATGCAGCATTATTCGCCGGCCCGTCTGACCAAGCCGCTGCGCCGCGTCGGCGAGCGCGGATCGGGCGAGTTCGAAGAAATCGAATGGGACGAAGCGCTCGGCATCGTCGCCGAGCGAATGAAGAAAATCCGCGCCGACGACCCGAAGAAGCTCGCCTTCTTTACCGGGCGCGACCAGAGCCAGGCGCTGACCGGCTGGTGGGCGAGCCAGTTCGGCACCCCGAACCATGCGGCCCATGGCGGGTTCTGTTCGGTCAACATGGCCGCCGCCGGGCTTTACACCATCGGTGGCTCGTTCTGGGAGTTCGGTGAGCCAGACTGGGACCACACGGAATATTTCATGATGTTCGGCGTCGCCGAGGATCACGATTCTAATCCGATCAAGATGGGTCTGTCGACGCTGAAAGCGCGCGGCGCCAAGTTCGTATCGGTCAATCCGGTCAAGACCGGTTATTCAGCGATTGCCGACGAATGGGTCGGGGTGCGCCCCGGTAGCGACGGCGCCTTCGTGATGGCGCTGATCCACGAATTGCTCCATGCCGATAAAATCGATCTCGACTATCTGGTGCGCTACACCAACGCGCCGTGGCTGGTGATCAAGGACCCGGGGGCCGACGATGACGGCTTGTTCGTGCGCGGCGCCGACGGCGAGCCGCTATGCTGGGACCAGAACACGAAGCAGATCGCCGATGCGCGTCTTGCCGGGGTCGCCCCCGCCGTGGTCGGCGAATACACGCTTGAAGACGGCCGCACGGCCGTGCCGTCCTTCCAGCTCATGGCCGACCGCTATCTCGACAACAATTACGGTCCGGAAGCTGCCGCCCTCAGGACCGGCGTTGCCGCCAACCACATACGCCGGATTGCCGCCGAACTGGCCGAAGCCGCGTTCGACAAGGAAATCGTGCTCGACGTCGAATGGACCGACTGGGCCGGGCGCAAGCAGGACAAGATGATCGGCCGGCCCGTCGCGATGCACGCGATGCGCGGCATTTCGGCCCATTCTAACGGCTTTCACACCTGCCGCGCGATCCACCTGTTGCAGATGCTGCTCGGCACCATCGATGTGCCCGGCGGATTCCGCTACAAGCCGCCCTTCCCGCGGCCCTGTCCGCCGCCGCAGAAACCGGCCGGCAAACCGGGCCAGGTCAATGCGAACACCGTGCTGCCGGGCCCGCCGTTGGGCTTCCCGACCGGCCCTGAGGACCTGCTGGTCGACGAAGACGGCACGCCGCAGCGCATCGACAAGGCATTTTCCTGGGAAGCGCCGATCAGCGCGCACGGGATGATGCACATGGTCATCACCAACGCCTGGAAGGGCGATCCCTACCCCATCGATACCTTGTTCATGTTCATGGCGAACATGGCGTGGAATTCATCGATGAACTTGTCCGGCGTGATCGACATGCTGACCGACCGCAACCCGGAGACCGGCGACTATAAAATTCCGTTCATCGTCTATTCGGACGCGTTCTGGTCGGAGACCGTACCCTATTGTGACATCATCCTGCCCGACACCACGTATCTGGAGCGCTGGGACGCGGTGTCGCTGCTCGATCGGCCGATCTGCAGCGCCGACGGTCCCGCCGATGCGATCCGCCAGCCGGTGGTCGAACCCGCCCGCGACGTGCGCCCGTTCCAGTCGGTGCTGATCGACCTAGGCGCCCGTATCGGGCTCCCGGGCCTGACCAACGATGACGGCTCGGCCAAGTATCCGGGCGGCTATGCCGACTACCTGGTGAATCACGAACGCACCCCCGGCATCGGTCCGCTCGCCGGCTGGCGCGGTGAAGACGGCGACAGCCATGGCACAGGGGCCGTGAACCCCAACCAGCTTGGCCGCTATATCGAAAACGGCTGTTTCTGGAGCCACGAATTCCCCGAAAACCAGCGTTATTACAAGCATGCCAACAAGGACTATCTGGAATATGCCGCCAGCATGGGCTGGATCGGATCGTCCGACCAGATCGTGATGCAAATCTACAGCGAGCCGCTGCAGCGCTTCCGCCTGGCGGCGCGCGGCCATGGCGATATCCAGCCGCCGGAAGAACACCGGGCGCGGATCGGGGGCTATTTCGACCCGCTGCCGACATGGTACCGCCCGTTCGAATCCCAGGATGGCGGCGAGGACGAATATCCGTTCTTTGCGATTACCCAGCGGCCGATGGCGATGTACCATTCCTGGGGCTCGCAGAATGCATGGCTGCGCCAGATCCATACCAGCAACCGGCTCTACGTGAACCGCACCCAGGCCGAACTCGAGGGCCTCGAAGACGACGACTGGGTCTGGGTGATCAGTCATCACAACCGCATCAAGTGCCAGATCCGCCTGATGGAAGGCGTGGAGCGTAACACGGTGTGGACGTGGAACGCGATCGGCAAGCGCAAGGGCTCGTGGAACCTGTCGCCCGATGCGCCCGAAGCCAAACAGGGCTTCCTGCTGAATCATGTAATATCCGAATTGCTGCCGCCCAAGGAAAGCGGCTACCGCTATTCGAATTCCGATCCGGTGACCGGCCAGGCCGCGTGGTACGACCTCCGCGTCCGGCTTGAAAAAGCCGAACCGGGCGACGAAACATCACAGCCGCAGTTAGACACCCTGCCATCGACCAATAACGCCTCGGTCGGCGAGCGGATCCTGCGCTATGGCGCGCGTTTCAAGCCAAAGCGGCCCGTCGAACCGCAATCGGGCGGAGACGGCGCGTGACCCTGCTGCCGCCCCGCAAGGAAGACGGACACGAGGTAAAGCTCGGCCTCGTCATCGATCTCGACACCTGTGTCGGCTGTCATGCCTGTGCGGTGAACTGCAAGGAATGGAATACCGGCGGCCATTCGGCGCCGCTGCCCGACAACGATCCCTACGGATCGGACCCGAACGGCGTGTGGTTCAACCGCATCCATACCTTCGAAGCGGGTCTCGGCAGCGACAGCCGCACGGTCCATTTCCCGCGATCCTGCCTGCATTGCGAAGAAGCCGCCTGCGTGACCGTGTGCCCGACAGGCGCGTCCTACAAGCGCGAAGAAGACGGTATCGTGCTGGTCAACGAAGACACCTGCATCGGCTGCAAGCTGTGTTCCTGGGCCTGCCCCTATGGCGCGCGGGAATATGACAGAGACGCCGGCGTTATGAAGAAATGCACCCTGTGCATCGACCGCATCTATAACGACAACCTGCCCGAGGAAGAACAGGTCCCGGCATGCGTGTCGACCTGTCCCGCCAGTGCGCGTCATTTCGGCGATCTCGGCGATCCCGACTCGGATGTCTCCCAACTCGTCGCCGAGCGCGGCGGCAAGGACCTGATGCCGGAGATGGGCTACAAACCGGTCAACCGCTACCTGCCGCCACGCGCGCCCAAGAAGGCACAGGGCGACCACGGCGTCGGCGCGTCCCTGCCCTGGGTGACGGACGACACCGCCGCAGACACTGCCGGATCCGGCAAGTTCCTGCGCTGGGTCGACCGCGTGCTGTCGCGCTGACGAGGACCGGTTATGCATCCAGCCTATTCCGTTATCTTTTTCACCACCGCGTCCGGCGCCGGCTACGGCCTGATCGCGCTGCTGACGTTGTTCGGCGTCCTCGGCGGCGTGCCGCTGGACCCCTGGCTTGGCGCAATCGGGCTCGGTCTCGGCGCTCTGCTGGTCACCGGCGGGCTGCTGTCATCGACCGCCCATCTCGGCCATCCCGAACGCGCCTGGCGCGCCTATTCCCAATGGAAATCGTCATGGCTGTCGCGCGAAGGTGTGCTTGCAACAGCCACCTACGTGCCACTGGTGCTGACCGCCTGGGGCTGGATCGTCGAGGGCTCGCTGTCCGGTTCCTGGGGCATGTTCGCGGTCGCGCTCGCTCTGCTCTGCCTGCTGACCGTCTATGCGACCGGGATGATCTACGCGACGTTGCGCACCATCAGCGCTTGGCATAACCGGCGCACCGTGCCGGTCTATCTGTCCTTCGCGCTGCTCACGGGCGCGATGTGGATGCATGCGCTGGCCCAGATGTTTGGCTATCAGACCCCGATGCAGGCGGCGATCGTCGCCATCGGCCTGCTGCTGGTACTGTTCCTCAAACGGTCCTACTGGCGCCTGATCGACACCACGCCCGGTCAGGCAACGCCCGAAAGCGCTACCGGGCTCGGCGATATCGGCAAGGTCCGCCTGCTCGACAACCCGACGATGACGAAGACCTTCGTGCAGCGCGAAATGGGCTATGCGATCGCGCGCAAACACGCGCATAAACTGCGGCGAATCGCGTTTCTGTTCTACTGCGTGATCCCGTTCGCCCTGACTATTCTGACCAGCGATGCGGAATCGTGGATCGCCATTCCCGGCACGCTCGCCGCCGCCATCTGCGTGTCGGTCGGCGCAGTGGTCGAACGCTGGCTGTTCTTCGCCGAGGCGAAACACGTTTCCATGCTGTACTATGGAGCGGAAAGAGCCTGAGATAGGCGGATAATCCAATAATCAGGAGGCGCCGCCATGGCAGAACGTATCTGGGACAAATATCTTACCGAACGCGACAAGGAAGTTTTCTACCAGGGCGGCTGGGGCGCGATGTCGGGCGGCGGCAAGAAACCGGCGCTGCTGGTCATCGACGTGAACTACGCGTTCTGCGGCGAAAAATCCCTGCCAATCCTGGATGCCGTCAAGGAATGGCGCACCTCCTGCGGCGAGGAAGCCTGGGAAGCGCTACCCCATATCCGCACCCTGATCGACCGCTGCCGCGAAAAAGGTATTCCCGTCATCTACACCTCCGGTACCGTCCGCGACGACGGCTGGGATAAGGGAAGCTGGGCATGGAAGACATCGCGCGGCGATGAAGACACGCCAGACGGCGCGCCCGAGGCACGGACCACCAACCGTGACGGCAACGACATCATGGACGAGATCGCGCCAGCACCGCAGGACATCGTCATCCGCAAGCTGAAACCGAGCGCGTTTCACGGCACGCCGCTGACGTCGTTCCTGGTCAATCTCGGCGCGGATTCGCTGATCGTTACGGGCACGACAACGTCGGGCTGCGTCCGCGCGTCGGTACTGGACGCCTTCAGCAATAATTTCCGCTCGGTGATCGTCGAAGAAGGCTGCTTCGACCGGTCGCAGGCCTCGCATGCCATAAACCTGTGCGACATGCAGGCGAAATACGCCGACGTCGTGCAGATGGACACCGCCCTCGACTACATCGACACCATCGACGCCGAGTATAACCTGCCGACGGGCTGATTTCGGCACCGAAGCGCCGATGCCGATCTCGATCCGATCAGCGCCTCGGTATCGGCGTCGCGGTCATACGCGCCGTGGGTATGATAGGACGCGAGCACGTCGAACTCATCGGGCTCATCATCCGGGCGGCAACTGTCCGAATCGCCGCGCCGGTGTCGCCGCCAGATTGCCGTCGGCATCGATGCCCAGCAGACCGCAATATTCGACACCGTCGGCGATCGAGAGCGGCTGGATACGATCGAAATGGCCGCGGCAAAACAGTCGAGCTCCGTGACGACGGCATCGCGGCCCTGGGCAACAGCCAAGGATGACAGCGTGAACGCCGCGAGTAAGATCAGAAGCCTGCCCATGGTGGTAGTGTAAACACGGGTATGCGACCGGGATGGAAAAATTCAAATTGGCCAATAAAAATAAAACGATAAACTATATCGAACTGCCCATGACCGACAATCCGGCGACCAAGGCGTTCTACGGCCAGGTGTTTGGCAGGGAATTCACCGATTGGGGACCGGGCTATATCAGTTTTGCCGGCGCCGGGATCGATGGCGGGTTTAACGGCATGGACGATGTCGCCATCGCTCCGCCGGGCATTCTGGTCGTGCTCTATGCGTCGGATATTTCCGTCACGCTCGCCAGCGTCGAGGCAACGGGCGGCAAAATTCTAAAGCCGATCTACGAATTCCCCGGCGGACGGTGGTTCCATTTCCAGGACCCGAACGGGACCGAACTTGCCGTATAGTCGGAATGACTGGCTAGCGGCCGTCGAGCATGTCGCCGCAGCCGGCCCGTGTCGCCCAGTACTCCCAGGCGCGGTAAAACGCCTTGTGATTGGGATCCATATCGACGCGCAGCGCGACCTCACCGGGCGATAGCGGTTTAACCCCGCCGAACTGCAAGGCCGTCGTCAGGATGCGGGCATTGCGCGGCAGCATCACCGACACGCGCACAACCTCGGACAGGTTTCGCCCCGTGGCGGCGAAGCCGTGGCCGCGCATCAGCGCGATCCGGTTCCCTGCTAGTGACGATGCCAGGTCGCGCCCCTGCTCCATATTGACGACCAGCAACTCGGTGTCGCCGAAATTTTTGGCGATGTCCCACACCTCCGGTTCCGGGCCCATCAGCCCGGCGGAATGGATGACAGGCTGGAGCGGCTGGGACGTAATCGTGTAGGGCAATACTTCTTCGGCATGGCTGTGCACCACGGCATGAGCGTCCGGGTCGGCCTCATAGGCCGCGCCATGAATGAAACGTTCGAGATAGGGATTGCGCGAATCCCCGCCGACCGGCGTGCCGTCGAGCCTGAATTCCATGATATCGCTGCGCTCGACGAGTTCCGGGCTGCGCGAACACGACAGGAAATATCGTTCCGGATCCAGCGGGCTGCGGACGCTGACATGGCCATAGGCGTCGACGACGTTTTCATGGGCAAGAATTCGGTTGGCGATCACCAGATCGCGCAGCGTGGTTTCAAGATCGGTGTCGGTCATGGGAAATATCCTGTACCCGCGCGACCGGATTGGAGGCGCCGCCCGTATTTTGCTACCTTCCTGTGGCTTGATCAAATACCCGCGAGAAACGGAGACCCGACATGACGACGGAAGCTGCAAAAGACCCGATCACGGTCTCGCACTGGGGCGCCTACCGGGTTGCCGCGTCGAACAGCCGGGTCACCGGCATCACCCCGTTCGAATACGACCCCGAACCGTCGCCGATGATCCAAGCCATGCCCGATGTCGTCCATGCCGAGTGCCGTATCGACCGGCCGATGATCCGCAAAAGCTGGCTGGAAAACGGCCCCGGCAGCAATACCGACAAACGCGGCACCGACCCCTTTGTCGCCGTAAACTGGGACGAAGCGCTCGATCGTGTGGCGGCGGAACTGGACCGCGTCCGCAATGATCACGGTAATGACGCGATATTCGGATCGTCGGGCTGGGCCAGCGCCGGGGCGTTTCATTCGGCAGGCACCCAGCTCAAGCGGTTCCTCAACGATATCGGCGGTTTCGTCGATCAGGTGACCAACTATTCCTTCGGCTCGGCATCGGTGATCGTGCCGCGTGTGACGGGCTCGATGGAACCAGTGATGCGCCCGACAAGCTGGCCCAATATCGTCGCCAATACAAAGCTGATGGTCGCCTTCGGTGGGGTGTCGCCCAAGAACAGCCAGGTGTCGAAAGACGGCTTTGGCCGGCATGAGACCCAGAATTACCTGCGCGAAGCCCGCCAGGCGGGGATCGACTTCGTCCAGATCAGCCCGATCCGCGACGACTTCATTGACGAGCTCGATGCCGACTGGCTCGCCGCACGGCCCAATACCGATACCGCGGTGATGCTTGGCCTCGCGCACACACTGGCAGCGGAAGGCCTACACGACACCGACTTTCTGGCGCGCTACTGCGTCGGCTACGACCGGTTCCACGCTTACCTGATGGGCGATACCGACGGCACGGCGAAAGACGCCGACTGGGCGGCCGCGATTTCCGGCATCGATGCCGATACCCTGCGCACCCTCGCCCGGCGCATGGCCGCCACCCGCACCATGATTTCCATGAGCTGGTCGGTCCAGCGCACCGATCACGGTGAACAGCCGTGCTGGATGGCGATCACGCTTGCCGCCATGCTTGGCCAAATAGGACTACCCGGCGGCGGGGTCGGCATCGGCTACGGCTCGATCGGCACAACCGGGTCCCAGGCCACCAAAATGCCAAATTTCGGCATTCCCCAGGGCGGCAACGGGGTCGCTACCTATGTGCCGGTCGCCCGCGTCGTCGACATGCTGCTCAACCCCGGCACCGACTACGATTTCAACGGCGAACGGCTGACCTATCCCGATATCAAGATGCTCTACTGGGCGGGCGGCAATCCGTTCCACAAGCAGCAGGACCTCAACCGCTTCCTCTCGGCGTGGCAGCGGCCCGAAACCATCATCGTGCACGAACCGTGGTGGACGCCCGCCGCGCGCCGCGCCGATATCGTCCTGCCGGTCACCACCACGCTGGAACGTAACGATATCGGCTCCGGCCTGCGCGATCGGTTCTTCATCGCCATGCAGCAGGCCGTCCCCTCGGTCGGCGAGGCGCGCAGCGATTACGATATTTTCTCCGGTCTTGCCGAACGTCTTGGCGTCACGGAGGCATTCACCGAGGGACGGGGCGAGATGGACTGGCTGCGCCACATGTATGCCAGCGCGCAGAAAAGCGCCCGGCGGCTGGATATAGACATGCCGGATTTCGACGCGTTCTGGGAAGACGGCTATCTCGAATTCAAGACGCCGGAAGATTCCGCCATCCTGTTCGAAGCGTTCCGCGCCGATCCGGGCAAGGCGGCCCTCAAAACCCCGTCGGGCAAGATCGAAATCTTCTCGGAGACCATCGACGGGTTCGGTTATGACGACTGCCCCGGCCACCCGGCTTGGATGGAACCTATCGAATGGCTGGGATCGGACAAGGCGGCGCGCCACCCGCTGCACATGGTGTCCAACCAGCCGCTGCGCCGCATGCACAGTCAGCTCGATTTCGGCGGGCCGAGCCAGGACACCAAGGTTGCCGGGCGCGAACCCGTCCTGCTGCACCCCGACGACGCAGCGGCGCGGAATATCAAGGACGGCGATGTAGTGCGGCTGTTCAACGACCGCGGCGCCTGTCTTGCCGGCGCGGTGGTCACCGACCGCATCCGCCCCGGTGTCATCCGCCTGTCGACCGGCGCTTGGCTCGACCCGCTCGATGCAGGCGAAATCGGCAGCCTGGAAAAACACGGCAATCCCAACGTGCTGACGGTCGACAAGGGGTCATCGAAACTGGCGCAAAGCTGCATCGCGCAAACGGCGCTTGTCGAAATGGAACGTTATGACGCGGAGATTCCGCCGATCACCGCCTACGACCAGCCGGCGGTCGCTTAGGACGCGCGCCGGCATTCATTCGACACCCTGCCAAAATACCTGTGGGCCATATCCACAACATTTTTTCTGTCGGCACATCGGCTGTCATCCCGGCCTTGTCCCGGGATCCAGATATCGATCGGAGTCAGGACAGGACCCCGGGACAAGGCCGGGGTGACAAAGAGTGTTGAGAAGGCGGCTCACCCAACTTGCTGGTGGGCCTGCCCGCATTGTTGATGGACCCTCGCCACAAGGGCGCGGGATTAAGAAGCGGTGGGTGGTGCGTTAAAACGCGCAACACGGCAAAACACTCCCTACCGCTGCCCCGCTCAGTATTTTCCGCCGCGGATGAAGCGCACCATGCCCGCGGCGACTTCCGCTTCCTGCCCAATAAACCCATGGGGGGGGGGGGGGGCCGGCCCTTACAGGCTTTTAGACCTGCCACACCGA
>Ga0315331_10001486_pt1 | contig 17599 bp, 16 predicted proteins | sample M160m34915metaG_FD_203456 | JGI IMG/M metagenome (GOLD analysis project Ga0315331, IMG submission 203456) | Ammonia-oxidizing marine archaeal communities from Monterey Bay, California, United States - M1 60m 34915 | ecosystem: Environmental > Aquatic > Marine > Intertidal zone | place: USA...
CCACCCCAGGCCCCACCCCCGGCCTCCCTGCCTGAATGGGTCTCCCGCGCTGAGCCCAGCGGGACCAATCGGATTTACCCGAGGGGCCCTGAAACCAACCCACTCTCGTGAAGACCCGACCCGCAGCCATGCCAGCCCCTCTGGCATTCGGCGATATAGGACTAACTCGGTCCTGTATTTACAGCACCATTTTGGTCCGATATAGTCCGCCGGCTTCGACACGCCGCCTCCGCCACCGGGCCAGCGCGAGCGACGAGGAGGCCAGGTGCTCAAACTCAGTAAAACGACGGATTACGGCATCGTCTTGCTCGCGCAACTCGCGAGCGAACCGGACCAAGGGCCCCAAAACGCACGAGAACTGGCCGCTGACGCCGAACTTCCGGTTCCGATGGTCAGCAAGGTCTTGAAGGCGCTCGCCCGCGAGGGCTTATTGGTCTCCCAGCGCGGCTCGAAGGGGGGCTACCGCCTCGCTCGGGACCCTGAGAGGCTGCCGGTTTCGGAAATGATCCGCGTGCTCGAGGGTCCCCTCGCGCTGACCGACTGCGCGATCGGACCAGCCCTCTGCGAACACGAGAGCGCGTGTGCAGTCCGCGAACCGTGGCAACAGATCAGCCGCGTCATAGAGCATGCGTTGAGCGACATCACCCTCGCCGATCTCGTTCGCCGTCGCTCCATCGGCGCAACCACCAGCCTCACTCTCCAGATCGACCGATCGCCCCAGGCGACCGACGCGGCACGATAGAGGAAGACCGACCCATGGCAGGCGCAAACCCGGATCTCGAAAAACTGGCGAAGCAGGAATACAAATACGGCTTCGTCACCGACATCGAAGAAGATCGAGCAGCCCCCGGCTTGACCGAGGAGGTCGTCCGTCTGATCTCCAGCAAGAAAAACGAGCCCGAGTGGTTGCTCGAATACCGCCTCAAGGCCTTCCACCGCTTCCGCGAGATGCTCGCGGAGGGACATGCCGAACCTGAATGGGCGAAGGTCACCTACCCAGCGATCGCCTACGACGAAATCGTCTACTACTCGGCACCCAAGCAGCAGACGAAGATCGACAGCCTGGATGAACTCGATCCAGAGCTGCGCGAGACCTACGACAAGCTGGGCATCTCCCTGCTCGAGCAGAAGCGCCTCAACGGCATCGCGGTCGACGCCGTCTTCGACAGCGTCTCCGTCGCCACGACCTTCAAGGCGGAGCTCGAAAAGCAAGGCATCATCTTCTGCTCCTTCTCCGAAGCGGTCGAGAACCACCCCAAACTGGTCAAGCAATACCTCGGGAGCGTCGTCCCCTACTCCGACAACTTCTTCGCCTGCTTGAACGCCGCCGTGTTCAGCGATGGGTCGTTCGCCTACATCCCAAAGGGTGTGCGGTGCCCGATGGAGCTCTCGACCTACTTCAGGATCAACGCGGCAGGAACAGGCCAGTTCGAGCGGACCCTCCTGATCGCCGACGAAGATGCTTATGTCAGCTATCTCGAGGGATGCACCGCTCCCCAGAGAGACGAGAATCAGCTCCACGCAGCCGTCGTCGAGTTGGTCGCCCTCGACCGCGCCGAGATCAAATACTCGACGGTCCAAAATTGGTATCCCGGCGACAAGAACGGCGTCGGGGGCATCTACAACTTCGTGACGAAACGAGGAGCCTGCCGTGGCTTCCGCTCGAAGATCTCCTGGACCCAGGTCGAAACCGGCTCGGCGATCACCTGGAAGTATCCCTCCTGTTTGTTGATCGGGGACGAATCCGTCGGCGAGTTCTACTCCGTGGCGATGACCAACAACAAACAGCAGGCCGATACCGGCACGAAGATGATCCACATCGGCAAAAACACGACGAGCACGATCATCTCCAAGGGCATCAGCGCGGGCGAGGGCGACCAGAGCTACCGGGGCCTCGTCCGGATGGGCCCGAAAGCCCATCACGCCCGCAACTACAGCCAATGCGACTCTCTTCTGATGGGAGACGGTTGCGGGGCGCATACGTTCCCTTACCTCGAAGCGAGCAATCCGACCGCGACGGTCGAGCACGAGGCGACGACCTCCAAGATCAGCGACGACCAACTCTTCTTCTGTCGCCAACGTGGTATCAGCGAAGAGGACGCCGTCTCCATGATCGTGAACGGGTTCTGTCGCGAGGTCCTGCGAGAACTCCCGATGGAGTTTGCGGTCGAGGCCCAGAACCTGCTCGCCGTCAGCCTCGAGGGCAGCGTCGGATGAGACCGCATTCTCGACGATTTCCCGCCCCCCCACGCTCCCGACGCTGAACATCGAAGCCCTCGCTCACAGGAAGCCGATCATGTCCGCCACCCCGCTCGTTTCCATCCGCAACCTCCACGCTACCGCCGGGGGGACCCCCATCCTGCGCGGCCTCGACCTCGAACTGCAGGCCGGTGAGGTCCACGCGATCATGGGGCCCAACGGTTCCGGCAAGAGCACCCTCTCGAACGTGCTCGTCGGCAAGCCTGGCTACGAGGTCACCGACGGAGAAGTTCTCTTCCGCGGCCAGAACCTGGTCGAGGTCGAGCCTGAGGTCCGCGCGAGGGAGGGGGTCTTCCTCGCCTTCCAGTACCCGGTCGAGATTCCAGGCGTGGCGAATAACTACTTTCTACGGAGCGCGGTGAACGCCATCCGAGAGCACCGGGGTGAGGAAGAACTCGACGCGATCGACTTCCTGACCCTGCTCAAAGAAAAGATGAAGCTCGTCGAGATGCCCGAGGACATGATGTCACGCGCGATCAACGAGGGCTTCTCCGGAGGGGAGAAGAAGCGCAACGAGATCCTCCAGATGCTGCTCCTCGAGCCGACGTTTTGCATCCTGGACGAAACAGACTCGGGCCTCGACATCGACGCGCTCCGCGTCGTCGCCAACGGGGTCAACCAGATGCGCTCTCCCGAGCGCGCCATGCTCGTCATTACCCATTACCAGCGGCTCCTGGATCACATCGTCCCCGACCACGTCCACGTCCTCTCCGAAGGGCGAATCGTCAAGTCCGGCGACAAGAGCCTCGCGCTCGAGCTCGAAGAGAAGGGCTACGGGTGGATCGAGGGAGCCGAAGGCGAGGGAGACCCCTCGTGAGCCTCGCGCACGAATCGATCGACCGGCTCGCGGCCGCCGTCGGAACACGTCGGCGAGAATGCATCGCTGCGCCGGCATTGGCAGAGCATCTCGACCGCCTCCACCGCGAGGGGCTCGCGGCATTCGAAGCACAAGGGATCCCGACCAGACGGCTCGAACGCTGGAAGGGCACGAGCCTCGCCGCACTCGAATCGATGGATTTCGTACGCGTGGGTGGCGACGTCTCCGACCCTGAGACGATCCTTGCTGGAGACGCGGATCTCACCTTCGTGGAGGGTCGCCTGCATTCACCTGGCGCAGTCCGCGCAGATCTGCCGGAGGGAGTGCGGATCCTCTCGCTCCAAGAGGCCGCGAGCGAAGCGCCTGAACTCACTTCGAGCTTCCTGGGCAAACTCTCCGAGGCCAAGACGGACGGCCTCGCCGCACTCCACGACGCGCTCTTCGAAGATCTCGCACTCGTCCACCTCTCCCCGGGGACCCGAACGGGGCGACCTCTGCGCATCCGATCTATCTCCACCGCCGCGTCCGGAGACCAGCCGAGCGCTTCCTTCCCGCGACTGCTCGTCGTCGCAGAGGCCGGAGCCGAGGCTTCTCTCCTCTTTGAGAGTGGATCCGTCGGCGAGGCCACCGGATACACAGGACTCGTGACGGAAGTCTTTCTCGACCGCGGTGCACGCGTCGAAATCGTCGAAGTTCAGAGCGAGAGACAAGAGCGAATCCACGTGACACAAACCTTCGCGAAGCTCGCGCGCGACGCACGCTTCGACTCCCATGTACTGAGCCTCGGCGATGGCCTCTCCCGAAGCGAACTCACCGTCCGCCTCGAAGAGTCCGGCGCATCGACGCGTATGCGGGGATTTTTTCTCGGCCGGGGCCGGGCGCATCTCGACCACTTCACGACGGTCGATCACGAAGCGCCGCATACCACGAGCGACGAAGAGTACCGTGGCGTGCTCACAGATGATTCGCGCGGTGTCTTCCGGGGCCGCGTGATCATCCGGCCCGGTGCTCAAAAGACCGATGCCCGGCAGTCGAATCCGAATCTCCTGCTCTCCGACCGCGCCGCGATCGACACCAAGCCTCAGCTCGAAATCTACACGGACGACGTCAAGGCAAGCCACGGGTCGACCATTGGCCAGCTCGACGCCGACGCACTCTTCTTCCTCCGAGCGCGCGGCATCGGCGAGCCCGAGGCAAAGCTCCTCCTCACCCGCGCGTTCGCGAGCGAAATCGTCGAGGGCATCGAAGAACCTACGATCCGCGAGGAGGTAGGCCTGGCCGTTCAGAAGACCCTTGCCCTCGTCGTCGCCAAAGAGGAAGGAGCCCAACGATGAGCTTCGACATCGGCCGAGTCCGCTCGGACTTCCCGATCCTCGAGACCCAAATGCGCGGCAAGCCGCTGACCTACCTCGACAGCGCGGCCAGCGCGCAGAAGCCGAGCGCCGTCATCGATGCCATGTCCGACTTCTATGCTCGCCACTACGCGAACATCCATCGCGGCGTTTACCAACTCTCCGCCGACGCGACCGCGAGCTACGAGGGCACGCGAACGAAGGTCGCCCACTTCATCGGCGCGCCGGACGAGCGGGAGGTCGTTTTCGTCCGCAACGCGACGGAGGCGATCAACCTGGTCGCGCGGACCTGGGGCGAGAAGAACGTTGGACCCGGCGATGAGATCATTCTCACCCAGATGGAGCATCACGCGAATATCGTCCCGTGGCAGATGCTCGCCGAGCGACGGGGAGCCACGATCCTCGTCGCGGAGATCGACGAGACGGGCGTCCTCGACCTCGATCACCTGAAAAGCCTCTTCGGACCCCGAACCCGACTGCTCGCCTTTACGCACGTCTCGAACGCCCTCGGTACGGTCAACCCGGTCGCCGAGCTGATCTCGTTCGCTCGCGACCGAGGCGTAACGACCCTCGTCGACGGGGCTCAGGCCGTGCCCCACCAACCGGTCGACGTCACGGCGCTCGACACGGATTTCTACGTCTTCTCCGGACATAAGGTCGTGGGGCCGAGCGGCGCGGGTGTGCTCCACGGGAAGCTCCCCCTCCTCGAGGCCATGCCTCCCTTCCTCGGCGGCGGCGACATGATCGAGAGCGTCTCCTTCGAGAGCACGAGCTTCGCCCCGGTCCCTCAAAAATTCGAGGCCGGCACCCCCGACATCGCCTCCGTCATCGGACTCGGTGCCGCGGTCGACTATCTCGGCGCGATCGGAATGGCGGAGATTGCCCGCTACGAACACGAGCTCCTTGACTATGCGACCGAAGGGCTCAAAGGCGTACCCGGACTCCGCCTCATCGGCACCGCAAAAGAGAAGGCGGCCGTGCTCTCCTTTGTCCTCGACGATGCCCACCCCCACGACATCGGAACGGTGCTCGGCGACGAAGGCGTCGCCATCCGCGCGGGACATCATTGTGCCCAGCCCTTGATGAAGCGGCTCGGCGTGCCGGCGACCGCCCGGGCCTCACTTGCCTTCTACAACACCCACGAGGACATCGATCGTCTGGTCGCCGCCCTCGTCAAGACCGCCAAACTCTTCGGCTGACCGACCTTCGACGAGAGCGATGCAAAATGGACGACCTCAGAGAGCTTTACCAAGCAACGATCCTGGGCCACAACAAGAAGCCCCGAAACTTCCGAGTGATCGAGGACGCGAGCCACGAAGCGGACGGGCATAATCCGCTCTGCGGGGACCAGCTCACCCTTTACGCGAAGGTCGACGGCGATGGACGGGTCGCAGACGTGGCATTCCAGGGATCGGGTTGCGCGATCTCGAAGGCCTCCGCCTCGTTGATGACGGACTTCGTCAAGGGCAAGACTTGTGAGGAAATCCGCGGCGATTTCGATCGTTTTCACGAGCTCGTGACCTCGTCGCCCGGGGTGCAAGCCGAGACCGAGGGGCTTGGCAAGCTCGCGGTCTTCGCCGGCGTTCGCGAGTACCCCATGCGAGTCAAGTGCGCGACCCTGGCCTGGCACGCGCTGCGGGCGGCTCTCGATGGCGAGGGTCGGGCCGCCAAGACGGAGTAGCCGATGTTTGAACGTCTGAAGAACCACTTCAGAAGTGAACACGATACAACGAAAGGCGCGGACCGAAGTACAGCGCCAACGAGCGAGACGATGGACGAGAAGCAACAGACCACCGACGAGACGACCGCCCCAGGCAACACGAACCTGAGTCCGGCGATGCAGGTTCGCGATCGCATCATTGCTGTCCTCAAAACAGTCTACGACCCCGAGATTCCCGTCGACATCTACGAACTCGGCCTCGTCTACGGTGTCGAGGTAGCCGATGATGGCGAGGTTCATGTGACGATGACCCTGACGACGCCGATGTGTCCGGTCGCCGAAACGCTCCCACCCGAGGTGGAGGACAAGGTCCGCAACGTCGCAGGCGTGAAGGACGTATCGCTAGACCTCGTCTGGGATCCGCCGTGGAGCGTCGACATGATGTCGGACGCGGCGCGCCTCGAACTGAACATGATGTAGACGCGATGCCGACCGTCGCCGGGACGGCGCTCTCGACCGCGAGCTTCCTGGCCTTCGGAGCTCTGCTCGTGCTCTACGGCGCGAATAGCTCCGAGCTGCTCGCGGCCTTCGAGATCGATTATGCGGAGCTCGGACTGGTCGGCTCGATGCTTTCGCTGGGACTCGGGGCGGGCATCGTCGTCGCGGGCCCGACCGTGGATCGCTTTCCTCGCAAGCCACTCTACGCTCTGGCCTGCCTCCTGGTCCTCGCGGCGGCGACGACGCTCGGGCCCGAGAGTGATTATCGCGCGCTCCTGATCCACACCCTCGCGATCGGCTTCGGCGCGGGCTTCTACGAGACCGTGCTGAATGCGATGATCGTGGAACAGTTCCGAGAACGATCTCCCCGGAGGTTGGTCTTCATCCACGCCGCCGCGACCGCCGCGGCGAGCGCCACTCCTCTACTCTTCGAATTCGCTCGCACGATCACCACGCTTGCGTGGTACGACACGTTTCGGATCGTCGGTCTGACCCATGGGGCGCTGATCTTCGCTGCCGCCTTCGTTCCAATGGGCCGCGCGGGCGAGGCGCCAGACGGCGTGGAGACAGCCGCCGCGCCTGCCAGCCGGCCGGACCGCGCAGCCCTGGCGGCAGTCTGCGTCGCCACCTTCGCCTACGTGGGCGTGGAGTCGGCGCTCAGCCTCTTCGTCGTCGACCACGCGATCAGCAGCCTCGAGCTGGAAGCGGTCCGAGCCGCGCGAACCATCAGCGCCTTCTGGGGAGGGCTCCTGGTCGGGCGTCTCGCCGTCGGTTTCGCCTCCAAATCGGCCGGAGCCGGGACCACCGCCTCGCTCGCCGCGGTCGCGGCCCTCATCGTGCTCGGCTTCGGTTCGGGCTGGATCGGCCCACCGGAGCTCGCGATGGCCCTCGTCGGTTTCTTTCTCGGAGGCGTATTCCCGGTCATGATCGGGCTGGCCGGCATCGCGCTGCCCTCCTCTCCGGGAACCGCCGTAGGGCTCGCCGGCGGATTGGGTTCATTGGGCGGGTTCGTCGTCCCCTGGGTCAGCGGCCACGTGGCCAACCAGGCGGGGCTTCCCACCGCACTTTCGAGCCTCAGCTTCTGGCTCTTGCTCCTCGTCGCCGCTGCGGGTTTCGCCAGTACCCGGCGTCGCACTTAGAACCACCGACGGGCGGCCTCGAACGGGGTATCGTGTCTTTTGTGGTGCGCATCGACCTCCCCAAAGCGCTGCCCTCTTCGATCGTCATCACGGGCGCGAATGGGCAGCTCGGCCAAGCGCTGCTCGCGCGGCTGGCGCGGCTGGCGAATGAAGGGCATCGCTCCATACGCGCCCTCGTCCGCTCCGAGCGCGCCCGCGACACGCTCGCGAGCCTGGACCTCCCACATCCACCCGAAGTGCAGGTGGTCGACTACACGAGCCCGAGCGAGCTCGAAGCGGCCCTCGCCGGCTCGGAAGCCGCGGTCCACCTGGTCGGCATCATCAAAGAGGCCCCGGGGACCCGCTACTTCGAAGCCCACGAGCAGACCTGCCATGCCCTCGCTCTCGCGGCCAACCGGACGGAGGTCTCGCGGATCGTCTACCTCTCGATCCTGGGCAGCACTCCTCGATCGCCGAACGCCTGCCTCGCCTCCAAGGGTCGTGCGGAGAATCTCCTGCTCGATGATCGAGTCGCGGCGACGGTCCTCCGAGTACCGATGGTGCTAGGCGGAGATGACCCCGCTTCCGCTTCTCTACGGCGCCAGGCAAAAAGCCGTCGGGTCCGACTCGTCGCGGGTGGACGAACCCTGCAACAACCCATCGACGCCCGTGACGTCGTGAGTGCGATCCTCTCCGCCTGCGCCAGCCCCGACCCCGGGGACCTGTCGCTGGATGCAGGCGGGCCCGAATGTCTATCCCACCGCGATCTCGTCCTGCGGGCTGCTCGACTCTGGGACAACGAACCCGTCATCTCCTCCCTCCCGATCGGTCTCGCTCGCGCGGGAGTCGACCTGCTCGGAAAGATTCTGTCGAACCCACCCGTCAGCGGTGCAATGTTCGACATCCTGCAGCACGACGATCGCGTCGATCCGGCGCTCCTTCGTGACGCGCTGGGCATCGAACTCACACCGCTCGACCGTACCCTCTCCGACCACGTGGGTCCCCGTCGAGAGACCGAAGGAGAACGCTCCGCATGAGTGGACCCGAAGCAGCCGTCCCCGAACCCACGGGCGCGGCGCCCTCCAGGACTTCGCTCTGGCAACAGTTACTGCCATGGGCGATCACCCTCGCCTGTTTCGGCTATCTCTACACACGACTCTCGGGAGCAGCTGCGCGTGATGGCCTGAGCCTCTTCGAATACCTGGGTGGCATCTTTGGGCGTGTCTCGTGGACGCGCTGGCTCGGACTGATGATCCCCTACTCCGCTTTCTTCTTCTTGGTCGACTCGCTGGTCGTGTGGCGTGTCGTGTCCTGGTTCAACACCCCCGTCCGCTATGCGAGCATTCTGCCCATCCGGGGCAGCTCCTACATCCTCTCGATCCTGAACGAGCAGGTGGGCAAGGGCGCCATGGGCCTCTACCTGAACCGGCGATACGGGGTTCCAGGCTGGGAAGTCGGATCGAGCATGGTCTTCATCATGTTCTGCGAGTTCTTCTATCTGCTCGGTTGGGCAACGATCGGGTGGACCCTCGGCCGCGACGAACTCCCCGAAGTCTTCGGCTTGATCCCCTGGATCGCCCTGGGCGCGGCAATCTTCCTGACTCTCTGGATCGCCTTCTTCCGCGGGCCCCTGGGCCGCGGCTCAGCCTTGCGCGAGAAGCCTCTCTTCAAGAGCTTCCGCGAAGCGGGCCCCCTGCGATACGCAACGATCGTGTTGCTCCGGTCGCCGGCGCTGCTCGCCGCCGTTGCCGTCTATACCTGGACGCTCGGCCTCTTCGGAGTCGAGACCAACATGGGGCAGATGCTGGGCTTCCTGCCGGTGATCTTTTTCGGCGCGGCCACGCCCGGCCCCATGCGCACGGTCGCGATCACGCTCTGGGTCGTCCTCTTTCCCGGAAACGAAGGCGAGATGGCCGCCTTCGGATTCGTCCAGCACAATTTCTTCATCTTCTTCAACGCCGCGATCGGAATGCTCTTCCTGCGCAGGGCCCAGCGGGAGCTCTTCGGGACAGAGGGCACCCCGGCACCAGAGAACCGCGACGGCTGAGAGCCGAGTCCACGGCGCAAGCGTTCGAGATCAAGGGCCGGATTCGGCCCCACCCGAGCGCGCAAACCACGCGGCGCGGGCCCGACCTGCGATCGAGAGCAACGTCGACGCAACGAGAAAGAGGCCGAGGATCCAGACCCACTCGTCGCTGGGGAGATCGAGGTCGAGCGCCCCTCGAGTCGCCACGATCCCGGGCGGCACGAAATAGAACACACCGTTCCATCTCCCGAGCGCGCTTCCCCGCAGCCCCCGACCGTCCTGAATTCTCGAATCCAGGACGTACTGCACGAAAGCCCCCAGGACCAAGACGGGGAGAATTGCCGGCACGGCCCCGCGCAAAGCCAGCGCGGCAAGACCCAGCGCGACGAAGATCGCGTCGGTGGCGTGATCGAGCATGCCTCCGAAATGACTGCTCTCGCCCCGGGCTCTCGCAACACGCCCATCGGCGATATCGGTCGCGACCGCCGCCCAGAAGAGGAGACCGGCGAGCTTCGGCGCATCGCCCGCCAGGGCACAGAAGAAGAAAGGCCCCGCCACCAACCGAGATAGGGTCAAGGCGTTCGACCAGGTCGAGACCGACCGCGTCAGCTTTGCCACTTCGGGATCCGATCCAAGATCCGGTTCCAACCGAGGCGCTCAAAGAGTTCCTCGGTCCGCTCGCGATCCGCGCCGCGATAGGCCAACTCCGAGAGGCCGGGCTTCGTCCCAGGCACCTCGCGGAGGACCGTCGCCAGGTCCCTCGTCTTGAGCGCACGGGCGCGATGTTCCGAAATTCTCTCTGCCGTCCGTTTCACCCCTCTGACCACGACGCCTTCCCAGTCGTCGACATCGTCAGGGATCGCTTCGATCGAATCGAAGGACTGCAGGACCGCCGCCGCCGTCTTGGCTCCGACCCCAGGAACCCCGGGTAGATTATCGATCTTGTCTCCGACCAGGCCGAGGTAGTCGGGAATCTGGGCCGGGGAGACGCCGAATTTTTCGCGAACGGCATCGGCGTCGAGGGTCTTCTCTTTGGCGAGGTCGTGCACGACCACCCTCCCGTCCTCGCGTACCAGCTGGCAGAGATCCTTATCGGTCGTCAGCACCCGCGCTCGCCCACGTCGATGCACGACCTCGCTCGAGATCGCGCCGAGCAGGTCATCGGCCTCGTAGCCCTCGGCCTCATAGGTCGCAAAGCCAAGGGCGACCGAAATCTCGTGGCAGAGATCGAATTGGGGTTCGAGATCGTCCGGGGGTTCACCCCGCTGCGCCTTGTACTCTGGCTCGAGGTCGTTTCGGAAGCTCGTCATCGCCGCGTCGAAACAGACGCCGACATGCGATGGGTTCTCCTCCACTACGTACCGGATCAGCGTGTTGGCGAACCCGTACGCCGCGTTACACGGCATCCCATCCGTCGCAGTCATCGAGGGCAGGGAGTAATAGGCGCGAAAGATATAGACGTGGCCGTCGAAGAGATGGACCAGCGGCCCCGAGGCTGTTTTTTCCGTCGCTGCTCTTTTTTGGGGGGTGTCGCTCATCTTCGCCCTCGATCCCGCCAACGCCGGATCGCCCTAGAACCTTTCGTCGAGCACCGCCTCGACGATCGTCTCGGCAGCGTGATCGATCGGGAGGTCGCGCTTCTGGCTGCCGCGGCGACGGACCAGCTCGTAGACGCCATTGGCGAGCCCTTTCGGCCCGACCGTCACGCGGTAGGGGAAGCCCGCCAGATCCGCGTCCTTGAATTTCACCCCAGGCCGCTCGTCCCGATCGTCGAGGATCACGTCGAGGCCGGCCTCCGTCAGCTTCTCGTAGAGCCGCTCGCCCGCCTCGTGGCAGTCGACGTCCTTGGGCTTCAAGACCGTCACGCAAACCTCGTAGGGCGCGACGTTCACCGGCCAGCAGATCCCGTTTTCGTCGTGGTTCGCCTCGACTACGGCGGCGAGGCTTCGCTCGAGTCCGATCCCATAGGAACCCATCACGAGGGTCACGGATGCCCCTTTTTCGTCCTGGACGGTCGCGCCCATCGCTTCGCTGTACCGGGTCCCGAGCTTGAAGATATGCCCCACCTCGATCGTTTTGTGAACCGAAAGGGGCTCACTACACATGGGACAGCCTTCTCCATCCTGCACCTCTCTCAGGTCGAGCCAGGCCTTGACGTCGATATCGCGCTCGAGCTCGACGCCACGCAGGTGGAAGCCGTCTTCGTTTGCGCCGGTCACCATGTCCTTCCGGCCACGCAGCGCCTCATCCGCGATCACAAAGAGTTCTCCGCGACCCACCGCGCCGAGGCTCCCGGGGAGCGCGCCCAACAACTTCTTGATCTCGCCGGGCTCAGCGGGACGCATCGACTCCGCCTCGACTTGATCAATGAGCTTCTGTTCGGCCAGCTGGTGGTCGCCACGCAGCAGGATCAGCACGTCCTTATCATCGATCGAGTAGACGAGCGTCTTGATCTGCCGCTCGCCCGGAGCGCCTCCCTCCATGCTCGCGAGATCCTCGATCGTCTTCACGCCGGGGGTCGGGAATTTCTCGGGCGTGCCCAGACCGGGACCGTCTTCCGACTCCAGCAGCACGCTCTCGGCCTTTTCTACGTTCGCCGCGTAACCGCATTGATCGCAAGCAGCGACCCAATCCTCTCCGGCGTCGCTCTTGAGCATGAACTCGATCGAGGTATTGCCGCCCATCACCCCCGAAGAGGCTTCCACGGCGACGATCTCGAAGCCGAAGCGCTTGAACATGCGCCGATAGGCCTCGAAATGCCGGTCGAAGGACGCATCGAGACCCGCCGCGTCGAGATCGAAGGAATACGAGTCCTTCATCGTGAATTCACGCACCCGCAGGAGGCCACTCTTGGGCCGGGCCTCGTCCCGGAATTTCGATTGAAACTGGTACCAGACCTGAGGCAGCGACTTGTAGGACCGCAGCTCCGTCGCATGGAAGGCGAAAATTTCCTCGTGCGTCATCCCAAGAGCGAGGTCGGCGTGCTTGCGGTCCGTTAGGCGGAACATCTCTTCGCCAACCGAGTCCCATCGACCCGATTTCTCCCAAATCTCCCGCGGATGCATGCACGGCAGACGAAATTCCTGGGCTCCGATCCGCTCCATCTCCTCGCGAACGATGGCCTCGAGCTTCCGCAGCGCGCGAAAACCCAGAGGGGTCAGCGAGTAGTGGCCGGCCATCAACTGGCGCATGAAGCCTCCCCTGACGAGGAGTTTGTGGGAAATGGCTTCGGCGTCCGCCGGATCGTCTCTCAGAGTGGGAATGAAGGCGCTCGACCAGCGCAAGGCTCTCTCCTCGTAGGGGCCAGGAATCCCCGGTGCACGCTCAAGGAGGGCACACCCAGCGCACGGATGGACCTTCTCACTCTCTCCACACGACGCACGGAGAGTGGCGACGCCTGAACATAGCGCCTCCAACTCTCGTCACTCGACTGGCGTAGAGGATTCAGCCGACGGGGACCGAGAGCTCCAGCTGACGAGCCGCAAAGGCGGCCTCGATCTCGCCCAGGCGGGGCCGCCCCTGTTGCGAGATCTCGGAACCATCGAGACGGCCGACGGGTCGCAAGCCTGCGCGGCTCCCCGTCAGAAAGACACAATCCGCACCAAAGAGGTCGAAACGCCCAAGACTACGCTCTCGCACCTCGAGGCCGAGCGTGCTCGCCACTTCACAGACCGTGCGGCGCGTGAGTCCCTCGAGCGCGCCGTCGGTCACGGGGGGCGTGTCGAGACGGTCGCCCGTGAGACAAAAGACGTTCGTCGCCGAGGCCTCCGCCACCAGTCCCTGTGCGTTCAGGACCAACGCGTCGTCTGCGCCGCGTTCGTTGGCCTCGCGCTTGGCCAGGACGTTGTTCAGGTAGTTCAGGCTCTTCACGCGCGGGTCCAGCACATCTCCCGCCGGTCGCCGGAGGCTCGAGGTGATCAGGGAGAGCCCCCGCGCCTCCTGCTCGGCATCGAGCGCCACCGGTCCGGCCGCGATACAGACCACGGCGGGTTCGGGACAGGTCGACGGATCGATCCCCAGGGCGCCGACCCCGCGGCTGACGATCAGGCGGAGATAACCTGCTCGCGGCCCCCAGGCTCGCGCAGTCTCGCAAGCGATCTCGCGAACCCGCTCGAAGCCACCGACGGGCGAGAGACCCACGGCTCGACCCGCAGTCGCCAGGCGATGCATATGATCTCCGAGGCGAACGATCCCGCGCGGCGTGAGGCGGATTCCCTCGAAGATCCCGTCGCCGAACAGGAATCCGTGGTCCAGAATCGGGACCCGCGCGGCGTGGGCGGGCTGGATGCGGCCCTCTACCCAGGCGATCGGTTCATCCGAGGGGCTCATCGATCAGTGCTCCGCTCGGGATTTCGTAGCGTCCGGCTCGCACTCAGACGCTCCCCGACCTGCTCAGCCGCCAGCAGGAGTCTCCCGGCGAGGGCTTCCTCGCCGAGACGCTGAAATCGCGGCGAGGCGGCCGCCACCGCCATGACCGCCGCCAGTGCGCGCTGACCCGGACCACAGTCCTGCCAGATCGGCACCCCCAGGACCGAAAGCCCTTCGATCCACGCGTCCCGATTCGTGGCATAGCCGCGCTGCGCGATCTCTTCGGCTTCGCCTTCGGCAAGGCGCGGGAACCCGCCCTCGCGGGGCTCGGGGGTGGACGAGTCGAGGGCCGCGTAGAGCCGACCCGCGGCGGTCACCTCGGCCGGGACGATGTCCCCCACCCCCGGCGCGGCGCGCAGAAAGCCGGAGCCTTCGACCTTATCGAGGACGCGAAGATGGCCATGGCGCAAACTCACGAGGAAGACGGTCTCGCCAACCTCTGCGACCTCTCGCTCCAAAACGGGGCGCGCCGCAGAAACGACCGGTTCGCGCTGCTGCGCGCCGAGGCCCAAGGAAAGCAACGCGAGACCGGGCCGGTAGCGCCCCCGCTCGTCCCGATCGACGAGCTCTCTGCCCAGGAGCGAAGAGAGCAGGCGGTGGCAGCTCGACTTCGGAAGGTCGAGGGCTCGCCCGATCTCGGACACACCCAGCGCCGCCTTCGCATCGTGCAAATGAAAGAGCACGTCGATCGCTTTTTCGACGGTGGCGGCACCGGCCATGTTCGACTCCCGAAAAGCCTATCTGAGAACACGTTCTCATTTAAAAGATTCGATGCTCAGATCGATCCTGACGACTTAGGATCTAATATGTTCCATATATAGATACACGATCTCATATAGTAGAACAAATGACATGCGCTCTGCTGCCCGACGCACTGCGCTGGTGGGTCCCACCGGATCCCTCAACCCATGCCGAAGGCCGCCAGCACCGTCTGATGAACCAACACACGGGCACTCCCATCGCTGCTGGGACCGATCTGAAAAGGGGCCAAAGTCCCGATGCTGCCCCGACTTCCAGCCGCGTAGTCCACCAGCGCGCTCTCCATGTCGTCGTCTCCATGGAGGGTGGCGTCGCGCGCCCGGCAGGCGAACTGCAGCACAGTGCCACCGGCCGGGAGCGCCTCCACCGCCTGGCGCAGCGAATCTCTGGCCCGGTCTGCATCTGGCAGCGCGAAGGCCAGCTGGCCCCCTCGCCGAAGTTCGCCGGGAATCGAGATCGAGCCCCGCCGCATGTCCAGGCCGATCACGAAGCGTTCGACGAAGTCGTCGTCCTCTTCGGACACATCGACTGAAAGCGGGCCGGGGGTCTCTCGGATCCGCACGAGCAAACGGTCCAGATAGGGCTCGAGTGGAGCGGCCGAATCGAGCCCGAGCTGTCGGCGGATCCAGTCAACGGGCGGCTCTCCCTCCAAGGAGTCGATCCACCGCTCGCGGCAGGCACCGATCTCGAGCCAGGGGCTGGCGAATCGACTGCCGCTCGCGAGCTGCAAACCACCTCGCCCAGGCCCTGCGCCGCCCGGAACGAGCAAACCGGCCGTTGCGCCGGGCTCCACCCCCTCGGCAGAAAAGGCGTGGCACCGCGTACCGGCCACTCCGGAGGCCGCCGCACCCGCCACCAGAGGGCCGCCCTCGCGGGCGGAAATTCCTGCCAGGCTCGCCTCGAGCCCCGCCGAGGCGAGCGAATCGGGAAAAAGGAGGAGCAGATCCCGCGCGGATCGCTCAATGGGAGCGGAGGCCTCGGCCATCCAGGCCTCGAGCTGCGCCAGCGAGCCCTCGGGCCGATCGAAGGCCCCCGATTCAAGGATCAGCGGGACCGGTTCGACGCCAGCCACTCCCCAAGCGACAACGCCGACCGCGGGCTCGTCACGAAATGCCCTGCCGCCCGCCAGCAAGCCCTCAAAGGTCGTCCCCAAGACCGCCGCGCCGGGCCAGCGCCGTCCCAGAGCGCGGCCGACTTCGCTGGGTTGGTCGCCGCTGGCCGAGGTCGCCAGCAGCAGCGCACCCCCGACGGCCCCCGCTCCGCCCAACGCGGCCTCGACCGGCTCCGCCAGCTCGAGCGCGGCGGAACCGGGATCGAGCGCCCCTGAAAACCCCGTTGCGGTCGAAAACATGGCCCAGTCGATACCGCGAACGTAGCCATCCGCGCCAGCATCTCCCTCCGGGCGGCACTTCGGCCGGCTACGGCGCCAGGACAGGAACTCGCGTAAAAGGGACGGAATTCCTGGTTTCCGTGGGTCCCCGCGTCGGCTAGATTGCGGGAGAGCCGCCACCCTCCGCGGCTCGCTCCCCCTGCCGAGATGATGTGCTGGCCGATCCGCCAGCCAGCCAGCGCCCAACGATCCGGAGAACGACCGGCGGTGCGCGAGAGCGGGTGGATCGGGACCGGCACGCGAGATTCGAGAGAACGACGCAAAGCCGATCGGGGTCGCGCGTCGAGCAGGAAAGGTGGGCCCGAGTCCACCTTCAGCGATCGAGAGTGCATTGGCCGACGTATCCGACAAGTCGAAGACAGCGGAAAGCGCCCGGGTGAACAAATCGGCCGGGTCGAAAACGCCGAAAGCCAAAGGTCAGGAACGGTCGTCTCGCTCGCCCAAGACTGGCCCCTCGGGCTTCGAGATCGTCTCGACGATCGAGGAGCTGGAAGCGGTCGCCAAGGAACTGATGACCGAAGAGGTGGTCGCCTTCGACACGGAGGCGGACAGCTTCTACCACTACTTCGACAAGGTCTGCCTGTTGCAGGTGGCGACCCGCAAGGAGTGCTGGCTGGTCGATCCGCTCGCAATCGGCGGCCCCGACAAGCTCGAAGCCCTCGCGAAGGTCTTCTCTTCGACCAAGGTGCGCGTCCTCTTCCACGCGGCCGAGTACGACATCTACGTCTTGAAGCGCGACTGCGGCTTCGAGTTCACGAACCTCTTTGACACGATGGTCAGCGCCCAGCTGCTCGGCTATCCGGCGATCGGCCTCGCCGCCCTCGTCGAGAAACACTTCGGGGTGTCGTTGCCCAAGGACGAGCAGCGCTCGGACTGGTCGCGGCGACCGCTTACCCCGAAGCAGCAGAGCTATGCCGCGTCGGACGTGCTCTATCTGATCCAGCTCGCCGAGAAGCTCGAGAAGGAGCTGACCAAGGCGAAGCGTCTCGACTGGGCGCAGGACGAGTTCGAGACCCTGTGCGGGAGACGCTGGCCCGACCGCGAATTCGACGAGCTGGGCTATCTGCGCATCAAGGGAGCCCGCTCCCTCGAGTCGGTCGAGCTCGCCATCCTGCGCGAGCTCTTCCTGCTTCGCGACGTGCGCGCCCGGGACATCGATCGTCCGCCCTTCAAGGTGCTCGGCAATCGGACGCTCCTCGAGATCAGCCAATCCCAGCCGACGGACCTCGACTCCCTCAGCGAGATCACGGGCATCACCGACCTCATCCTCAAGCGGCTCGGCAAGGACCTCGTCTCCGCAGTCAAGAAGGGCCTGCGCAAGCCGCACGGCCCGATCCCGAAGCTCGAGACGA
>Ga0315331_10001487_pt1 | contig 17598 bp, 12 predicted proteins | sample M160m34915metaG_FD_203456 | JGI IMG/M metagenome (GOLD analysis project Ga0315331, IMG submission 203456) | Ammonia-oxidizing marine archaeal communities from Monterey Bay, California, United States - M1 60m 34915 | ecosystem: Environmental > Aquatic > Marine > Intertidal zone | place: USA...
GATTGGGCGGCCCCTCGTAGCGTGCGTCCGACGGGGCGGTTGCAGGGCCACCGAATCGAATGCTTCCGCGGCGTGCTCGCTTTAGGGGGGTGCTCGTCGTGTTAGATCGCGTCGACTCGAATCCCGCAGACCGCGCCTTCCGGGAGCCCGGCCGTGAAGTGAACGTCGGGGCCGGAGAAGTCGACCACCGGGGTGCCACTGCGGATGGTGACCCGATCGATGGCGCGGATCTCGCCCGTGGCGGTCGGGAGGATCGGCGCGGCGGCCACAATGATCCGGTTCAGGGAGAGGAACCCGCCCGGGTCGAGCGGCGCCATGCGCGAAGCGGGGAGGCTGAGGTCGAAACGTGCGATGGTCCCGTCGCAAAAGTCGCTGGTCACGGCGAAGCGCCCGTCGTCCTTGATGGCGACGGAGGTCTGGGTCGAACAGTCGCTATCGAGGGGCCCGTCGCTTCGTTTGGGGAGGACATAGGGAGCCTCCGCGGTGAAGAGGCGTGCGTCGGGATAGCCGGGCGTCATGCCATCGAGCACGATGGGGAGCGTCTCCGGCCCGAGTCCGAGGCCGGGTGCATCGAGCGCGGCGAGGTCGATTCCGAACAGCGCCCGCTCCGCAGCGGCCCCGATCAGTCCGATCCGACCGGTTGGGTCGATCGCGAGACCGCCGAAGCCCAGCCCCGCGCGTCCGAGCGGGATCGTCGCGATCAGTTCGAGCCGCTCCGCGTCGATCACGTCGATGGCCGATTGCGTCAAGACGCGATCGGGTCCCGTCCCCAGAGCGAGCGCACCGGAGACCCCCACGAGCACGAGTTCACGACCGTTGGGTGTCGTGTAGCCGCTGAGCGAAGTGGGGTTGTATCCGCTCGTGAGGAGGATGGCCGCGTCCTGGCGTGGCGCGACCCGCGGCGGTTCCGCTTCGAGGTCCAGGTCGAAGACGAGGACCGTTCCGGGCGCGAACTGCGCCGTGCTCGATCGAATCAGATTGGATGTGACGACGAAGAGTTTCCCGTCGCTCTCGAGGCTGTCGGCGGTGAAAGAGGTGGAGAAGCCGCTCCGGCTGTCGTCGCATAGCGTATTGGGTCCGAGCGGTTGATCCAGCGAGTCGAGCAGGCCGTCTCCGTAGACACAGGCACGGGTAGAGAAGCCCGACTGAAAGGGTTCGATCCCCGACGCCGGCCAGAAGGGCCAATCGTTGGGGGCGAACCCGGAGCCGGGCGGGGGAGGCGCGAGGCGCATCAAGCGAAGCTCGCCCGTTCGCGGGTCGACCAGGAGAATCTGCTCATAGCCCGAGGTGGAGAGGGCCACCCGGTCCGGGCCGAGCGGCCGCAGGCTTCCGGGCGCCGGGGTCTGGCACCGAAAACCCAGCTCGTCGCTGCGGTCCGCGTCGGGCCGCCCATCCGAATCACTATCCACGCGCAGCCCGCCGCAGCGCGGGCTCGAGAGATCTGGAAAGCCGGCGACGGGGCCGGTTGCGAGCCGACGGGGAGGCTCTGGATTCAGGTCGAGTCCGATCACGGCTGCAGGTGCAAATTGCATGACGGCAGCTTCTCCCATTGTGCCAGGGAGGGAGCGGAAACCGGAGGGAAAGCCTCCGGCGATCACGAGACACTCGGGGGTCGAGCGATATTGGACGATCGCGGCGCGACCATCGCTCCCATCGCCTGGACAGCCCGAAGCGGCGAGTGCCAAGAGCAGCAGGAGCGCGGCGTCTCGGAGTGAGGGCCGCATCAGAAGCGCCCCTCGATCGAGAGGGTGAAATTACGACCGGGTCGCGGTCTGAAAGAAACATCGCGGACGGCGATGTTGCCCAGGTTGCGACCGCGGAGGCTGAGCCAGAGGGAGCGCACGAATGCGTCGAGGCGAAGCGGCTCGATTCGTGCGAGGTCGACACTCGCACTGGCATCGAAGACGACCCGTGAAGGGAGGTAAGCGGTGCCGCCGCTATTCAGCGGGATTCGGCCGGTGTAATGGACCTCGCCGACCAGTCGAAATCGTTCGCGCGGTCCTAGCTCCACGCGCCCATCGACCTGGGAGACCGCGATGCCCGCGAGGCGGTTGTCATTGCTTTCAAGCCTCGCCTCGGTCACCGTGCGCGCGGCCGTCACGCGGAGCCAGTCACGCGGGCGCCAGCGCAAGGTTAGCTCGTAGCCGCGGGTCTCGGAGCGCCCGCTGTTCACGAAGGTGAAGGTATCGGGACTGACGAGCGCGTAGGTGATCGACTGATCGACGTCGCCTCGAAACCAGGTGAACTCGATCTCTGCGTCGAGCCACGGGATCGTGGAGGGGTTTCGGAGGACCGTGCCGACCTCGAAGTTCCAGGCCTCTTCGGGTTCGAGGTTCTCGTTGCCCCGCTCGTATCCTTTGTCGGGCAGATAGAGCTCTCCGAAGGAAGGGATGCGGTAGCTGCGCGAGGCCGAGGCTTTCAGGCGGAGCCAGGGGAGGGGGTCTGCTTCGAAAAAGAGCCCGGGAACCCACTCGAGGTCGAGGCCCTGGAAATATTCCAACCGGAGCGAGGGAGAGACGCGCAGGCGATCGTCGAGCCAGTGAGAGGTCGACTCGGCGCGCAGGGCTCCGCCCGCGCGGGAGCGGCTGTCGGCCTCGTTCGTCGAGCGCTCTTCGACCCGACCTTCCATGAGCAGGCCCCATTCGTGAGACCCGCCGAAGGCCGCGATCCGGGAATGAAGCGTGAGTTGCGGGACCAGAGCTTGAACTCCGGTACGGCTGTCGATTCGATCGGGTCGGGCGGGGGCGGGTTCCGGGTCTTTGAATCGATTGCGCTCGTATCGGTGAGCGAGAGTCGCCTCGACTCGGGTTTGAGGCGCGTCGGGGAGGGCGGCCTCGAACCTTGCGATGGTCAGGAGGGAGAGGATCTCCTCGTCGGCGAAGCCTCGGGGTGCACTCTCCAATCCCGGGCTGCCTCGATCCAGGTGGCTCGTCAGCTGTGTGAATTCGAGCCGTCCCGGGCCTAGAGGTCTTTCGAGCTGGACCAGCGCGGTCTGCCGGTTCGACTCGTTGTTGTCCCGGCGTTCGATCGGGGACCGACCCCCACCGGTCGACGGCCGATAGCGCTGGTATTCAAAGTCTCCGTCGGTATGAAATCCACAATAGGCGAACGAGAGTCCCCAACTCCCGAAACGTCGAGCGTGGCGAACGCTGCCCTCGAAGGTTTCGAATGCGCCGCCAGCGAGCCGGAGCCGCGTCTCAGGCTTTCCGGAGGCCGGGCGGGGCACGAGATTGATGGCGCCGCCGATCGCGCCGGTGCCTGCGCGCGAAGCGCCCGGACCGCGCGTTACTTGGATCTCGTCGAGGACGTCCAGACAGATCGTCGAGAGGTCGTTTCGGCTGAAGGTCGACTCGAGCCGCACGCCGCTCAGGAAGACCGGCACCTGTGCCGGGGTCGAACCGCGGATCGAGATCTCGAAGGGCTCGCCGTCGCCGCCCAGGCGACGGACCTGGACGCCGGGCACCTCGCTCAAGAGCTCGTCCAGGCGGAGACCTTCGAGCAGCCCGTCGTCGGCATCGATCCGCGTTGTGGTGGCCCCTGCCAGTACGTCCATCGCGGCGCGTGGCTCTCCGAATACGGGCATCTCTTCGACGCGACGGTCGTTCTCGTCCGAGCCTCGAGCGACCGTCGCGAGCAAGAGAGCGCAGAGGCAGAGAGAAGAGCCCAGCGGGCGGGCGATGCCGCTTCCGGGGCCTCGCCGCTCGGGCTCCTCTCGGCGCCGCTGCATCTCGACCGCCGACTAGCCGCGGGCTCGTCTATGGGCGAGCCCGGCGAGCCCGAGTCCCAATAAAATCGCCGTGCCGGGCTCCGGGATCGTCGTGAGATCGTCGATGGCGAAATACTGAGGGGTGTTGATTCCGAAGGACCCGACGTCGGTCGACGTGAACGAGAAGGCGAGTTCCTTGACGGGCCCGAGGCCGGAAAGGTCGACCCAGGTCCAGTCGTCGACGAGGTAGTCCTGGCCGTTATCGGCGAATCGGTAATCGGCCAGGAGAAACTCGACGCTACCGGTGGCCGTCCCCGTCGCGTCGATCCCCTGAATCGACAGCTCTAAATAATCCGGGTCATCTCCGGAAACGCCGCCAAAGGCCTTGGCGAAGGAGTCCCCGTCTCGCATCGAGAGATAGCCGTAGGTCGCGTTGGTGAAGTAAGCGCCGTCGACGATCGTCGCGCTGGGCATGACGACTCGCGCTCTGGGGTCCGAGTAGCCGGGGAAATAGACGCCATAGGCCGCAGAGCCTCCGCGTCCGCCGCCCGTGATGCTGGAGTACTGGTTGCCATACCCGGGCGTGGTGACGTCCGTGGTTGCGGAGGCCACGAAACCGTCGAACCCGTCATAGGAGGAGAAATAGTTGTTTTCGAAGGTGATGCCTCCGCTGCTGAGATCGCCGCCGGCCAAGCCGGCCCCGTTCTCGTACGTCCCCGCAACGAGTCCGAGGTTCTCGAAGTCGGCGGTCATGGCGAAGCCGGGGCTGACGATCGCGAGGCTGGAGAACACAGACAAGAGAATTCGAGACGACGCACGTCGCCGGATCGCGAGGCTCGCGAACACGAGTAGACAGAGCGAGAGACCGAGCATCGCGTTCGGCTCGGGCACGTGGATCACGCCGACGGCCTCCAGGTCGAACCCGCCGGTGGGGAAGGAGGTCGCGAAGGGGTCGTAGATGGGGTTGGCGAAGGAATCGTAGGTGGAGCCGTCGCCGACGACGTCGGTGAGTCGGATATATCGGATGTCGGTGAGGTTCACGTCGCCCGCCTGAACGAGGGGGTCGAAGGCGAGGTCGGCGAGGTCGAAACCGGTGCCGAGCATCGCGGCGTGAAGGCCTGCGAGGCCGTGGTAATCCGTCTCATCGAGGGAGTCGAAGGGACCGACGGAAAATCCATTGAAGGTATGGCTCTCGAATTGTGCGAACGCGACACCATCACTCGCGACGGAGACGAACGCGAGCTCGGCGAAGAGTCCGAAGAGGTCGAAAAAGCCATTCTCGAAGACGGCGAAGTCGTCGCCCGGACCGTTGCTGATCCCGCTGTCGAAAAAGACCGTGATCGAACCTCCATCGCCGAGCGACAGCGTGTCGGAGGGGGATCCGGTCGCGGGCCCGAGCACGTTCGCCTCGCTGCCCGCGGAAGCCAGGGGGCCAGCGGGGACGGAAATGTTCTGGGGGCCTCGAGCGACGCCGTCGACGGCATCCGCCCAGGCTGCCATCGACGTTGCGGCGTGGCCGGGGACGACATAGGGCCCCGCGGTGGCGGGGAGCGGAAATGCACTGCCGAAGACGAGGAGGAGGCTGAAAGCGATTTCAGCGAAGGGCAGGGGTCTAGCGGTTCCCCGGCGGGCGGGGTTCGGGATGGACATATTCGTTCCTCTGGGCGCCGGATCCGGGCGCCTCGCCGCGGGGAGCGGCCGATCGAGGACGGCATGCGGTCACTTCTCTCGCAGCCCTTGGCTCGCCGAGACCGAGTCACGGGTGAGGGGGCCTTTTTCTGAAGAACGAGAGAGAGGAGGGCTGGGCACCCGCGCGATCACGCACGACTCCGAGAGTCGGGCCGTCCCGTGGGTGGCTCCATCCGTCTTGCCCCACGCCCCCTGCTTCCGAGAGTCGTAGCGCCGCTAGAGGGTCGGTCTTCTGGCTCCCGGATCAGTCGAGTTCTGCACGCCTTCCCAACTCCGAATGGAATCAGTGGCTCAATGTGCAACTCGTCCCCGGTTACAGCGACGGGCTCGCGCCGGATTCTCACCGGCTTCCCGCAGGCTCGAAGAAGGGAACTCGACCGGCTGATGCGCCGCTCGACCATTCCCTGCTTCGTCCCAGCTCCCCGACCGCTCGTCACTCGACTCGCGACCGGCGGAACACCCTCCACCGTCGGTGGAATTCACGGAGTTAGCCCAGCCCTCGTAAGCACGCAACAAAGTCCGCAGTCTGTTTCGTAGCGCGCAGAAAGATGCGGTCCGTAGCTTGCGCAGTGAGAACGCGGCGTATTTGAAAAGCTCAACATCGCCGGGCGCTTGCCGAAGAAGACTCCGATGGCACGGTGATTGCTTTGGAACTATCTGGACAGGAAAGCCCGCGTCGTCATGGGAGGCACGGAATGGTCGTCAGGATCGGTTTGCGAGTGCGGGAGTGGCCAGGCGGAGAAAACCGTCGAATGGGCGGCTTCACCCTGATCGAAGCCGTGATCGTCATCGCGATCATCGGCATCGTCGCGGCCACGACACTGCCCAACGTCAGCCAGTATTTCGAGAACGCTCGTGGCCGAGCTGCGGCCAAATCGGTGGCCGACGCCTTCCACGCAGCCCGCGCGCAGGCGATCCGCACTGGAAATAATCATCTCGTGTTCTTCTCCATCGGCGGGGCGGGGGACACGGTGGGTACCAATCTCCTGGCAGCGGATGGCCAGGCCGTACCGATCCTGGTGCTCAACGACGGAGCCCCCGGCTCGGCGAATCAAAATTGCGAAATCGACGCTGGCGAGGAAACCGTGACTTTTGCGGCCGAGGAGGGCGTGGGATGGGGCTCGAACGATCCGACCGGCGCCCAGATCCCGCCGAACGAGTTGCTCTCGACCCTGCCTCCGAATGGCTCAAGCTTTCGAGCCCCCGACGGAACCACGCCCGTGACCTGGGTGCAGTTCCGACCCGACGGAGTCCCTGTGGCGGTCGATGCGAGCTGTAACGCAGGTCGACTCGGGACGGGTGGAGGAACGATCTACCTCTGGACCAATCGCCGGGATTTCGCCGTGACGTTGGCCCCCCTCGGCGGAACGCGCGTCCATACCTGGAACGCGGCGACAGGAGGCTGGACACAATGATCAGGCATGGGTGCAGTCGAGCGCGCGAATTCTCGGCGCGACGCCGAGGGATGAGCCTGGTGGAGATGATGGTCGCGATGGTCATTCTCTCCTTCGGTCTCCTCGGCGTAGCGGGGCTCCAAGTGCGCGCCATCAAGGAAGGCAACGGCGGTCAACGGCTTTCGACCGCGAGCGCCATCGCCCGGAATCGGGTGGAGGAGATGAACCGTGTGGCGTGGAACGCCGCGGAGCTCGCGGATAGTGGTGGTGCCTGGGGAAACGCGACCACGGTCACCGTTCTCGACCAGGCCTACAACCAACGCGACCGCGTCGCGTGGGATGATCCCGATGTCCCCGATGTCGAACTGAAGACCTTCGAAGTGCAGATCACCTGGAGCGATTCCAAGCGCGCCAATCGTCAGGTTCTTCTGACCAGCCGACGCCTCAGGGAGCCGGGAGAATGATGCGTCCCATGAGTTCGGCGAGCCGGCGACGGGCGGGATTCACTCTGATCGAGTTGATGCTCGCCGTGACCCTCCTCGGGATCGTCATGTACATGACCTTGGATAGTCTGACGCGTCAGCAAAAGACTTCGATCGTCACCGATCAGATCGTCGAGGTCCAAAATAACGTTCGCGCCGTCGCGTCATTGCTCGAGCGAGAGATCAGGATGGCGGGGTTCATGGTTCCGAACGCCGTTGGCGTGTGTGGCGTCGACCGGACGACGGGGACCGACGAACTCTTTGTCTCGGAGACCGAACCGTTCGTTCCGGATGCCGTGCTTGCCGGCGATCTGGGGGCACGCCTCGGGGCCTCCAGCTGGGCCGCTTCGACTGCGCCTCCTGCGAGCAGCTCGATGCCGTCGCAACCGGGCACGGGTACGGCCGTCAACGGGATTCTATTGGACCCGGCCACCACGAACCTCGACGGGGATGCGTTCTTCTTTTACGACAACGATGAAAACGGGACAGCCGAAGCCGATTTTAGAGTCGGCGGAGGCTTCATCCTCGGGGATCTGAGTAATCCGCACCGAGGCTCCGTCTGTGGGCGTGTCACGGCAGTCACCGCCACGCAGATCTCGATTCGGGTGCGGGGCGGTCAGCTGGACGCCCATCTGCCCACGAGCGATGCGCCGGAAGAGATCGTGATCGTCCCGGCTGCCCACTACTGGGTGAACTCGACCTTCACGACCGGTCGTTTCGAGAGGAATGGTGACCTGCTCGCGAACGGGATCGACGATTTCCAGATTTCGTATTTCTTCGATGTAGACGACGACGGAACCATCGACGCCGGCGAAAATCCAGGTTCGCTTGGCACGACCTATACCGCGGATTCTCGTGACGTGTCTTCCCTTAAGGCCGTGAATTTTTCGCTGGTCCTGCGCACGAGAGCGGCGGATCCGAACTTCAACGAGGGCCTCTTTCGAGCCTTCGAAAATCGGAGTCCGATCGTGGGGAATGACAGCTTTCGGCGACGCGTGATCGTCGGAGGTGTTCGTCCGCGCAATATCGGGAACCAAGGGAGCATCTGATGATCGATCCGAATTCGACCTTTGGTCGTAGACGACAAGAGGGTGTCGCCCTGATGCTCTCGGTTCTCTTGCTCATCGCGGTTTCAGGGTTGGCCCTGTCCACGATGCAGACGGCTGCCAGCGATGGAACGGTTGCGGGTTTTCAAAATCAAGAGGTTGTCGCCTTTTATGCGGCGGAGGCAGGGATCGCGGATGCCCGGGCGGTCGTTCGTGACATGGGAGAGCGAAGCGAAGTGCCGGGTTACCCCAGCGATTTCCCGAATCAGGCCAGTCCCAATGCACTCTCAAGCCCGAACGAGTTCGTGGGTGGTCAGCAGCCGATCTACTTCGCGGACCCGAACCCGCCGAACGCCGCGCCAATCATGTATGTCGGCGAAGGCACGCAATGTGTGGAGGGGTGCAACATGACGCTCGGGGGTCTCAAGTACAACCATACGAAATGGCAAATCAACATCGTGGGGGAGTCGCCTTCTGGTGATCAGAAGCGCCTGGAGATGGTCGCAACTCGGTTGCTTGCGGTCGGGTACTAGCCGAAGGCGGCGCACTGAACTCGGACGGTCATGGATATGGATTTGAACTTCACGTCACGCTCAGAGGAGAACGGGATGTCCAGATTTGGACAGACTCGCCGTCGCTTGCGGTCGATCGTCGCGATCGTCGGTCTTTTTGCGGCCTTCGCGTCACCCGGCTCTGCCGGGGACGAAGACATCTTTACCGCACAGGTACCGCCGAACGTTCTGCTCATGGTCGACAACTCCGGCTCGATGAACGCGATCATGGAGCACGAGTCGTTCGATGCTGCGTCCTTTGTTCCAACGTGTGATGTACTGCCAGCGGGAGGAGGAGGGGGCCGGTATATCTACGACGATAATGGCGACCGTACCTATGCCTACTGCTGGCCTAATCAGTGTGTCTTTCGAATCAAGTACGGATGGTATTCGGATTGGGTTCCGACTCCTGACCCCGACGATCATGCTCGGAGTGGCTATATCTCGAGGACTTTTTGCGGAGAGACTCGAAAGCTCTACTCCGATGGCATCAACTTTTCCTACAACAACGACACCTGGTATTACCCTGAGTACACGGAGTGGCTCTTTAGCATCGATGACGACGACACGTCGACGCTCTATGGGCCCGAGGGTAGTCAGAGAACTGCGCCGGAGATCCTCGCCGACATAGAAGTTGCAGACAACGGGATGGGATATGTCGATGGCTCTTCGTTTGCGAAGTATCAGATCTCCCGCATTACAGCGGCCCGGAGTATCGCCACGGACGTCATCTACCAGACCAACAGCGATTGCCCGGCTTTCCTCGGTGACTGCGGAGTCTACGAGGACCGCGTGAGGTTTGGCATCGCGCAGTTTCAGCGCGGTGCGCATGGCGGATTCGTGAATGCGAGAATCAACGACTACAGCGCCAATAAGGCAGACCTGTCCAATGCGATCAACGCTTTGGACGCCGCGACGTCTACTCCGCTCGCGGAAACGTTATTCAAGCTCTACACGTATTTCATGTCGAGAAACTCGTCCGATAGGCCGGTTGGCAAGGACGGCGGCACGACCTTCCCGGAGTACGAGTACAACGACTATAACGGGGACTATACGAGTTCCAGCGCACCGGGGGATCCCGTAGTCGAGGAGTGCCAGAAGAACTTCATCATCATCGTTACGGACGGCGAGCCGACTTCTGATAATTTCAATACGAGCGGAAGCCTGACGCGTGGCTTCTCGAACTTCGAAAATAGGCTGATCGGGGACTACTACACGGATGATAGCTGGAGCGACCCCGACGTCGGCCCCTCCGGTGAGGAGGTGGGGAGCCCCCCCTGGGCTTTTTCGAGCGGGTCGGGATATCTCGACGACATCGCGAAGTTCATGCAGGACCGCGACTGCCGGCCGGACTACCCGGACACACATAACGTGGTGGACGTATATACCGTTGGCTTTTCCACGGCGGGAGCCGTCAACTCGCTACTTCGGAAGACGGCCGAGAATGGGAACGGGCTCTACTTCAATGGAAATCAGGCCGACGAGCTGACGGAGGCCCTGGTGCGATCGGTGAAGGACATCATCTCGAAATCTCAGGGATTCTCGGCGGCCACCGTCCCCGCAGCCCGCACCGCAGACGGCGGTAAGCTCTATACCACGCTCTTTCAGCCGACGAGCGCTCGTCCCTTCTGGCCTGGGCTGCTGAGAAGCTACCAAATCACGGTGGGCGGCGAGATTCGAGACAAAGACGGGGGCTGTGCGCTCACGAACCTCACGAATCCACCGGCTTGCACGGGCGGAACTTTCAAGAGTGAGGCGGCCGCCCCCCCCTTTTGGAACGCATCGAAGGAGATGCCTGGGGCCAATGGTCGAAAGCTCCTGGTCTCTCTTCCTGACTTGGATGGGCAGCGCGTGGCGCCTTTCGATCACTCGCTCACGGCCGCCGACCTCGGAGGGAATCTGGGGTCTCGATCAGGCTACCCCCCGCACCCCAACGTGCATCGGAATCATCGCCTGGATGAAGCCATCGTTGCATTTATCGCAGGATGCGAATGGGGCACGGGGATGTCCTCAGGTGGAGGTGACGACTTCGCAAATTGTGTCGACCGGACTCGCGTAGAGAGCGGTGGGGATGTGCCCGATCGCCTGGGCGACATTTTTCATTCCAACCCGGTCGTCGTGGGTTCCCCGGCCAGCTTCATTGGGGAGAGTTCGTATCGAGACTTCGCGAACGACCCGACCTACGCGGAGCGTGATCGCGTCATCATCGCAGGGGCGAACGACGGCTTTCTACACGGATTCCATGCCGGTGATTACGACGGTGCATTGGGTCGTCACGACCCCGGTACGGGGGTCGAGGTGTTCGCATTCATGCCTTGGGGCGCGCGTTCGAAGGTGAGCAAGCTCGCACGGGACGACGCGACGCTTCACGCGCTCTCCGTCGACGGGTCTCCCTCGGTTGCCGACGTCTGGATCGACCACAACGGTGATCCCACCGATGATAAAATCGCCTCGGAATGGAAGACCGTTCTGGTGACAGGGATGCGGGAGGGGGGGGAGCAATATCTAGCGCTCGACGTGTCTGACCCCAGCGCTGCCAGTTACCCCGCCTATATGTGGGAGTTCCCGCTCGAGAGCGACTCGGCGTGGCGGTCTCGGGTGGGGCAGACCTGGTCGCAGCCGGTGATCACGCGAGTCAAGACGGAGGCGATCGGCGGGCACGTGCAGGAGAAGTGGGTGGCGATCGTCGGCTTCGGTTACGACGAGACGAGTGATCCAAACGCAGCTGCGACCTACAACCCCTCTAGCTTGAAGGGGCGGGGGATCGCGATGATCGACGTCGAGACCGGTCGGCCACTCGCCGTGCGTCAGTTTGGAGCGGGCGTGGGGGAAGTGTCCGACATGTACTACGCGATTCCCTCAGCACCCGCGGTCCTCGACTATGACCAGGATGGTTTCGCAGACATCATCTACGTCGGGGATCTCGGTGGGAACGTGTGGAAGTGGGTCATCCGTGCCCCTGGTCTTGCGAGTCCGACTGCGGCGCAGCTCTATCAGCCGAACTGGTCCTTCCGAAAGTTTTTCGACTCCGACCCGTCTCGACCGACGGCAGACCACGCCCGGAGCTTCTATTTTGCGCCGAGCGCAACTCTCGTCTCGGGCATCTTGCATCTAGGGATGGGGTCGGGCGAACGATCGCATCTCAATTGTTCGAGCGCGCTGGGAGGTTGTGACGTCGGAAATCGATTCTACGTGCTCAAAGATCGCGACATCTGGGACACGGGATCATTGGAGACCATCGATGGTCGTGGCAGTTCGACGGGCGACCTCACTGATGTGACGGGTTTCGAGGACTCATGCCCGAGGAATATCGAACGATCGGGTTTCTTCTTCGAAGTGGAGGACGGAGAGAAATTCGTGACCAACAGCGAGGTCTTCAACGCATTCTTCTTCGCGTCGACCTTTAGACCCGATCTCACGAACGCGTGTGAGCCGTCGGGTATCTCGTCTCTATATGGCTTCCTGGCGAAATGTGGTCAGGGCTTCTTCGGCCCGCCCAGCCCCTTGAGTCCGATCGCAGGGAGTCAGCGGACGATGGATCTCGGTAGAGGCATTCCGACGGATGCTCGCCTCTCGATTGCTCCGGGGGATGGGGGCAATCGCCTGATCATTTCCAAACAGGATGGCGAGTTGATCAATATCGACAGTGGAGAGTCCTCGGCGGAGCATGGGACTTTGTATTGGAGAGAAGCAGACTGATCGCTCGGTGATGAGCGAATCCGCGCTTCCGCGTCGACGAGGGTGGATTGTGGGCCGGTTTCATGGAGCCCGAACGGGGTTCGGAGAGGAAGGTGGGGCAATGATGAAGAAGATCGGGATCTGGCGGCTTCTACGTGTTTTGCTCGTGATCGGCATCTCGCTTTGCATGGCGGGAGCGTCACTCAGCCAAGGAAGAGGGCGAGGTGCGAGTGTAGGACGGGTCGAATTGGCGTTCGTCGAGGACGTCAATGTCGCGGCAGGGACGCTCGTCGTCTCAGGGGAAACCTATCGCGTTGATGCCTCCACTCGAATACTGGATTCAGACGGAGACCAGATTGGCCTGGAAGACCTGAAACTTCCGGATGGGGTGAATCTGGGCAGCAGGATCGAGATGGACGTTGCGGGTCGGGGCAGCGGTTGGCGCCGCGTGCGCTCCCTTCGCGTCTTCGGTGACCCCATTCCCTGACTCGCCGACGGGGTTGAGTCGTCCGGGCTTTCGAGGAGGCATGCCATGGAACGAGAGAGAAGGGGCCCTGCACCTGTATGGGTGATCGTGCCGATCCTGGTCGGCCTCGTGTCGTCGAGCGCGGGTTGCGGGCCTGAGGTGGAGGATCCGGGCGACGTGCCGTCGATGTTGAAGGGCGTGGAGGTCTCGAAGGATTCAGGAGCCGGTCGGGATCGAGCCCCCGTAGTCCGGGCTATTTCTTTCGAACCCGCTCGGCCGACGCCGGGGCGAATGGTGCGTGCTCGAGCGAAGGCGACGGATCCGGACGGCGACGACTTGACGGTCGATTATCGCTGGCTGGACAGTCGCGGTCGTGTGATCGGGCAGGGGGATTCTCTCGATACGCGCGGCCTCGCAGCGGGAGACCGGGTGCGCGTCGTCGTCATCGCCTCCGATGGCAGCAGCGAAAGCGCTGAAGCCGTCCAGGAGCTGCGCATGAGCGCTGGGGTGTTGCAGATCTCCTCGGTGGTCATTCGAAACGCCGAAGGCGCCAGGCCGGGCGCGGTACTCGAAGCGGGCGTCGAGACGACGGACCCGGGGAGCTTCGAGGATGGGGTCTCGCTGGAGTGGCTCGTCAATGATCTGGTTGTGAGCCGTGATGAGGACGAACTGGACACCTCTTCGTTTCTGCCGGGCGACCGGGTCATTCTGCGGGCAAAAGTCGACGACCCGGGTCGCCGCACTCGAGCAGTGAACTCGCGTGTGTTGGTGCTCTCTCGGGGCATCGCGCCGGAGATCCTTTCCGAGCCTGTGGAGGGACTCGCGGGGGGTGTTTTTCGGTACCACCTTCGGGCGACGAGCGAACAGAGTGGGGCGAAACTGAGCTACGAGCTGCTTCGGGGGCCAGAGGGCATGAGGATGGATCCTCAATCGGGTCTCGTGGAGTGGAGGCCGGGGCCTTCGCAGCGTGGCGATGTCGCCGTAGAAATCGCCGTGGTGGATCAATGGGGCAGTGGCGTCACTCAATCCTTCAAGATCGAAGCGGAAGAGCCTGGGGCCCTTCCTGCGAGCCGGCGTTGATCGGAGAGGGGGAGAGGGCGGAGCGGAACTCCTCTCGTTGGTGTCGAAGCCTAGGCGCGTCCCGTCAGTACCTTTTCGAGGGTTCGTGTGAGGCGGGCCTCGTAGCTCTGACCAAATAGGCAGAGGTGCACCAGGAGCGGATAGAGCTGGTAGAGCGGCACGCGCTGCTCCCAGCCGGTCTGCATGGGATCGGCCTCGTGGTAAGCATCGAATACGCTGGGCGGAAAGCCGCCGAAGAGTCGCATCATGGCGAGGTCTACCTCGCGATGACCCGCGTAGACTGCGGGGTCGACGAGGCAGGGGTGTCCCTGCTCGTCGGATAGAACGTTTCCCGACCAGAGATCGCCGTGCAGAAGAGAGGGGGCGCCCGCGTCTCCGATCAGGTCCGGGAGGTGTTCGAGCGCCTGATCGAGATCACGGCTGAGGCTCTCTCGCAGCAGGCCTGCTTCTCCGGCTTTTTGTTGGAGGGGGCGGATGCGCCGCTCGGCGTAGAAGCTGGGCCAGTCCGCTGTGGCGCCGTTTGGCTGTGAGATCTGGCCGATCCAGTTGTCGATTTCCAGCCCGCGAAAGTCGGGTGTGGCGGCATGGAGACGAGCCAGCCCACGTCCGAGACGGAGGGCGAAGTCCGGTGCGGGAGGGGCTTGCTCGATCCATTCGAGGGCGAGCCACCTTTGCCCCCAGGCGATTGGAGTCGCGACGCGGAGCGTCTGGGTTTGGGCGAGCTGGGCGAGCCCCCGCGCTTCGGCCCGACAGCGCCCTTCCGATGCGTCCGCGTAGTGCTTGACGAAGAGCCGCTCCCCGGAGGCGAACTCGACGAGATGGCTATCGCCGATGTCGCCGCCATCGACGCCTTGGATCCCGCTGACGGGGTCGTCCCGAACCTCCTCGAGCTGTCTCGCCCAGAGCGGGGTGGGCGCGGTCATTTCTGATGCGCGGCGAGCTGGATTTGCGCGAGCAGCCCCCGGCAGGCGGCTTCGCAAAGGTCGAGGACCTCGTCGAATCCCCGCTCCCCACCGTAGTAGGGGTCGGGGACATCCGACTCGGGGGGCGATCCGGGATCAAAGTCTCTCAGCAGGGAGAGGTGCCCGTCGAATCCTCCTGAAGCGGGCAATTCTTCGAGGGTGCGTAGAACGTCTCCGTCCATTGCCAGGGCGAAGTGCAGTCGGTCGAAGTCCCCAGGCGAGAACTGCTGTGCTCGGCCTTTCAGCTCGAAGCCTCGTCGCCGTGCCGCAGCATAGGCACGAGGGTCCGCAGGCTCGCCGACGTGGTGGGCGCTCGTGCCGGCACTTTCGACCCGAATCATAGGGTCGAGTCCTGCGTCGCCGACGAGCTTGCGCATCACGCTCTCAGCGGTGGGCGATCTGCAGATATTGCCGAGGCAAACGAAACTGATGTGAGTCCGGTGCTGGGCCAACTTGCCTCTTTCTATCTCGATAGAAAACTAGCGGCTCGAATCGGGTTTTGTCCGGATCGCGATTGTGGGCGGTCCCGTCGATACGAAGATGTCCGATTTGGAGAACGAGGGCGAGGGGCTGCAGATTCTCCAAAGGGCGACCGACTCATGACGAATATCAGCTTCGCGTTCGCCACGACCACCCTGACGCTCATCGCGGTCACCTCCTGGAGGTCTCGCGGCACGTCGATCGGGCGCAGTTACCTCGGCTTTGTGGTCGCCTCGGCCATCTGGACGGCGCTGCGACTGACGCCGCCGCAGCTCGTCCTGGGTGTCGAGGTCGCCGAGGGGGTCTCTGAGGCCTTCGCGATGATCGCCGCCGCCCAGCTGGTTCGGCTGGTCACGCAGGCGGTGAGTGAGTCGAGCCAAATGACCTCCGCGGGGGAGGCATGCATCTGGGGGTCGGCGACCGGCGTTTGGTTGTTGGCGGACCCGCTGGTCTCGTCCTTGTGGAGCAGCCTGATGCTCGCGTCATCGAGCGTTCGCTTGATGGGGATGCCGATGCGCAGTTGGGACGGTTTTCGGCCGGCCCTCTTTCTGGTCTCGGGAAGCATGATGGTGTTGGCTTTACTGCCCCTGGTCTGGGTGGCTGGCATGCCCTCATCGGCCATGTCGGTCCTGATCCCCCTCGCAAACGCATGTGTCGGTTTCAGTCTCGCCTATGGGCTACCGAGGCTCGGTCTCCTCTCTTCGGACCGGGTCCATTATGGCCGTGTGATTCAGGCGATGAGCGACGCTGTATTGGTCGTCGACATGAGTGGTCGACTCGTCGATTTCAACCAGGCTGCCGTGGAGGTGTTGGATCTCGACGACGGTGACGGGGAGGTTCGGCCCGTCGTGGAGGCATTGGCGAGCCATTCGGATCTGATCGAACTCTTGAATGGAGCGATCGATGGCAGGAGTGTCTATTCGCCGGAGGGGGCGGATAGCGAAGGCAGGCAGCGGACTTTCGATTTACAGCTGAGCGCACTTTGCAACTCCGCTGGATCCATTGAGGGCCGCGCGATGGTCCTGCGAGACATCACGGAACGAACCGAGATCGAGCTCAAGAGCGGGCGGCAGGCGCGTTTCCTGCGCCTCGTCCACGAGGTCTCGGCCACGGTCTATGAGGCGGAGACGATCGAGGAGGGTCTCGAGGCTGCTCTCGCGCTGATCGCGAGGACGATGGAATTGCCGTTGGGATATTTCCTCGAGACCAGGCGGGGAGGCTTGAGCGAGATTCCTGCTCTCGCTGGATCACAGATCGCCTTCATCGGTCTCGAGGTGGAGACTGCCGAGTCTCGCCGCTCGGGCGAGGCCTCGAGCGATCAAATTGGAGAGGTTTCGAAGGTCGGCATGCAGGCCTTGGATTCTCGGGGCATCCGTTGGTGGCGTGCGCTGGGATTCCAGAATGTCCTCTCCGTCCCGGTCATGATCGGCGACACGCGTTACGGCTCTTTCGAGTTCCTCGCCGAAAACCAAGTGGAGTTCGAGCCCGCGACTCGAGACATGCTCGAGAACGTGGGAGAACTCGTGGGCCGGGCGATCGAGCGGAAGCTCGATGCGGCGAAGATTCGTGCGATGGCGTTTCAGGATGATCTGACCGGCCTGCCGAACCGCCAGCGCTTCCACCACATGCTGCGGGGCGCGGTCGAGGCGGCGAGCCGCAGCGATCGGTGTATGGCGCTCCTCTTCCTCGACCTGGATGGATTCAAGAAGGTCAACGACACCCTGGGGCACGAGACCGGCGACCGACTCCTCGCAGAGGTGGCTCGCCGCTTTTCTCAGATCATCCGCGCGGGGGACCACGTGGCGTCTCAGCAGGAGAATCCTGTGGTTCCCGCGGTCTCGAGGCTCGGTGGCGACGAGTTCACCGTATTACTCACCGAGATCGATGGGCCGGAAGATGCAGCGGTCGTCGCCGAGCGCCTTCGTCAGGCGCTCGAGGGGCCCGTGGTGCTCTCTGGGAACGAACTCTTCACGAGCACGTCGATCGGGATCGCGGTCTACCCCGATGGCGGGCGGGACGCGGAGAGCCTGCTTCGAAATGCCGATGCGGCGATGTACTTCGCGA
>Ga0315331_10001488_pt1 | contig 17597 bp, 21 predicted proteins | sample M160m34915metaG_FD_203456 | JGI IMG/M metagenome (GOLD analysis project Ga0315331, IMG submission 203456) | Ammonia-oxidizing marine archaeal communities from Monterey Bay, California, United States - M1 60m 34915 | ecosystem: Environmental > Aquatic > Marine > Intertidal zone | place: USA...
AATGCAGCAACTGTTACATCTTTTGTTTTATCTCTTTCTCCTTTATCTGTTAATCCTAATAATTCTGCTCCTATTCCTTTATCTATCTCATCTTTAGTAAATCCCCAAGACATGTTAGATGCAATACGTGGTGCTAGTCCAGCTAACCCTCCAAATGGTAACATCATTCCAAATTTTCTTGCGCTTGCTGCTCTCTTTTCAGCATCTTTCATAGCACTCGGACCAGTTCCTTGTCCTCCTTGTTTATTATCAACAAAGTCTCCAATAGTTTCAATATCACTATCAGTCCAAAAGTTTTCAGCTACACTAACAGGAACATCTTGTTGTTGTCTGGCTATTACGGCAGCTGGTTCTTCAGCAAGAGTTGCCCTGTCAAATATATTCATACCGGGATTATTAGCTAACTGGGTATAGTCAATGTTTGTTCTACGCATACGTCCACTAGGCTGTGGCTTAGTGTGTGTATTAGGATTATATCTATAGGTTCGCTTCTTTCCGTTTATGTCTTCATATGTAACGCTTTCAGTAAGCTCTTCAGCCACTGTTTCCCCTTCAGCGTACCTTTTCTTAGCGAACTGTTGTCCAACAGGCTTACCTACGAAACGACTGAGGTCTCCATAGTTTAATTGCTTTGATATGTTTGATCTGTTCATTTAATTAAAGTCCTGCCACGCTGATCCGTTCCAACCTTGAAACTTGTTTGTTGATGTATTATACCGCATATCTCCTGCTACGGGAGTAACACTTGTCGTAACTTCTCCTACTCTTATTCGTCCTTGAACTTCTATACTAGAGTTACTATCTACTTCTACTTTACGTTTAATAACTGTAGCATCTTGAGTCTCTAAAGAACTTCTTAAATGATTAGCCCAGTTCTCATTTAACTCCCACATCTTACGTGTAATGTTGTCATTAAAAGAAAAAGGAAATCTAGGAAATACTGGGTAATGAGCCATCGTTATCTTTTCCCGTCTGGCATTACATCCATCCTAATTGTTCCTACATTAAATCTTGTATTAGGTGTTCCTGTTGAAACTCTTATCTTTGCTGTCCTTCCTCTTGCTCTTGGTCTGATGTAAGAAGTGTTACCACTTATTTCAAATGGTCCCTTCTCAATCTCTTCATCATTCGGATGATACTTAGTTTTAATACTTAATTGTAGATTACCTACACTTACTCTTACATCTGGAATAATTCTATCTATAAATAGTATATCGTCACCATCGCCTAGATCAAACTCTCCACTCTCAATAAACGAAGGCATATCCTGCCCATCTGCTGTGTGTGTATTAGGTGGTTCGTTATCATAAATAAAGTTAAACTCTGTACTTGTGTTTGGAGAAGATATAGAAGCACCTGTTGTTATTACAGTATTGATTATATTCTTATCTTCCCAAGTTGTCCAGATAGCCTCTCCAAAAGTCCAGTAGTTCTGAGAAGGACTATATGTTACATACCTATTACACTCCGATGAATCAGCACTTGGATACAACCATGTAACTTCTCCGAACTCTGAATTAACCCCACAGTAAACTTTTCTTGCGTTAGTAAAGTTAAAGTCTTCAAACACGTAACGTTTAACTGTGCTTGGAAGAACCTGTACTTGTCCTGAATACATGTAAAAATTACTGTCACCCATCCAGTAAGTTCTTCCATCAAATTCTGCCATAGCATGTTTAGCAATAAGACCACAGTTAGTACCTAGTTGCCGTGTTCCAAAAACAAAAGGATCACCTATAAATTCTAAACCTGTTAAGGCTGTATCTGTCCATACTAACACAAGGTTACCAGCTGCTAATCCACCGATGATCTCTGAACCGTTATTTATACGGATACTGCCAGCTGTGTTTGTAGTTGATTCTGTCCAATCTGTTAGATTCTCATTAGCTGACCATCGAACTAACATAGGATCAAATGTTCCTGCTGAATCTGTTACTCCAAGACACATACCCTGTCTCGCTACTGGACTTACAAGAAACCCATTTGATTCTGCTGGCGCACCTGACACAAGTAAAGCTACATTGTCCAAACCATTTGTTTTATCCCATTCATATATCCCACCTTGTGGGTAAGGATTTATTACAAGATTTTCTCCAAAGTTATCCATAGACCATTCACGAATATCAAGAAGAATACCACTTTCTGACGCAGGGTCATCCCACGCTCTGTATGTAGAGACACTAACAGGAACAACATTCATAAAGATGTTAGTTCCTTTCCCTGCTCCTGTTCCTGTTGCTGTAGCACCAGTTACAATATGGAAAGAGTTTGTACTTATCACGCTTACCTGATACTGACCACTAACAGAAGTTATTCCTTCTAATCCTGCTCCGGGCCAGTTGCTTACCTTTACGTAACTTCCTGTTGCTCTATTGTGATCACTCACGCTAACAGTAATAGTTGTCTGACCAGTAACAAAATTAAACACGCTTGAGTAAGCAGTCATTGTAAATGGATCAGCTTCATACACATTAGCACCGTATCCTAATCCACCAGCTGCAACAGACGCTCCTGATCTTAAACGAACTGCATAAGTTGCTTTACCTTTACTTACACTTGTTGCATCCGCAGCACTTCCCACTACAAATACAAATGAATTAGGATCTATAACACTTACTTGATAGTCACCTCTAACTGAAGTAATTCCACCCGGATACGTACCTGCACCTGTTCCACCACTTGTAGGACTCCAAGCACTAACAGTAATAAATGAATTAGTAAATAAACCATGTGCGGATATACTGGCAGTTATGGCAGTTGATCCATCTGTTGTATTAAACGCACCTGTTACAGTTGTGAACCATGCATCTCTTGGTTGGGATACAGATACATCATAAGGAGTTATGTCGTAGAGTTGTCCACCATAGTTTATGTAGGCTTTATGTTCAGTGGCAAAACCAATATATTCTTTACTGTCTAAAGCAGCCCATGTTTGGATCGCTCTACCTGTTCCAATGAAAGAAGATGTTAATCGTTTTTGCCATCCTCTTATACTTTCTGGTTTTCCGTTTCTGAAACGAACACGATTCCCATCAAACCAGCCACCTTCAGCAGCGTACTCTGTAGACTCGCGCATGATACCCGGACGGAACTCATATTTTACTGTTCTTGTTTCAGTAGACATTTATATTAACTCGCAGTAAAGTTTGATATCGCTGCTATGTCTATAGCCTTTAATGTACCATCCGAACTAACATCCCTCACAAAATAAGTTAAAAGATCAACTGATCCAGCTTCTGCTGTTTTCGTAGGAGCTATTCCTCCCGGAAACTTCCATACACTGGTTGGGAAAGTGAAGGTGGAATTAGCAGCACTGGTTCCATTAACAAGATATATAGCTCCTGTTTGTCCCACTAAGCCGTTTGTAGGCGTAGCTAAACTAACAGATACGGCTCCTGCAACTGCACCACTTGCTTTAACATAAAAGAAATTAGTTTGTGATAAATCTATTGTAGTAGTAGCACTACATACAATCGTTGTCATAGCACACATGCTTCTTTTATTTACAGATACATCACCATTAAATGTAGCCACAGAAGCAAATGTTGTATGACCAGCTAAACTTGCTGGCCCTGTTGCACTTAGATTTGTAATCAAACCGTTATTAAAACTTGTAGCACTTATAGAACTTTGAGTAATTCGTCCAAAGTTAAACGAAGGATCACCAGCCGTTACACCAATTGAAACACTTTGTAGAAATGAACTATTTATTTGGTTATCTGTATCACCTACACTTGATGCATAAAAACCAGAGAATAAAGGAACAACTGTAGTAGGTGTAGCCAATAACCCCATTGTTGAATTTTTTGGAACATTTGATCCTACATTACCAGCGTTATAAACTTTAACTTTAAAGTTATTAGGATTACGGACGATGTACATCTTCCCACCCCAATCGACACCATCATTAGTTGCTGTAGTAAAAGTAGGAACAACTAAGTTAACAATGGAGGTTGCATCAGATCTTGTTCCAGTTAGTCCTAATACTGTTAGTCTTCCTGTATCCCCTCTTCCATTGTTTTGAGTAAGTGCGATAGTTGTTAGTGTTGAGAAATCTATATCACCAGTTATATTCGTACTGAATGCATTATCCACCATATCAATGACGTTATCATTAAGTATAGTTCCCCACGTATTTGCATTTTCCCCTGCTCCCTGTTTAGCAAGAAGGAGAGTATTTGTATAACTAGTAGCCATTGTTACTGTGTTCCTTGTTGTAGATTATCTTGACCTCCAGCTGGATTTGCTGCTATTTCCATATCATCTCTTCTTGCTCTCCGTGCTTCATTATTTAAGAACACTGCTTCACGTTGATACATTTGATCCCAATATGCAGCTGCTGCTGGATTCTTCATCCAATACAATGCTTCTACCATACTCGCATAAAACAGAGCATTTGCACAGTACTCAGTAAAGTAGTTCTCTTCATTTGTAGCTGACGCTAAAGCTGCTGGTTGAGCAACATAAGACATTTCCACACTGTAAGCTGAAGCTGGTGCAGGTGCTATAAGTAATTGATTAGCTCCCCAGTTAGCATAATAACGTGGGTATCCTACTGATGTTCTGTCAGGCCAGTAGTCATTTAAATAATCTTTACTTCTTAGAAGAAGCTGAGTTCTCTGTCCTGTCGATGTTGTAAAATTAACATTCCTAACAATAAGAGATCTATTAGGTACAGCTGGTTTAGCTAAGAAAGGATCTGCCTGTATAAAGAAACTCGTGGCAAAGTTTGTTAAACCCAACACATCTGTTTCTCGTGTTAGTCTGAGTTCTGCTCTATCGATAAAAGAATCAACTGCTTCTGCAAATTCTGATCCATCATTTTCAGATGCATCTTTAATTCTTTTAACTAATACTGTGTATGTTAAAGCCATTTAATTATTGCTTTCTAATGTCCAAATAAACGTTCTTGTTGGCGGTGTTGTTAATAACCATACTCTCATATCTGCGCTAAAGGTTGCTTCTGCTCCTGTTAAAGAAACAGCCATGTTAGTTATATTAGTAAATGTACCTGCATTATAAGTAGCATTTGTTCCTGTTAAGCTTACATTATTTACATTAATAACGCTAAATGTATCAGCGTTGTATTTTGCTCCTGTTCCGTCTAAAGTTATACTTTGGTTGCCCTCAAGTATAAAATCACTAGCATTCCAATTAGAATCTGCACTTCCTAAACTTATACTAGCATTACCGTTAACACTAAATGTGTTAGAGTTCCATACTGCTTTTGTACCGCTTAAAGAAACAAATGCATTATGGACTTCACCTGCATAAGATGAAAAAGGTGCGGTACTGAAAGGTGACTCTCCGAACATCATGTAACTTTACTCTTCCAGTTCAGGCCAATCGAACAGTACCCCTGATTTCTTACCGTCTTTCCATACTACAAACAAAGCTATAAATGCATCCATATCTTTTGCATCTGTAATAGCTTTCTCCATCTCAGTAGCTTTAGTTCTTATAGCTGCTCTCCATGTAGCTATCTTAGCTGGTATGTCTGCACCTGTATCTGCTTTGCGAATAACAGCCCAATCTGTTTGAGTCAGTAAAGAACCTTGTTGTTCTTTGACTTGTCTAATATAGTCAGGACGGATGCCTTTTTTAGTTCTTCCATCTGTAGTAACATCATCTAGAGGTCTGGCTGTAATATTAGACACGCCCTCAAGACCATTATCTATCCAGTTATAAAATCTACTATCGGGTCTAGTTTCTAGAATAATCTCTTCTATATTCATAGATGCTTTATGCTCATCACTCCAGATGTGCCAATTAGATGGATGCTGTATTCCATTAGCATCTGTCCATGCCTTATTAGGTTTTATCTCTGTAGTTTTATTATATAAAAACATTTACCTTTTGTCCTATTTCTTCATATTAAATATAATTAAACAAAAAACAGCTACAACAGAACCAATAACAAGAATAGCACTTCCAATTGTTTCTAATATTTTATAAACACGTTGCTTAGATTTATTTTTCTTTCTTCTTGCATCTTCAACTTCTTTTTTATGTTGATCTATTCTTTCTTGTCTTTCTAATAATATATCATCCCATGTTGTTGAACCAAATCTAAGGTTAACCATTTGTCTTACTTTAAATAACTGTTCTTCAGCTAATCTTTCTTCTATAGTTTCTTTAGCGATAGCTCCTAATGAAAATTTATCAGCTGATTCTCCTAATGTTTTTCCTAAAAACTTATCCCATTTACTAGCTATAGGATGTGCTTTCTGTTTTACTTCTTTAGTTCCTTTAAATAAATTATCAATATCATCTGCAATAGACGAGATATCTTTAGCTGTTCCTATAGCTCCTTTAATTCCTTTAACTGCACTGTTTACTAATGCCAATCCTGCTAGTGTTTCTGCAACTACCATTATCTTCCAGCTATAATTCTACCATCAGTGTCAATGATGGGTGTTCCTATTGCTAAGTAAATCATCGTCTCTGCACCATTAGATGTTTCATGGGAAGATCGTAATTTAAATCCACCTGTATCTATATCCATATTCCAAAGAGTATCAGATCCTGTTTGTTGAGCAGTAGTTGTGTCTGCCTCAAGAACATAATTTGAAACATTATAAGGATTTCTAGCTGTATCTATAATATTCCACGACCTAGCTTGAACGGAATTTTTTACCATAACCCAAACTGGTTGAATAGGAATACCCAAGCTGTTTAGGGTTGGAACAAAAGTTCCATTAACATCTTCATTACCCCTATAACTGCCGACAGAAATAAATTGAGAATCAGCAAATGCGTAATAAACAAACTCTCCACCAGCAATTGAAGTTGCATTACTATTTCCTAGAAGATGAAATAATGTTGATGTGTTTTCTGAAGTATCAAAATAGTCACTATCGACTTGTCCGGCAGCAGTATTTAAAAGTATATTATAATCATCTGTTAAACCTTCATGCCAAACAGCCCAAGCATATGTAGCATTTAATCTTTTAATTATAACCATCTTAGGATTTGTTACACCTGTTTCAATCGTTTGATTAGAATTTGAACCAGAATAAGTACCAACTGCCATGCCTAATGTAGTATCAACTAAGGCAGTTGTATTAATATCACCACCAGTTAGAGATGAACCACTACCTGTAGCTTCCATCATCCAGTTCCAAAGAGCATAGCTTTCATTAACCGTGTTTACTTGAACATCATTGCCAACTTGAACACCAGCAGATAGAAATTGTTGAACTGTGTCTGTGTTTGTAACTTCAATATCTGTGGTATTTGAATGGAGGTCTTTCGTTACACCACGCACCCGATCAAACAGCATATTATTATCAGCAGCATCACGGTTCTTGATCCAACTAAATGCTGAGATGAATTGCCCTGTGTCTGTCGTATTATCTTGTTTAAATTCTACATAGTCAGTAGGCAAACTCATTGGCATGTCACCACTGTTAAGAACTAATGTAGATGATGAGCTAGTATTATAACCAGTTGTTTGAAGACAGCTTCTCTCATTATTAAAAGGTACTCCAGTTACTGTGGGTAAAGTTCCATCTGAAGGATTACCTGCTGTACCACCTACGACATTTGGTAAGTATTGATGACTACCACCACTTGTATCATATACACCAAACCATATATTACCGTTAGAAGGATCAACTGCCATTGTATAATAATCACCGTCATCAACTGCGACTGAGTGAGTTAAAACTTGTCCAGTTATTCCTTTTGCATCTCCTATAATAACTCTGGTACTAGACCCATAAGCTTGTATATTTGCATAAGTACCCGTATTTCCTCCATTATTACCATCAGGAACATAGCTATCAGGCGCTACTGAAAATCCAGTACCAACACTTCCACCACTACCTCCAGCAACGATAAGTAACATTGCAAATGTTTTTGTATTACCAAAAGTTAATCCTGTTCTTGTATTTCCATATAAAGATGCAGTAGTACCTTTATTAGTTCTATTACCATTACTTAAAGCAAATCCAATATTAACAGCATAACTAGGATCAAGAATTGCATAGTTTGAAGTTGGAGAGTCTGTTGATTGGGTTACAGTGTTATTGTTAGTCCAATCGTGGTTATTCCCAGAGATATCATTACCCATGTCAGATGAATCAGCAAAATTAAGAAAGAAACCATTATTTCCAAAATCACTGGCTTCGTCTAATGTTGTGGTAGGATCTTTAGGAACCCATCGGTTAGTACTGGTATCCGTCTGACCAAATACACTGGTACTGTGAACAGTTCCATCAACGAATATAAAGTCTGCCATGTATCCATCAAACCAGTTAGCATCTCCATTATAGCTTCCAATAGTGTGTGCAACAGCAGAATTAAAATCACCCATAGTTACTGATGCTGTGCCTTGTGAAACTCCATTCCAATAACACGTTAATGTCGTCCCACTACATGTTAAAATTATATTCTGCCACTGTGAAGGATCATCAACATCAAATGTGAATCCAGCACCACCATTAAAGTAAATATAGATATTTGCTGTTGTAACATAAATTAAACTAGAGTTGCTTGCCGCACCCCCCATAATTCCTCTTGGAGTAGCCCCAAGATTTCCTGTCTTCATCCACCAAGATAGTGTCCAAACATCTTGATCTGTAGGAGTTGCAAATGTTCTAGTAAAATATTCTTCATTTCCTGAAGTAAACAAAGCACTCTTAGCTATAGTAAAACTATCTGTAAACGGTTGGAAAGCTCCAACTCTTTGACCAGAGCCATTGCCTTCATAGAGGACGGTCTGGAAATACTTGTTAGTGTCTGATGCTGTACGAGTTGTATCAGATGCTATTTGACTTGTAGTTACTTTGTTAAAACCTGTCGGTGGAGTATATTCAAAATCAGTTGCACCATAATTGATTAGCCAGATATCACTGGCTGTATAAGTTCCAAACCACGGGAACCAAGTTTTGTCAGTTGCTGTAAGTGTTATAGTTTCATTAGATCCAGCAGCAGGATCTCCAGAATTATACCAACTATTGTTTTTTCCAAACCATACTTTTTGTGTTGCAGAATCAAATGCTATCTGCATAAAATCGTTTGTGGCTATTGTTAAAGCACTAACAATATTACTATTCACACCTAAACTATTTCCACGAAGATTCGTATAACTTGCTCCATTAAAGGTTATACTAACTCCTTGATAATCTTGTTGACCCGGTAAGCAAAAGTTTCCATTTCCATCTGTATTGTTTATTCTTGGAAGATCCATTGGAGCTACACCTAAAGTAATATATGCACTTGTGGTGTAGAGACCTAAACACTTTGCTTCCCAATAAAATTTACCACCTCCATCACAAGGTACAGTAGCTAAAGTTCCTGATGCAAAACTACCACCAGAATTTCCCGTTTGCTTTAAATTTCCATCTGATAAAGTAGATGGATAACTATTCGTAATTGTTAGGGGATTTTGAATAGCATATAAATTTGTAGGGGTATGAAGATTAGTTGCAACACTATTATTATTTGTAAAATTATTTCCTTCACCACTTGCATCTGTTTGAGCATTTGTAGTGTTATCAAGGTAAAAACCATTCGTTCCAAATGTTAATGCTTTAATTGACGCAGAACTTTTAGGAGTCCAGTAAAGACCAGATGAATCAAATTCTCCAAAGTTAGTAACTGCTGATGCTGTTCCATCTAAGATAACAGTTTCTGCCATATATCCGCTTAGGCAAATAGTTCCAGAATCATCTGTATTATTACCTAGCCTTAGAGCCACACTACTTTGGTTTAAATTATTGAAAGCACCTGCCGAAGACCTATTGTCAGTTGCCCATGCTGTAACCAACTTTCCATTCACGCTTAGTCTAACTTTACTATCACTAGATAAACCAGTATTGTAAGCTACATGGATGTGATACCAACCAATATCCCGAAAAAGTTGCGTTGTAAGACCGACAGTTGTTGCACCATTATAGATATACATTTGGTCACTGGCGTTCCAACCTAGTTGACCTTCAGTAGAAGTTCCAGCATTTAGAAAAACTTGGTTCTTGGTTTCACATTTGTATACCCAGCTAGAAAAAGTCCAGACTGTGTTCGATCCACTTCCCTGAGTTCTCGACAAACTTTGATTAACTTCGGAAAACAAAGCAGAGTTATCTATCGTTACTAAGCTATCACCGCCTTGAGCAGCTGCACCCATTAATAAAGCATTATTAAACATATTTAACTATATTCCTTAGATAATACCGATTGAACGGCAGTTGATGTTCTTACAATATAATCTAATCTATCAACTGCTGCTGCACTTGTCGAGAGAGTGGGAGCAGTTCCTGCTGGAAACTCCCAACTAGTTCCATAACTTAAAGTTCTTGAACCTGTTCCATCTTGAATAATAAATATACTGCCTACCTGTCCCGGTACACACTGGGTTGGGTTATCTAAAGTCCTATTACCAGCTAATGTTAAACTAAAATTTTGTCCATTCTTAAAACTAAGAGATACATTTGCTCCATCTGTTAAACTAACAATATCTGCAATAGCGTTCTTGGCTATGTGTATCTGTCCTAATGGAGAAGCTACACCAATCCCTACAGAAGTATGAACGTATAGACCACCACCGATACTCACATTACCGCTTATTTGAGCAGAGGTGAGAACAGCATATCCACCTGAAACATTCGTAGCAATTCCTGCTGAAGTTGCTTGAACGCCTGTTAAGTTACCACCACCTCCATAATACTGTGTAGCAGTTACGTTTCCTGTAACGGTCATTGAAGAAACAGACACATGATCATCAAACGTTGCAGAGGTTCCCACAAGAGAACCGCCTATGCTTGTAATACCTGTAACCGCTAAAGTACTGGAAGAGACATGATTGCTAAAGGTAGCAGAAGTTCCAACAAGAGATCCACCGATACTGGTTATTCCTGTTACAGCTAATGCACTAACAGAAACTTTGTCATCGAAGGTTGCAGAAGTTCCGACAAGTGAACCACCAACACTAACTATACCACCTACAGTTAATGTTCCTGATATACTTACATTTTCGAAACTAGGACTTGCACTCGTATGAACAACTTGTGAAGCTGGTAATGTTACAAATACATCTTTAGTACCTGCACTAAAGTTAACAGCTGACCCTGTACTAGAAGAAAGTAAAGTTGTCCTAGTAAGATTATTACTGGCTGAACCATATGTACCAATACCAACTTCCCATTCATCTAAAGACTGATGAACAATGGCATAGTAAGTTGTATTAGTATTTCCAATGGCACTGCTGAAATCTTGAAAGCCTCCAGTTTCTCCGTCTAGAGATACAGCACCTGTTCCTGTTGTAGTAGTTGTTTCTTTAACCCGATCTTTGAGAACGAAAGCCATGTTATATTACTGCCTTTCTTTTAATTTAGTTTAATCGGATAACAGCACTAGCCGATGTTGCAGCTGGAACAACTAGTTTAAACTCACCATTCGTTGCTGATTTTTCTCCACCAAAGTCATATACCGCTATAACACTTTTACTACTGTGACTGTCATTATAGATAATACATCCGTTTGCAGAGAATGTTGCAGCAGCCCAACTTACATCAGCAAAGTCTACAACTCCTGAAGAGTCAACAGTACTTACTGAAACAGTTGCAAGTGTTTTCCCTCCTGTTGTGTAACCATTACCGTTTGCTAATTGTCCTGTAACGGATGCATACGTATTAGGTCCACCAGCAGAAACATTCTGAGAAGATGAAACTAATATAACTTTTAGTGTATTACTTTGAAGATTATGTTCTGCTAACATAACCTCCGATTTGAATTGATTATTCACACCTGTCGTGATTGCCATTTTCTTTTCGTCCTTTTACCTTTACGTAGTTCCTGATACAAATTGAGGGAAATAATTTAGAATTGCTGTTGATTGCGCTGGTGTCCATGTACTACTAACATACTCTAAAATCTTTTCTGGTCTTGCGTCTTTTAAAACATATTTTGCACCTATACGAGGTGATTTATTTTGAGGGTGATTTTCTAAATTATAATTTCCATCACTTTCATCAGGCCCAACAACAAATCCTGTAGACTCCTTTACCCTTTGTTCATAAGGATATCTGAATCCACTTTTATCACTTATAAAATAAGCTCTTACCATCTCATTCTACTACCTATACAAATCTTATAGAAGGCTTAATAAGCATTGCTGCTCGTTCTCTATCCTCTGCCATAGCATTAGATAGTAATGTTTCGTATTCAATCTTTAAAGCTGCTACTCTTGTAGCTGGTATACCCATTCTTTTAAAACCAAGATAATAAGCAAGACCCATTGTTAAACAAGGTAAGTAACGATATGGGACATCTGCGGTATCTGTTGAGTTTTCAAAGTCAAAAAATCTTCTAATACTATGCATACGAACAGTGTCTGTACTATTTTCAGGCGAAGGCCAAACTATAAAACTTACGTTATCTCTTCCCTTCATGGTAGCATATTGAAGACATCTTGCTTGTGTAGTTTTATCAGGAACTTTTAAATATTCTTCCGCTGTAATCCTACTCATTTGAATATCATTAGAACCTCTTCGTGACACTGCCTCAGTAACAGCAGCAGTTGTACTAGGAAGAGTGTAAGTTGTTGTTCCTTGAACTAAAGCTAAGTCGGTAAACTCAGTAGTCCATAAAAGAATACCACGATTCTGCCAATCACTTAATAAAAGATTTAAAGATCTTCTTGCAGTTATACCATCATTTCCAACAAAAGGAGGTCCACCTAAATGTTCGTAAGCTTCGGATATAATCTCATCAATATCTAAATTAAAATCTTGGCTTGTTGAAACTGTCATACTAAAGCCTATCTTTTAAATATTTTTTTACATAGTCCGTTAATGTATCTTGTTGTTTTGCAACATATACAATCGCACTCACCCTTTTTTTTAGCCATGTTTTATCCTAACAAAAATGTAGCAAACGCACCAGTTGGTAAGGTAACATGTAACTTTTCACTTACACGTATTCCTAAATCTGGAACATAAACATCTGACGCACTACTTACACCAAGATACTGCTTATAAACAATAGTACCTGATGCGCTTCCGTTACGTACTACCATGTCTCCTTTAGCTGCTGCTGTTCCCCAACTAACACCTCTAATACGTGTAGGATAGTCAGTTGCAGTAACGGTAGCAGATACAAAGACTGCATTAATAGCTGTAGTCATTTCATTAATTCCTTATGTGAATTATCTACTCTCTATAATAAAAGAGGGATGCCGTTTTAACAAGCATCCCCCTCGTATTAACCAACTTAGTTATTAACCAGCATTGCCGTAGAAACCACGCCAATCTGACCAACCAAAGCTATAACGCTCACGAGCCTTAAAGCGGAGGTTACCAGTATCGAAGTCTGGTTCCATTTTGGTTCCAAGAGGTGCGCGAACAAACATCTTAGTACCATTAGGCACATCTGATTTCACAAACCAAGCACCAGCTGCGGTAAACCTGTGATTAACAAAGTCACCTTGTGGTACAACACCCATGCTACGAACAGCATTAATGTCGTTTGTGTTTGTAACACCAGCAACGTTACCAGCTACACCTGCTAGATTGTTACCGTATACAACAGTTGTGGTTGAGAGTGTAGACTTTAAGATCTTTTGTGCTACAAACTGATTATCAGGGGCAATATGCAATGAAACAGGCATAGCTCCAATCAGAATACCACGATCATCTTCTGCCTTTTGAATCTGTATAACAGCAGTTTCAAGAGAGGATTCAGATAGATCAGCAGCGGTCAAAAGATTACTTTGAACACCAGCTTGTACTGGATGAGCAGCAGAGAATAATACAACTCCGTCACCACCTAGTCCACTGGTAAAGCCATTGTTAAAGATAGCAGCAGCTTTAGTTTGCTTTGTAGCTGCCATTGAACGTGCAAGAGACTTTGCTCTAATCTTAGCAAAAGTATCATACAAGTTATCTTCCATAGCCTCTTCCGTAACAGCAAATGCCAACGCAATCGTTTGATGCGTATAGCGAGATGCCCAACTTTCGCTGGCACTTTCATAAGATACGGCAGAACCTTCTGCTTTAACTGGTGCTTCACCGAAAGCAGTCATTAAGACTTCTTCTTCGAAAGCACGATCAGAATTCTCTATCTCAAAAAGAGGTTTTTGCTCTTCATCAATGGAACCATACTCAAGTCCAAAGATTGCGTTTAAGCCCGGAAGAAGCTGTTTGCCAATACTGGCGCGATTTATAGCCATTTAATCAGTCCTTCCTTTAATTAGCTATTGAAGCAGCGTAGTCAAGATGATTAGAAAGACGAACTAATACACGAGTATTAGCTTGATTCCAATCATTACCCTCAACTTCCCACAAACCAACTATACGTAGTGGATTTGCAAGGGATGTACGAGAAGTAACTTGAACTGCCCATGCTGACTGACCAGTATAGGTATTTCCAGCAGAAACTTCAACAAAGAAGTTCTGAGTTTCTAGATCACCTATAGTAACAGTAGCATTACATTGCATTTGATAAATACCATCAGGATCATCCATAACATGTGCGTATGCATATCCGTCAGCCGATGAAGTACCAGAAGGCCAGTAGTTGAGCCAAGTGGGTTGTTTCGATGTAGGGTCTACAAACTGCGCCCCTTGAAACACACCAATTGGTCGATCCGCTGTAACTGATACAGGTTGGATGTATCCAGCACTGACTTTAACAAGATCGCCACGAAAGATGTTATCACCATAAGTATTCGCAATTTGATACTTATTGGTTCCCATCGTGTTATACGAACTGCCTCGTTTACGTACTGGAACAGCCCCATTATATGCTTTTGCTAAAGCCATAATAGTAGTTCCTTTTCAGAAAAAAGTTAAAAATTAAGCGTCAAACTTAGCTTGTTTTCCTGTTGACACTCGCTGTTTGCTTGAATCATAAATAGGCATTCTACGGTCAGGATGATCACCATGTAGTCTATTAGATATGGCATCTTCCATTTGCTGTGTACGCTTTGCTTGTTGCGCCTGTATAGCTTCGTGGTATTCTATTCGTTGTTTAGCGAGGGCTACGTCACCTCGTAATATACAACCACCTAGACTTCCTTCTTCCTTTACTTTAAATCCAGAAGATAACTCAGGACAGTCTTTAGCTAAAACAAATGTCCAACCCTCACGTTCTTTCTTTCCAATGTTTTGATGATCTTCTTGACCATCTAACATTATCCGTATCCACCTTAAAACAAACCCCTGATCAAGAAATTGATTCTTAATACTTTCTGGAATCTGTAACCAATCATTATCTTCAATCGCTGACATGATAGCTTCGTGAGATAAGTTCTCTCTTTCTTCCATCATTCTTGATATATTACGATTAGTTGTTTCAACTTGTTGTGAGTTTTCATCTATTTCGTTTTTTTCCGTATTTACTTCTTCAACCATTTACTTTCTCCGCATTGTGTGTATGTTAAACGACAGTCGTATAATCGCCATCAGATCTATCTGCTTTCGCTTTCTCAGCTGCGTATCTTTCAAGAGGTATGCTCCATTTTTCCGCTAAACGTACATCTTCTTTTGTAAGTTTAACTTTATTTCTAGAGACAGGAGAATGCGACCTTCCTGCTACCACTTGTTTAGGCTTTTTCGGAGTAGCCTTTTCCGACACTTCATTATCACCAAACTTAGATGGTAATTCTTCTTTAAGACGGGCATTTACTTTTTCGTAAAAAGAAGGATCACTTGGATCTTCGCCCTGCTCTTTTAATTCTGCATCAATTGATAAAGCAACAGCTGTAGCTGTACGATCTTTACCAAACCAATCATTTGTCTCAGCCCAATCTTTTGCAAGAGGGTCTATCTCAGGAGGAGCAGCATCATAGTGCTTCTGTCTCTTTTCTTCTTCTTCCTGATATTGTGTCTTTTGTTGTTCGATCCATTGTTTCTTTTGATCAATCAACCTTAACTCTGTCTTAGCTTCCGCTAACTCTTCTTGTGCGCTTAGTACATCATCTTTGTTTCCTGCATCATAAGCTTCTTTAAACTTATTACGTGCATTCTCAAGTTTAGAGTTTACTTCACCTTCTTTAGCTTCTGCTAACGCACCATCGTAATCGTAACGTATCTTACCAACTTCAGACATCTGTTGACGTAAAGCAACTAATTCTTCTTTTGCTTTAAGTAACTCTTCGTCACGGTCTTTACGTTGTTTTATTAACTGACGTATTCTTTTTTCAGCACCTTTAGTTTCAATTCCTTCTAACTCAGGTTCTTTTTCTTCAGATGCTTCTTGTTCAATTTCAACTTCAGGCTGAAGATCAACTTCAACAGTTTCTTCAGTTTCAATCTCTAAATCTTCAGGAGCTTGATTTAATTCAATCTTACCCCATTCGTTTTCGTTTTCGTCAGTCATTTTACTTTCTCCGCAGTTGCGATTCTACGCTTACGCTACAAGTGAATACATGGGGTCTATATCAGCAGGGTCTTCAATCGTCATAATGACTTGATCATCATATATAAGTAAGTAACGAATTCCCTGATATATAAACTTTTGTCCTGTATGTTTACCGTAACACACATAATCTCCTTCACTACACCATGATCCTGAAGGAAACTTTCCTTTATCTTTATACGCTAAAGAACCAACCTTCACAACCCTTCCGACAGTTGTCAGATATTGAATGTCATCTTTAAACTTATCTGGCATAAGAATTCCACCTTTTGTCTTTGTTCTTATTGACAAAGGGCGACAAAGTATATGATAACCGGGAACATTAGGTAAAGTACTAGGATCTGGGGATTTCTCATCCGTAATCCATTCGTCGTTCTGTGTAGAGTTTGACATATTGGGCTGAAGAACCATTTAATAATTACTCCGCATCTTCTTCAAGGTTTTCCATAACAGTAGCATGATAATCATCTACCACATGTACAGATCTTGTCAACCCCTCTATCACTCCTGTTAAATTTTTATATTGATTAAAGTCTTCACACATACCAGCAGCAAGCTGTTCTGATATCTGATCTATTTGTTTTTGAATTAAATCTTTTATTTCTTGAATATCTTGAAACAATTAAAAATACCTTTCTGTAGTGTTATTTCTTTTCACTACTATAAGTCTTTTTAAACTTTACATCAAGGTATTTACACAGCCCTTCCCAGTATTCATCGAAATTATCATAATCTTTTTTTTCAGGCTTAATGACTGTATGGTCTACACCCTCTTCATTTAAAGGTACATCTGTCACCCAACTACCTTTACTATATCAATAACTGCTACACTTATGGCTGTATAACTTATTACTGTAAAAAGTAATATCATGTTTTTCTCATCTTTTTAAAAGTTTTTGCTAAATTAGCTTGTTTACGTGTTCTTGGATTTTTACTTTTAGCAGCTTTGTTTAACTGTGCTGTTGTAATTTTTTTACCTTTTTTAACACCAAGTTTTTTACGTAAAGCACCGGGACGTTTAACCGCACCTTGAATCCAATTTTTTTTAGATTTAGGTTTTTTTGTTTTTGAAATTTTTCTTGACATACTACTACCCTTTACCTTTCTTCAGTTAGGATGCTTACCATTATGCATATGTTCTACATTTTTTACTCGTGCTTTAATATCTTCAATCTCAGAAAGCAACCTACCTAATTCCCTGTTACGTCTTTCTAGATTACTAGGACTTAAAATATCTG
>Ga0315331_10001489_pt1 | contig 17597 bp, 4 predicted proteins | sample M160m34915metaG_FD_203456 | JGI IMG/M metagenome (GOLD analysis project Ga0315331, IMG submission 203456) | Ammonia-oxidizing marine archaeal communities from Monterey Bay, California, United States - M1 60m 34915 | ecosystem: Environmental > Aquatic > Marine > Intertidal zone | place: USA...
CGACTTAGTGCAATCTGGAGCAAGCATCCAAATTTCGCAGGATTATTCCTCCATGGTCAACTTTGCAAGATGCAAGTGCCTTGGAGCTAATGTATTGCGAGGACCAGATCAAAAACCATGGGATGGCAAATTAAAATATGATTGGCAATTGTGGATTGATTCTGATATTGTATTCAATTCAGAGAAATTCTGGCAATTAGTTTTAATGGATCAAGACATTGCTGGCGGTTGGTATGCCACAGAGGACGGTAGAACAACATCAGTAGCACACTGGTTAGATGAGGAAGACTTCAGAAGTAATGGTGGAGTAATGAATCATGAAACAGTAGAGAGTATCTCAAAGCGTCGCAAACCATTTACTGTAGATTATACAGGATTCGGATGGTTACTCATCAAGAATGGTGTATTCGAAGATGAGAAGATGACTTATCCATGGTTTGCTCCTCAAATGCAAGTCTTCGAATCAGGCGAAGTCCAAGACATGTGTGGCGAAGACGTATCATTCTGTCTTGATGCAAAGGAAGCAGGTTTCGAAATCTGGTGTGATCCAAGAATTCGAGTCGGACACGAAAAATCAAGGGTAATTTAGTGTGAGAAAGATAGAGAAGTATTCAATATATCATGGAGGTAAACTATTATACTCCGATTTAACACAGAGTGAATACTTTGATATTATGGAGAATCTGTCAATTGAATTTTATCAGACAGGTACTCCAAATCCTCAAGACTTAAAAACTGAAATTCATCAAGAAAGCAATTAATTATGGCAGTCAAATCAAAAACGGGCTCATGGGGTTCTGAGATTATTCTAAGTTCACCGAAGAAAACTCGTCAAGGTAACGGGAAGCACACTAAGTATGCTGCGACATCTCGTAACTCGTCTCGTAAAAGATATCGGGGACAAGGAAAATAACCGTAGCGTCTCGAAAGGGACGCTTTTTTTATTGAAAGTTATAATTAGACCTTATAAATAAAGAAAAACTCTTTGTTTATGGCGATTCAAAGAATATCAAGGGCGTTTAAGGACATTTCATTGTCTTTTGAACCTCATCCGATTACAAAAGACCTCCCAATATTAAAAAATGAGAATGCAATACGCAGATCTGTCAGAAATATAGTCCAAACTATACCAACTGAACGATTTTTTAACTCATTATTGGGTTCTGAGGTAAGAAGTAGTCTATTTGGGTTCGTAGATGTAGGTACAGCATCGGTTATTGAGAGCCAAATTGAGATCGCATTAGATAATTTTGAACCAAGAGTAAATAATGTACAAGTTCAAGTAGATCCTACACCAGATCACAATTCATTTGATGTTACTATTCTATTTGATATCATCGGACAAGAGTTTCCAACTCAAGAATATTCATTCCTCTTAGAGGCAACAAGATAATATGCCTTTTACTAAATACGCAAACCTAGATTTTGACCAAATAAAGACATCTATCAAGGATTATCTTCGTGCAAACTCAAATTTCACGGATTTTGACTTTGATGGGTCTAATTTTTCAGTATTAATTGACACTTTAGCATATAATACCTATATTACTGCATTTAATTCCAATATGATTGTGAATGAGTCCTTTTTGGAGTCAGCAACACTTCGTGAAAATGTAGTATCATTGGCAAGAAACATTGGTTATGTACCACGTTCCAGAACGGCAGCAAAGGCACAGATATCTTTTGATATCAAAAGACCTGCAGGTAATTCTTCAGTTGCTGTAACCCTTCAGAGGGGTCTTGTATGCACTGGAAATGTTAATAATACGGGATATGTCTTCTCAATTCCTGAAAATATCACAAAAACCTTTATAGAAACCTCATCAGGTGATTTTGTAGCATCATTTGATTCAATAGAAATCTATGAAGGCACATTTTTAACAAATACTTTTACTTATGATGGGTCTTTAGACCAAAGATTTCTTCTTAAAAACTCATTTATTGATACTTCTACACTTAATGTGTATATTAAGAAGGAAGATGAGGATGGATTAGGTATAGAATACTCTATAGTAGACAATATTATCAATGTAGACTCAAATTCTAGGATTTATCTACTTCAAGAAGTGCAAGATGAGCAATATCAACTATTATTTGGTGATGGATTAATTGGTAAAAAACTAGGAACGGGAACAAGTAATGATGGAAACTTAATTACTGCCCATTATATTGTAACTGGTGGTAAAGAAGGTAATGGAGTAAGAAATTTTGCTTTTTCTGGTAGATTAGAATCATCTGATGGTAATATTCTCAACGTTGGTGACGTAAGTGTTACTACCGTCCAGGAGTCCCAGAATGGCAGCGAGATAGAGTCAATTGACTCTATTAAGTATTTTGCCCCTAAGATATATTCTGCACAGAGTAGAGCAGTCACAGCACGTGATTATGAGGCAATTATCAAGAATATTTACCCTGATACAGAATCAGTAGCAGTGGTCGGTGGAGAAGAATTAGATCCACCAGAATATGGAACTGTTTCTATTAGTATTAAGCCAAAAAATGGAACTTTTGTCTCTGATTTTAACAAATCAAGAATTTTATCACAATTAAAGCAATACTCAATATCTGGAATAAATCAAAAAATTAAGGATCTTAAAATACTATATGTGGAATTAGATTCTTCTGTTTATTATGATTCTGCAAAAATATCTACTTCAGAATCATTAAAAACACGTGTTATCAATTCATTGACATCTTATTCCAATTCTGTAGATCTTAATGCCTTTGGTGGTAGATTTAAATACAGTAAAGTTCAACAAGTAATTGATAATACTGATAGTGCTATAACTTCTAACATTAGTAGAATAAGAATTAGAAGAGATTTAAGAGCACTAATAAATCAATTTGGACAATATGAGATTTGTTTTGGTAATAAATTCCATGTTAAAACTGATGGATATAATATTAAATCAACTGGATTTAAAATATCTACTGAAAGTGATACTGTATATCTGACAGATATACCAAATGAAGATAAAAAAACTGGAATTATATCAATAGTTAAACCAATTAACAATGAGACTACAAGAGTTGTAGTTAAATCTGCAGGAACTGTTGATTATGTTAAAGGTGAGATTTTGTTGAATACTATAAATATCACATCTACAGTTAAACCTAATAATATTGTTGAGATACAGGCATTCCCAGAATCAAATGATGTTATTGGATTAAAAGATCTATATTTGAATTTTAGCATTTCTGAAAGTTCAATAAATATGGTTAAGGATGTAATTGCTTCTGGTGACGAAATATCTGGAGTGGTATTTTCTAGAGATTATTACACATCAAGTTATCTAAATGGGAATTTAATAAGACAGTAATATGATACAAACTGGATTTGAATCTAGAGTAAAGATTCAGCAGATAATCAATAACCAATTACCTGAATTTATTTTGGATGAAAGTCCAAAATCTGCAGAGTTTTTAAAACAATATTATATATCTCAAGAATATCAAGGTGGGCCAGTTGATATTTCTGAGAATTTAGATCAGTATTTAAAAGTTGATAATTTAATACCTGAAGTTATTGTAGATAATACTACTCTAGAATCTGATATTACTTCTACAGATACTACTATTAATGTTAATAGTACAAAGGGATTTCCTTCTGAATATGGATTATTGAAGATTGATAATGAAATAATTACCTATACTGGAATAACTTCTACTACATTTACTGGATGTCAGCGTGGATTTAGTGGTATAACATCATATCATAGTGATTTAAATCAAGAAGAACTTATATTTTCGGATACATCAAAAGAAGCACATACTGCAAATAAGAGCATTAAGAATTTAAGCTCTTTATTCCTTAGAGAATTTTACAATAAATTAAGATATACTTTTACTCCTGGATTAGAAAATGTTGATTTTGACACATCATTAAATGCTGGAAATTTTATAAAAGAAGCACAATCATTTTATCAAGCAAAAGGTACGAATGAGTCTATTAGAATTCTTTTCAATGTTCTTTATGGAGTAACTCCAAATGTAGTAAATTTGGAGAATTTCTTAGTAAAACCATCATCATCTAAATTTATTAGAAGAGAAATTGCAATTGCTGAGATAATTTCGGGAGATCCTACAAAATTGGTAGGACAAACCATTACAAAATCAACTGATAGTGGGACATCAGCATCAATATCAGAAGTAGAACCATTTACTAGACAAAATAAGCAATATTTTAAACTTTCACTCTTTATTGGATATGATGATAACAATTATGTTGAAGGTACTTTTGGAATAACTCCAAGTACAAAGAGTTTTGAAAAAGTTTCAGTTGGTTCTTCTGTAATTTCTGTTGATTCTACAATAGGATTTGCACAAACTGGAATGGTTATATCTGGTATTAACAGTATTACATATCTGGATAAAAGTATTAACCAGTTTATGGATTGTTCATGGACTACATCTTCTGGTACTGGTGAAGATATAGGTGCTACTGATAATATTAGATCTAACGAAACTTATTATGGATTTGAAGGTGGAGATTCTTCTAAACGTGTAGAAATAAGATTAACTGGTGTATTATCCAATTTTGAACAAGTATCTGAAGATTTACAAGTATCTGAAGGTGATATAATCTCAGTTAAGAACCTTGGAGATTTAATTCAAAATCCATCAAGCAATAAAACTTATAAAGAGACTTTTGCTAACTCTTGGATTTATAATACTAGTTCTACATATGAGATTTTAAATTTTGGACAAACTTTATCATTAACCCTTAAGAGTGATATTGATAAATCTAGTTTAAAATTAGGTGATAAAGTAGAAATAGTACAACAGGACGGTCTTGGAGGTTCAGGTGTAATTGTATATCCAACAGAATTATCATTAGCAACTGCTGCAGCTGCAGGTGTAATTGGATATCCATATATTAAAACTATAAGTGGAAATAGTGTTGAATTAGAAAATTTTGATTTCACACCAGGAACAAATACATCATACTCTCTTAGAAGAAAAATTAATAAAGTAACAAGTAAAAATGTTCCACTTAAATATGGAAATGATACTGTTATTGGTGATGTACAGAATCTATATGTTGATAAAAATAACGAATATGCATATGTTGCATCTAATTCATTACCTTCTGGTGTAATTGGATATGATGTATCTGATGGTTTTGAGTATACTTACGAAATATCAAAAAATATTAATTCATCTTCAATAAATTCTGTTAGCAATTTAACAAATATATTAACTACTGGAGAATATAGCACAATAAAATTTGATGATAAGGCACCTTTTATTACTGGTGATAGAATATATTATCAATCAGATTCTGTTCCTATTAGTGGTTTAGTTACAGGATCATATTTTGTTGAGGTTTTGCCTGATGGACAATCTATTAGATTATACAATTCTTCTTCATTCATTGAACAAGAAGGATTTTTAAAACTTTCACCACCTTCTGGTGCATTTGGTAATCATACATTTACATTATATTCACAAAGATCATCGAAAATTGGACCACAAAAGTTACTTAAGAAGTTTCCATTACCAGTAAACATAAAAAATGGAGATAATGAATTAACAATTCCAGGAAATGTTGGAATGTTGATTAATGGTGTGGAAGTTAAAAATTATAAATCTCATGATAAAGTTTATTATGGAAAAATAGATTCTATAGATGTATTAAATGGTGGTGAAGATTATGATGTTATTAATCTTCCAACACTAACTGTTTCTGCTGGTATTGCATCAACTGCTCATGCTCAACCTGTAGTTAGTGGAAGTGTTGAAAAAGTTTATGTAGATCAATTAGATTTTGATATTTCAGAAGTAAATTCAGTCACGGTAAGTGGTGGTAATGGTAGTGGAGCAGTTCTTAATACAGTAATCAATAAAAGATCTAGAGAAGTTACATTTGATGGAAGAGAAACTACAAATTCTGGTGGAATAACAACTGGAGGATATCAATTAACATTTTTAGAAAATCATTATTTTACAAATGGTCAAGAAGTAATATATGATTCTAATAATAATACGCCAATAGGAGTTGGTATTGGAACATCAACATTATCTAATGGTGGGCATTATTTCACAGCAATTGATAATAATTTAACAGTTAAATTATATCCATCATATGCTTCATATTCTAGTGGAATTAATACTGTAGGATTTACTACCTTTAATACTACTGGAATCCATAAATTTAAAACTCTTGATAGTAAAAAGACGATATCTAGAATTGATGTAATTAATGGTGGTGATGGATATACTAACAGAAAACTAATAGTTAAACCTATAGGAATTAATACGATTAATAATACGATTAATTTCAATAATCATGGATTTATTGATGGGGATAATGTATTATATTCTAATGATCCTACTAGTGGATCTGATACTGATATTACAGGTTTAACCACATTTACTGGTATAACAACAACATCAATTCATTATAAAGTTCTAAAAATAGATGATAATTCCTTTAGTTTATCAAATACTGGTGTTGGTGGAACATTAACTTCATTTTATGAAAGAAGAAAACCCATAGAAATTACATCTATAGGAGCTGGAAGTAGTTATCATAATTTCTATTATCCTCCTGTTGAAGTTTCTATAGATTATACTACTGCTGGAATTGGTAGTACATCTAATGTTGTTACATTAACACCAATAGTCAGGGGTAGTATTGTTGACACATATGTTTATGAGGGTGGTGCTGGTTATGGTTCAACTATATTAAATTTCCAGAAAAAACCAACAGTAACTGTAAATACTGGAAAATATGCATCAATGGTTCCTGTTGTTGTAGATGGAGAGATTAAATCAATAAATCTTCAATTTGGTGGGCAACAATACACATCAATTCCAGATTTAATAGTCAGTGATGTGAGTGGAAGAGATGTATTAGGTTCTGGTGCTGAATTAAGACCCGTTATTGCTAATGGAAAGATAACTGATGTTAAAATAATAAATCCTGGTATTGGTTATTCTGATACATCTATACATACTTCAATTTTAGTCAAATCCACAGGATCTAATTCAACTCTAGATGCTCAAATCAGATCATTAGTAGTAAATAATGTCGAAAATAGACGTGATAGTTCATCACCAATTAGTGAAATTCTCGAAGAATCTAATGATGAATTAGAATATACAGTTTCTGGTTATTTTGAGGAATTAAGAGATGCATTTAAAGATGATGTAAATTCACCTTCAGGTATAATTGGATGGGCTTATGATGGAAATCCAATATACGGTTCATATGGATATGAAGATCCTTCAATTACTAATAATTCACGAAGATTACTTACTGGTTATGTAAAGGATATTAGTAATATTATTGATAGACCAGATGGATTTGATGCTGGATTCTTTGTTGATGATTATAAATTTGTTGATAATGGTGATCTTGATAAGTATAATGGTAGATATGCAAAAACACTAGAATTTCCTAATGGTGTTTATGCATATTATTCCACAATTGATTCAAGTGGAAATCCAGAATTTCCATATTTTGTAGGTGAATATTATAGATCTAATACTTTAGATGAAAATAAATCTCTTAATCAAAAACTTGATTTTAATAATTCAGATTTACTTAGAAATACTTTCCCACATAAAATATCTGATGAATTTGCTAATAATGACTTTATTGTTGAAACAAATGAAATTACAAGACAAAAAGCAGTTATTGAATCTGTAAGTGATGGATCTATCAATGATTTTGAAATTGTTAATAGTGGTAGTAATTATAAAGTAAATGATACTTTATCATTTAATAATAAAGATACAGATGGTAACGGATTAATAGCAAATGTATCTTCGATAGAAGGAAAAGATATTACAACAATAGAAACTACTGTTGAGAATTACCCAACAGCAACATTCACACATGTGAATGATGATAAGGTAAAAGTTACTATTCTTCCACAACATTCTTTACGAAATAATGATGATATTATAATTTCTGGTCTTAGCACTTACCTAACTGAATTAAATGGATTCTATAGAATAGGAATTACTTCATATTATTCAAATTTAATTTCTCCAATTGTAGGTAGTGATGCTTCTCCAGGAGCTGCTACAACGGAAATATATGTAAATCTTATCCCAGATAATGTTTCTATTGGATGTAGTGTTGGAATTGGATCAGAAACTGCAAAATTATTAGATATTTACAGAAATCTTAATATACTTAGGATTGAAAGAGGATTAACTGGAACTTCTCATAGCATATCTACAAGATTAGAGTTTAGACCAGATTCTTTCACAATTCCTAAAAAAGTAGATTATTTTGAATCATCTATAAACAATAAAGTATATTTTAATCCTACAGAATCTGTAGGTGTTGGTAGTACACCTGGTATAGTTGGATATACAACAACATTTGAATTTGGTGATTCTAATGTCACAAGAAATATTCAAACCAGATCAATTTATATTGAAAATCACCCATTTGAGACTAATGATCCAGTTACTTTAACTGTCCCTACTGGCGGTGCTCTTTCAATTTCAACAATTGGTATTGATGCTATTGGTGTAATACCACCATTTAATTTACCAGCATCTGGACTTACCACTAATGTATATGTCGTTAATAAGACAATAAACACTATCGGAATAAAGACTGGTATTGGTACTGATCATAATGGTAATGAATATGAAGAAGTGTATTTCCGTAATACTCCAAAACAATTGATTGATAATTGTAATTCTGATAAGTATCTGTTAGAAACACAATTTATTCAAAAGCAAGGAGTAATTGATAGAGTTAATACTGTAGTTTCCGTTTCAACTGCTCATGGATTGGTAGTAGGAAATAAGGTTGAATTGAATGTTATACCAAAACTTTCTGTTGGTATTGGTACAACATCTACTTCTGTTGCTGTTAAATGGGATGATAGTATTAATAATATTACCATTAATCCACTTACTATTGATGCTTCTAAGATTGATACAACAACTAATCAATTTGAAATACTTAAACATAATTTAAATACTGGAGATAGGGTTAGTTATTCATCATCATTACCTATTTCTGGTTTGTCTACAAATACCTATTATACATTTAAGGTTGATGATAACAATATCAAACTTTGTGAAACACTTGTGGATTCTAAAGCAAATCCACCTACTGTAGTAAGTTTTGCAAGCACAGGAGGTCAAAATCATACTATATCTCCAATTAATCCAAGAATTACAGCAACTAAAGGTACTAATTTAGTATTTGATTTATCAGATTCTTCATTAAGTGGACAATATCTTAAAATTTATTATGATACTGAATTTAACAATGAATTTGTTTCTACAGGAACAACTGAAGGATTTACTATAACTGGTATTGATACTACTGGTGGGGTAGTAGGTGCTGCAGTAACAATTAATTATAATACTGATTCAACAAATATACTTCCTCAAAAATTATATTATACTTTAGAAAAATCTGGATATTTAAGTACTGCAGATACTTTAGTGGATAATCATTCTGAAATATTATTCATTGATAGTACATATACCTCAGAGCATGTAATTACTGGAGTTGGAACTACTACAATCAATATTTCTTTAAGTGAGATTCCAGAAAGATTATCTTATGCTTCTTCTGAATGTTCAACAATAAAATATACTACTAATTCTACAAGTGCAGAAGGATCTATATCTAATATCAATATTGTTTCTGGTGGAAGTGGATATAAAAGATTACCAGATCTTTCTAAAATATCTTCTGTTGGTGGAGTAAATGCTGCAATAGTTGCAAAATCAAATACTATAGGAGATGCTAAAAAGGTAAGAATTATCAATGAAGGGTTTGAATATTCATCAGATAAAACTTTACAACCAAATGCTGAAATATCTCCATTAATTACTATTAGGGATTCAAATACTATAGGAATTATTACAGTTACTAATGGTGGAAGAGATTATACTTCTGCTCCTAATATTGTAGTTGTTAATAGTGATAGTGGTCAAATAATTGATAGTGGGATTTTAGAAGCAACAATAGTAGGTAATTCTATTAATAAAGTGGATATATTGCAGTCTCCAAAAGGTCTTTCTGAAAAAACATCAAAATTATATGCTACAAATAATACCAATGGAATAAGTATTGTTGAAGTATCATCCCCTTCTGCAGGTATCGGAACTACATTCTCATGTTCTTTAACAACTCCAGTACTTGGTTTCCCAACACCACCATTTAAAATTGGTGATAAAGTATTCATAGAAGGAATACAGAAAGTTGGTGCTGCAGGATCTGGATTTAATTCTGAAGATTATGGTTTTAAATTCCTTGAAGTGGGATACTATGATACTAGTGGGACTAGAGATACTGTAACAATTAATGTAGTTGGATTAACAACTACTGTTGGTGTTGCTAAAACGGTTCAAGATTCATTTGGAACTATAATACATGCAGATGATTATCCATCATTTACAATTACACAAGAACAATCTAAGTTCTTAGTTGGTGAAAGAATTATTAGTAATGGTATAGAAAGAAAATTATATATTTCTAATGTTGATGTAAAAGGATATATTAAAGTAGATGGTACTTACAAATTATCTTTAAATGAGGTTATTAGTGGTAAGGAATCTGGATCTATAGCAACAATAGACAGAATTGTTGATAATTCTGGAAGATTTGAAGTTAGTTATGCGAATAAGAAAGATATTGGATGGGAAGATAATGTAGGAAAATTAAATGAAGATTTTCAGGTAATCGCAGATAATGATTATTATCAGAATCTTTCCTATACGATTAAGAGTCCAATTACATGGAAAGAATTTAGTAGTCCTGTTAATAATTTAGTTCATACCAGTGGAATGAAGAATTTCTCTGATACTGGAATATCTTCAACTGCAACTGTTGGTATTGGTAGTTCAAGTGCTTCAATTGTAGTAAAAGATGTAATTGATGAGAATAGAGTTGATACTGTATATGAATATGATATGGTTCAGGATGTTGATGTAGTTGGCGATTCTTCTAAGTTTTTAAAATTTAAAACTAAGAAACTAACAGATTATACTCTTGCCAAGACTAATGCAGTTTTAAAAATAGATGATATAGATGATTTATTCTCTAATTTGTCCAATAATCCCAATAGTTATGTAGATCTCTTTAAATTACCCTCAACAATTACCTACGATGATATTTTAATAAGAGTTAATGAAGCTTTTGATAATACTAATCTACAACTAACAGATTTGGTTATTCTTAATAATGGAACCAATAGTTTCTTATTAGAGAAAGGAAGTATTGATAATGTTGGAATAGCAATTACCCATGTAGTAGATGAACCATATGGAACATTCTCAATATATGTTGATGAATATGATGATAGTTATTTGAGATTTACACCTCGTGATCCTATTAATATAGATTATGACCTAAAATATATTAGATCTACTTTCAGTTCTGCTTCTACTGGAATAGGAACTACATCAGTTGGATTTGTTGATATAACAGGAACCGCAGTAGGTGTTGCTTCAACTACATCAGCATCAGGAATAACAAGTTCTATTATAGGAGTTGGTACCCATAAATTTAATTCATTATATGTCAATACACAAGTTATTGATAATGAAACTAATGATATGAATTTTGTTGATATATATTTGACTCATGATGGAACGGATACATATCTTACCGAATATTATTTTGATTCTCATGCACAGAATTATTCAGGAACTCTTATAGGTTCTTTTAATGCTGATATTACTTCTGGATTATTATCATTAAAATATACAAATGATACAGAAAATGGAGTTACTCTCAAGTCTAAGATTGTTGGATTTGGAACAACAACTGTCGGTGTTGGTACATACAGATATAAATTAGATACACAGAATGATGGTCAAGAAAGAACAGCAATATATCAATCACATTATGAGACTACTACTGGTGCTGCAGCAACAACTGTATTCACTGTAAATAAGAATTTATTCAATACAGTTAAATCATCAGTTGAAGTTGGTATGGGAGCATCTAAAGCTTTGCATCAACTTTTAACTATTAACGATCTTCCAAATTCTAATGTATATGTGCAACAAGGACCTTTCCTTTCTGTAAAGGGAAATGGTATTGGAGCAACTGATTCTCAGAGTGGAATGGGAACATTTGGTGGATATTATTCTGGTGATAACTTTATTTTAAAATTCTTCCCAGATGCAGCAATGTCATCTGAAATTAAAGTTGCTTCATTAAATGAATGTTTCTATACTACTGTTGATACTATTAATAATCCACCAGATCAAACTTATGGAAATATTACAGAGTCCTTAAATGTTGGGCAATATAATGGACTTGAAGGTAGAAGAATTAATAGAACCAGTTTCCCTGCGACTTATAATGGTGATTATATTTTTGCAAAGACCTTTAATCCAACTGATTCTACCCAATTAAATTTAAGTACAGGATTATTTACTATAGAAAATCATTTCTTTAGCACAGGTGAAGCATTAACATATACTCCTAAATCTACATTTGTTGGTGTTGGATCAACTGCAATGACTGATGGTAGTGGTACAGCTATACCATCTACTGTCTATGCAATTAAAGTTGATAATGATAGTTTTAAACTTGCTACAACAAGAAGTAATGCAGATGCAGGAACAAATGTTTCCTTTGGATCTTCTGGTGAAGGAAATGCACATGAACTTTCAATGGTTAAATCCAATGAAAAATCTGTTATAACGATTGATGGCATACCTCAATATCCATTAATGTATACTAAAATTGCACATACTTTATCTGGAAATAGTGGTGGTCAAATTAGTGCAGCATCTACAATATTTGCTTTAAGTGGAATAGGAACAGTAAATCCAGAAGATATTTTAAGAATTGATGATGAATACATTAAAGTTGTAAATGTTGGACTAGGAACAACTGCAATTGGACCAATAACTGGTGCTGGATCATCTACAATAGTTGAGGTTACAAGAGAAATTTTGGGATCAACAAAAGCATCTCATACTGATACAGCAACTGCTAGGGTTTATAGGGGTTCATATAATATTGTTGGTAAGAATATACATTTTGTTGATCCACCTACAGGAAATCCAGCAATTCTTAAAGATCCAAGTAATTTGGATCCCGCAAAATCTGATTTTACTGGAAGAGTTTTCTTAAGAAATAATTATGATACAAACCAAATATATGATGATCTTTCTGATGAATTTACAGGTATAGGTAGAACATTTACTTTAACTGTAGGTGGAGCAAATACTGCTGGAATTGGAAGCACTGGTGGTAATGGTATTATATTCATCAATAGTGTATTCCAAACTCCAACTACTATTAATAATCCACTCAATAATTATGATTTGGAAGAGGGAGATGGAATTGCTGGAGTAACAACTATTTCATTTACTGGTATTGCTACTAATGACGGTTCTTCTGGTGGTGGAGAAATTTATACTTCCGTTAGTGATATAAATGCAAATCAATTACCAAGGGGTGGTGTTATTGTTTCCTTAGGTGCTTCTGGTGGATTAGGATATGCTCCTCTTGTTGGTTCTAAGGTAAGACCTACATTTGATGTAAATGGTTCTATTACAAGCGTTGTTGGATTTGCCACAACAGGATCAGCACTTTCAATTAGTACTGCTTCTTATGATAATACAACTGGATTGATGACAGTTACCACTGTAAAAGAGCATGGATTTGTTCTTGGTGAGACAAATGAAGTTACTATGGTTGGACTTCATTTTGCATGTGCTGCTGCTCATTCAGGTGTTACGACTACTATATTCCCAGATACTATTAATGATAGACCATTCTCTATTCTAGGAATTTCTTCTGTTAATACATTTACTGCTGATATTGGTATATGCACTATTCCACATAATTATGTTGGACAAGGAACAGTATTCTCTTGGTATGGTGATGTATCATATGGTCAGGGATATAATGACATTATTTCTATTGGAGTAGCAGTAACTGATAAGGGATATGACCATAGATTTATAAGTGCTGATGACGATTCAATTCTTGTTGCAGGAGTAGGTGCTCTAACACCTACAGATGCATTCTATGAGTCACATTCTGGTAGATTGATATTAACTATTAATAATCATAATCTTACTACCAGTAACACAATAGGAATTGGTACTCACTCTTTATTATTCACTTGTTCTAGAGATAATCATTTAACATCTCATCAATATCCACGTGTAACAGACCCAATATTCAACAACATGGCAGTATCTATTGCTGCTACTACATTGAATACTATAGAGGTTAATGTTGGTGCTGCATCAAGTGGTAGTGGAGCAACTATAACTGCACATCCAGTTGGAGTTAATACACATATCTTTGTAACTGGTAAAAGTGGTGGAATTAGAAGACTTAGTGGCACACCTGGTAATCTTACTGCATTAAGTGGCACTTTATATGATCCTTCTACTGGTGTATTAACAATTAAGAGTGGAGCTCATAGTCTTAGTGCAGCAACATCTAAAAATATAACTGGTGCTGTTTATACTCCTACAACAGGAATAATGACAGTTACTTCAGCATCACATGGATTTAGTAATGGTGATTATGTTAAGGTTGTAGATAATTCACTTACATTTACTTGTGATCTTGATGGTGGTGTTAGTAGTCATACTTACCCAAGAACTAGTGATCCAATTAGTAATAAGTGGATAGCAATTGCAAATAAAACCACCAATACATTTGAACTTCAAGTTGGTATTAGTACAGCAGGAAATTATGCTCATACTTATACTGGTGGAACTGCTACAAATGCAGTTAAGAAAGCAAATAGTTTTATTGGAATTTCTACAGGTGCTATAACATTTACATGTGCTCAAGACAGTCATAAGACTATTCATACATATCCAAGAACAACTGATCCATTCCATTGGACAGACGGTAAAGTATTGGGTGTTGAAACTGCTGCATCTGCCACATTATTTACTGTAAATGTTGGAAAATCTCCAAATGGAAGTGGTGGTGCACTAACATTCAATATTGGTGCTGCTGGTACAAATTATACCAATCCTAAGATATTTGTTTCTGATCCAAGTTATGAAAATCTTTCCGTTAAAGGAGTATCACGTTTAGCAGATGGTGTTACAGATAATACTGGAACAGGTCTTCTTGTTGATGTTAGTGTTGCTGGTGCTTCAACTGTTGGAGTAGCTTCTGATACTTTTGAAGTTAGTAAATATAATATTTCTAGAAATGGTTATGCATTTAGACGTGGGGATATCATTACTCCTGTTGGATTGGTTACTGCTAGAACATTACAGTCAGCAATATCAGAATTTCAACTAAGTATTGATAAAGTTTATTCTGATTCATTTGGTGCATGGCAATTTGGTGAATTTGATTTCATCGATCCTATTAAGAAGTATCAAGATGGTTCAAGAAAGAGATTCCCATTATACTATAATAATCAACTATTAAGTTTTGAAGCACAAGCAGATTCTTATATTAATCTTGAGAATCTATTGTTTATTACTATAAATGGTGTAATTCAAGATCCAGGAGTTGCTTATCAGTTTGATGGTGGAACATCATTCGTCTTTACAACAGCACCAAGAGAAGAAGATAAAGTTGCAATATTCTTCTATAGAGGTACAAGAAATAGTGATGATTCTTTAGTTACAGGTATATCTAAGACTCTGGAAAAAGGTGATACTGTTCAGGTTATTAGTAATAATGCTATTGCTGGAACAAAAACACAAGACACTAGATTGATATATGATTTAACAAGTGCTGATAAACTTGAATCTAATGTATATTCTGGTATTGGAATAGATGATCAAAATTATAAACCACTTAGTTGGATTAAGAAAAAGAATGATAATATGATTAATGGAGAATTATCATCTAAAGCAAGAGATTCTATAGAATCACTTATATTCCCAACAGCAAGAATAATTGGTGATATTGATACATCACAAACATCAATATTTGTTGATAGCACAGAATTATTTGATTATGATTCTGCTACTGATTTCTCAGGATTAATAGTTTCTGAAGATTCATATCCAGTTTCTGCTGCGATAACTGCTACAGTATCTGCTGCAGGAACTATTTCTGGATTGCATATTACTGATGGTGGAAGTAATTATATTACTGCACCTAATGTTTTAATTACAGCACCATCTTCCCAAATTGGAGTTGGTGTTGGATCAACTGCAGTTGCAACATTAAGTATATCTGGAGTTGGAACTGTTAATGGATTTGCAATTACTAATTCAGGATTAGGATATACAGTTGCACCAGATATCTTAGTTTCACCACCAGGTCCAACTATTGAAAATATTAGTAGTATTGATGTTATACAAGGATTCTCTGGAATTGTAACTGGTATAACTACAACAACTGTTGGTGTTTCTACTTTAGGATTTAAATTCTTCTTAACTAAGTCCAATTCAACATGGACTGGAATGGATGTAGGAAATCCAGTTTATATTTTTGACACTAACTTGGGATATGGTGGCACATCAATTGATAATACAGGAAGTGATGCTGCTGTAGTTGGAGTTGGAACTACCTTCTTAGATAATGTATATACTATTCAACATATACAGACATCTGGAACTACAGGTATTATTACCTGCTTAATGGCAAGTAATCCAGTTGGAATTGCAACTTCAATGGGCACACAGACCATTGGTAAGTTCTCTTGGGGTAAACTTGGTGGAATCGCTAGATCGTCTTCTCCAGTATCTATAGGGGTTACTGGTAACACTATAGATGTTGGAATAACAACGTTCCCAACCATTCAAAGAAGGGGTACTGGATTGAGAAGTACTGGTGCTCTTCCAAAACTATTATAAATATCTAAAAAACTATTAAAGATGCCAGCCGTCGTAACAGATCAATTTAGAATATTAAATGCAGGTAATTTTGTAGATTCTGTACTGGATACTAATAATTCTTATTATGTATTTTTAGGATTACCGAATCCAGCAAACCCTGCATCTGGTTTTGGTAGAACTACTTCAGATTCTGAGTGGAATACTAATACACCAAATCCAACTGACAATCTTCAGTATAATACCAATTATAGAGATACTTCTTTATTTGGAAAGAAGGTTACTAGTAGTAATGTTAGAAGATTGATAAGGAAAGTTAATTGGAGTAGTAATACACGTTATGACATGTATCGTCATGACTATAATATTTCAAATCCTACACCAAATTCTAATACAAGTAGATTATATGATTCTAATTATTATGTAATTAATAGTGATTTTAGAGTTTATGTTTGTATAGAGAATGGTTCTTCAGGATCTAATTTGAAAGGTAATGTATCCAAAGATGAACCAACATTTACTGATTTAGAACCAACAGCAGCTGGAACAAGTGGTGATGGGTATGTTTGGAAATATATATTCTCAGTTGCACCAAGTGATATTATAAAATTTGACTCTACAGAATATATTGTAGTACCAAATAACTGGAGTACTTCAACAGATAGTCAAATTCAGAATGTTAGAGAAGCGGGTGATTCTGATATCAACCAAAATCAAATTAAAGCAGTATATATTGCTGATGGTGGTGCAAATTATTCTGCAGGAATTGTTGATATATTAGGTGATGGTAGTGGTGGTAAAGTATCAATTACTGTTGATTCTGGAGGAACAATAACTAAAGCATTGGTAGTTGCAGGTGGAAGTGGATATACTTA
>Ga0315331_10001490_pt1 | contig 17578 bp, 17 predicted proteins | sample M160m34915metaG_FD_203456 | JGI IMG/M metagenome (GOLD analysis project Ga0315331, IMG submission 203456) | Ammonia-oxidizing marine archaeal communities from Monterey Bay, California, United States - M1 60m 34915 | ecosystem: Environmental > Aquatic > Marine > Intertidal zone | place: USA...
TATCTGCACAAAAGCCGCAGAAAATGTAGTGTTGGTAGGTGCGCGTTAGTTACCTGAAACGTAACCAGCAGGGTTCGAGCCCGTCACCGCCCACCATTTATAGTACAGTGAATTCGGCCCGATCGATAGGGGTTGAGGCGTTCCCGGGTTTCCGCTCGGGCGCCAAATCACAAAGGAATACCAATGTCCAAGTCCGAAACCGATATTGCGGCCCTCAGGGAACTGGAAGAACGCCGGTATGCGGCCATGCTGGCCGGCGATGCTGATGCCCTCGAGGACCTGCTTCACGATGGCCTGGCCTACATGCACTCAACAGGCGAGCTGGAATCGAAGGAAAGCTATATCGCTACGCTCCGTGCCGGTACCTCCGCCTACAAGGCGATCCGCTGCGGCGATCAAACCATCCGGGTCCATGGCGATATCGGGATGGTGTTTCACCACCTTGAGGCCGATGTGGTGTTCCAGGGGAACGAGCGTCACCTCGACAACCGGCTTCTCGCCGTGTGGTCCCGGGATGGCGGTAAATGGCGGATGATCGGGCTGCAATCCGGCCCGGTAGTTAAATAATCCTGCCTGCGGCAAAAGGGGCGCGAAAATCGTCAATGTGTTGTTGACGCCATGCGTCCGCTGCATTACATCAGGGCGCCTCGTGAAAGCGAGATGCGGGGGTGTAGCTCAGCTGGTTAGAGCGCTGGCCTGTCACGCCAGAGGCCGCGGGTTCGAGTCCCGTCACTCCCGCCATTTTTTTCCCTTACATTCGAATCTGTATCGTGACCGCGCCTGCGGTATCTGACGATATTTAGCCGTCGCGGCGTGACTTTGTCCGGACAGTTCCGCTAAACTGCTTTGGTAACTATCTAATCCGCCATAAGGCGGAATACAGGGAGGGGTCATATGACCGACATGCGCTACGAGGCACCTGAAACGCTGGACGAGGCAATTACGCTGCTGACCGGTGAGGATGGCGGCGGACGGGTAATGGCAGGCGGCACGGATGTGCTGGTGCAGTTGCACGCGGAAATGATCGAACCCTCGGTTCTGGTTGATATCAAGAATATCCCGGACGTACGCGTCACGTCGGAAAGCGATGGCGCCTGGACAGTGGGCGCGGCCGTCGCTGGTATGAAAATCATCGATGATCCGGGATTCAGCGCGGCATGGCCCGGTGTCTGCGAAGGCGTCGCGCTGATCGGTTCGATGCAGGTCAAAGGGCGCGCCAGCATTGGCGGCAATCTGTGCAACGCCTCTCCGGCGGCGGACAGTGTGCCGCCGCTGATTGCGGCAGATGCGGTCGCCACGATCATCGGACCGAACGGCACGCGGGAAGAGGCGGTCGAAAACATCATCACCGGGCCGGGAAAGACGTCTCTGACCGACGGCGAATTTGTCGTGTCCTTCGCGTTCCCCAAACGGGCCGCGCACTCGGGCGATTGTTATCTGCGCCTGACGCCGCGTACCGAGATGGATATCGCCGTCGTCGGTATCGGCGCCAATCTGACGCTTGATGATGACGGCACCTGCACCGCAGCGCGTATCGCGCTCGGGGCGGCGGCACCGACGCCGTTGCTCGTGGCGGATGCCGGGGCGGCGCTTGTTGGCACCAAGGTCGATGAAGCGGCCCTCGAAAATATGATGGCTGCGGTGCGAGCGGCCTGTAACCCCATCAGCGACAAGCGGGGCACGAAAGAATATCGGATCAAGACTGCGGGCGTGATCGCGCGTCGCGCGGCAGAAAAAGCGCTTGAAAGGGCGAAGGCAAACTGATGGCGAAGAAAGCTCATGTAACAACGTCCGTTAACGGGGACGATTACGAATTCCTGTGCGAACCGGGACAGACCTTGGTCGATGTCCTGCGCAACGAACTGGAACTTACCGGCACCAAGGAAGGCTGTTCCACGGGCGACTGCGGCGCCTGCAGCGTCATCCTGGACGGTGAACTGGTATGCTCGTGCCTTGTTTTGGCGGTGGAAATCGACGGCAAGGAAGTTGAAACCATCGAAGGCATGGCCAAGGGAGATCAGCTCCATCCCCTGCAGCGAAATTTCCTGGAACTCAACGGTCTTCAGTGCGGCATCTGCACGCCCGGCGTTCTGATTGCGGCAAAGGCGCTGCTGGAACGCAATCCGAACCCTACAGAAATCGAAACACGGTTCTGGCTTGCCGGCAATCTGTGCCGGTGCACCGGGTATGACAAAATTGTCCGCTCCGTTATGGCAGCGGCCGAAGAAATGCGAGGAGCTTGATCATGGCGACCATTCTCGAAGATTCAAAATACGATTCGCGGCGCGATCTGGATATTGTCGGCACTAATCCCGTCAAACAGGATGGCCTCGACAAGGTAACGGGCCGCGCTAAGTTCGGCGCCGATTTCTTCCTCCCAGGCATGCTGTTCGGACGCGTCCTGCGCAGCCCTCATGCACACGCCGTCATTAAGTCAATCGACACATCGGCGGCGGAAACGTTGCCCGGTGTAAAGGCCGTGGTGACGCGCGAAGATTTCCCCGACCTTCCGCCCGGCAGTGCTGCCGGCGATATGACCCGTGTGGCAATGGCGCGCGAGAAAGCGCTGTTCGACGGCCATCCCGTCGCGGCGGTTGCGGCGACCAGCGAGGCAATTGCAAAACGCGCGCTCAAGCTGATCAAGGTCGATTACGAAGTGCTGCCGCATGTGATCGATCCGGTCGATGCGATGAAGCCGGACGCACCGATCCTGCACGACCATATCCGCACCAAGGGACTGGACGAGCCCAACGACAACCCGACCAATGTGACCGAACGCATGGTCAGCAAGATGGGCGATATCGAAAAAGGCTTCGCCGAGGCGGATATAATCGTCGAGCGGGAATTCGATTCCAAGCCGATGCATCAGGGCTATATCGAGCCGCAGGGCTGTGTCGCGGAATATTCCGAAGACGGTCAGGTCGAACTGTGGTGCTGCACCCAGGCGCCGTTTGTCTACCGCGACCGACTGTCGGCAGTGCTCAAGATCGATGCTGCGAAGATCAACGTTCAACAATCCGAACTCGGCGGCGGCTTCGGCGGCAAGACCGGTTTCTATCCCGAACCGATCGCCATTCAGTTGTCGAAGAAGGCAACCCGGCCGGTGAAAATGGTCCTCAGCCGGGGCGAAGTATTCCGCGGCACCGGCCCGGTTTCGGGCACCAGCTACAAGCTGAAAATGGGTATCCGCAAGGACGGGCGTATCACGGCCGCTCAGGGCGAACTCATCTTCCAGACCGGAATCTTTACCGGATCGATGTATTTCAATGCGCCGAATGCGATGTTTACCCGCTACGATCTGGAAAACGTCTACATCGAATCCTTCGAGGTCGTTTCCAACCGTCCTAAGGTGAATTCCTTTCGGGCACCCTGCGTGCCGCAAATCGTCTTCGGTGTCGAAGGCGTGATCGACGAACTCGCCAAGAAGATCGATATGGACCCGCTCGATGTCAGGCTTAAAAATGCTGCCGTCGAGGGATACACGACGATTTATGGTGAAACGCTGGGACCGATCGGTTTCGTCGAGACCCTAGAAGCGGCGAAGAACAGCGACCATTACCAGTCGCCTGTGCCCGAAGGGCAGGGGCGCGGTATCGGATCCGGTTTCTGGTTCAACCGGGGTGGTGAGACATCCACGTCGATGAACATTGCCCCCGACGGCTCGGTGACGATTATCACCGGCACCGCCGATGTCGCAGGCTCGCGTATTTCAATCGCTATGATGGCGGCGGAGGAACTGGGCATTCCGGTGGACAAGGTGCGCATCACCATGGCCGACACCAATTCGCTCGGTTTCAACCGGGTGACCGCCGGTAGCCGAACGACCTATTCGGTCGGAATGACGGTGGTCGACAATGCGCGGGAGTGTATCAGCCAGTTCGTCAAACGGGCTGCGGAAATCTGGGATGTGCCAGAAGATGCGGTTGTTTTCGAGAATGGCGAGTGCCGTCCCGCCGGCGCGAATGCCGGTAATTTTGAACCGTTATCGATTGCCGATATTACCAAGCAGACGACGATGTCCCATGGCGCGGTCACCGCGAGTACGTCGATGAACGTGACAGGTGCAGGCCCCGGTTTCGGGCTGCATATCGTCGATGTGAAGGTCGATGAGGAAACCGGCCGGACCGACGTGATGCGCTATACCGTCGTCGAGGACGCCGGCAAGGCAATTCATCCGCTTCAGGTCGAAGGCCAGTACCAGGGCGGTGCCGTTCAGGGCATTGGTTGGGCGTTGAACGAAGAATACGTCTACGGCGAGGACGGCACGCTTCAGAACGCCGGCTTCCTCGATTACCGGATGCCGGTCACATCCGATGTGCCGATGATCGATACGGTTATCGTAGAAGTGCCGAACCCGCGCCATCCCTTCGGATTGCGCGGCGTCGGCGAAGTCCCGGTGGTGCCGACAATGGCGGCGATCGGCAATGCGATCGGCAACGCGATCGGTATCCGGCCGCAATCCCTGCCGATGTCGCCGCCGAAACTGCTAGAACTGATCGATAACCGGTTGGAATAGGCGCTCCGCGCCAAGCTATAGCGACGTATTCCGGGTGGCGTGATGTCAATCGCGTCACCCGGAAGGCCAATCCGGCGGCAGGACGCAGATTTATCTGCGGCAATGTCTCCCGATTCGTCCCAAATGCTTTGATATCCAATAATATTAACCTTATAAAGCGGGCGATTGGGTGGTTATTCAGGGGTTCGTTAACGACAGGTTAATCTAATACGTTAACTATCCGGTCAAATCGTAGGGGTGTCGCGATCCGGCGGCACGAATCTGGGGCTTTTTAATGCAGGACATGCTTCGTGAATATCTGCCGATCCTGATTTTCATCGGGATCGCGGTCGGTGTGGCGATTGCCGCGCTTGCCGCATCGTACATCATCGCGCGGCAGCGGCCCGATCCTGAAAAAGTTTCCGCCTATGAGTGCGGCTTCGACGCCTTTGACGATGCGCGCGGCCAGTTCGATGTCCGGTTCTATCTCGTTGCGATCCTGTTCATCATTTTCGATCTCGAAATCGCGTTCCTGTTCCCGTGGGCGATCTCGTTGTCCGATATCGGATTGTTCGGCTTCTGGTCGATGATGGGCTTTCTCGGAATTCTCACAATCGGCTTCATTTACGAATGGAAGAAAGGCGCGCTCGAATGGGAGTAGACGCACCGCTCAAACCCGGCACCGAACAGAATGCAATTCTGTCCCACGTCACGGATGAGTTGAGCGATAAGGGCTTCGTAATTGCGCAGGCCGACAAGCTGATTTCATGGGCGCAGTCCGGCTCTCTCTGGCCGATGACGTTCGGTCTTGCCTGCTGCGCGGTCGAGATGATGCACACGGCGGCCAGCCGCTACGATCTTGACCGTTTCGGCGTCGTATTTCGGCCCAGCCCGCGCCAGTCCGATGTGATGATTGTCGCCGGCACGCTGACGAACAAGATGGCGCCGGCCTTGCGCAAGGTCTACGACCAAATGGCCGAGCCGCGCTGGGTGATCTCCATGGGTAGCTGCGCCAATGGTGGCGGCTACTATCATTATTCCTACTCTGTGGTGCGTGGCTGCGACCGGATCGTACCGGTCGACGTCTACGTGCCGGGCTGTCCGCCGACGGCGGAAGCGCTGCTTTACGGTATTCTTCAGCTGCAAAAGAAGATCCGCCGCACAAGCACGATCGCGCGTTAGGCAAACGGACGGTATCAATATGAACGACGCCCTCAACGACCTCGGCGAATACATCGCCAGCAAAGCCGGCGAGCATGTCGTTGCCTGGGAAATCGGTCTGGGCGAGCTGATGATCACGACATCCCGGGATGGTGTGATACGGCTGATGAAACTTTTGCGCGACGATCCGAATTGCCTGTTCAAGGTGCTCATTGACGTGACTGCAGCGGACTATCCGGAACGCGCCGAGCGGTTTGAGGTTGTCTATAACCTGCTCAGCCTGTCTCACAACCAGCGCATCCGCGTCAAAGTCGTGACCGACGAGAACGAACCGGTGCCGTCGGTGACGCAGTTGTTCAACAGCGCCGGCTGGTTCGAACGCGAAGTCTGGGACATGTACGGAGTTTTCTTCACTGATCATCCCGACCTGCGCCGGATGCTGACCGATTACGGCTTTGAAGGTCATCCGCTGCGCAAGGATTTTCCGCTCACCGGCTATGTCGAGGTGCGCTATGACGACGAACAGAAGCGTGTCGTCTACGAGCCGGTCAAGCTGACCCAGGATTTCCGCAGCTTTGATTTCATGAGCCCATGGGATGGGGCGAAGTATATCCTTCCGGGCGATGAGAAGGCGGAACAGGACGCCGGAGAGAAAACCGACTGATGGTCGAAACTGAAATCAAGAACCTGACGATGAATTTCGGACCGCAGCACCCCGCGGCCCACGGCGTTTTGCGCCTTGTCGTCGAAATGGACGGCGAAATCGTCGAGCGCTGCGATCCCCATATCGGGCTTCTGCATCGCGGCACCGAAAAACTGATCGAATACAAAACCTATCTGCAGGCGGTGCCGTATTTCGACCGGCTCGATTACGTTTCGCCGATGTGCCAGGAGCACGCTTTTGCCCTGGCGGTTGAAAAACTCGCCGGGATAGATGTGCCGATCCGCGGTAAATACATCCGTGTGCTGTTCAGCGAAATTACCCGCATCCTGAACCACATTATGAATATCAGCGCCTTCGCCCTCGACGTCGGTGCGATGACGCCGCTGCTCTGGGGCTTCGAAGAGCGCGAAAAGCTGATGGAATTCTACGAGCGTGTCTCCGGTGCGCGGCTGCATGCAGCCTATTTTCGCCCGGGCGGCGTCCACCGCGATCTGCCGGCAGGGCTTCTCGAAGATGTCGCGTCGTTCTGCGAGACATTTCCGGGAATCATCGACGACATCGAATCCCTGCTGACCGAGAACCGTATTTTCCGGCAGCGGACGGTCGATGTCGGGATCGTCTCGAAAGACGACGCACTTGATTGGGGATTCTCCGGCCCGATGCTGCGCGGCAGCGGCGTGCCGTGGGATTTGCGTAAATCGCAGCCCTATGACGTCTACGGCCGGATGAAGTTCGATATCCCGGTCGGTAAGACCGGGGATTGCTTCGACCGCTATCTCGTGCGTGTTGAGGAAATGCGCCAGTCGCTCGCTATCATGAAGCAATGTGTTGACGAAATGCCTAGCGGGCCGGTACGGACCCAGGATAACAAGATCGCGCCGCCGTCGCGTGGCGAGATGAAACAATCGATGGAAGCGCTGATCCATCACTTCAAGCTCTATACCGAAGGCTATCGCGTGCCCGAGGGCGAAACCTATACGGCCGTCGAAGCGCCCAAGGGCGAATTCGGCGTCTATGTGGTCGCCGATGGCAGCAACAAGCCCTATCGCTGCAAGATCCGCGCGCCGGGGTTTGCATTCCTCCAGGCGACGGATTTCCTGTCCAAGGGACATATGCTTGCCGACATGGTCGCGATCGTCGGGTCCATGGATATCGTGTTCGGGGAGATCGACCGATGACCGAACAACCGCAGTCCTTTGCCTTCGACGCCGAGAACAAGGCGCTCGCCGACAAACACATCGCCAAATATCCGGAAGGCCGCCAGGCCAGTGCGGTTCTGCCGTTGCTGGATATCGCCCAACGCCAGTGCGGCGGATGGCTGCCGCGCGCGGCGATGGACCATATTGCCGATCTGCTCGATATAGCGCCGATCCGTGTCTACGAGGTCGTGTCGTTTTACGAGATGTATCACGACACACCGCGCGGAAAGCATGAACTGCGTGTCTGTACGACGACCCCGTGCTGGCTGCGGGGCAGTGCGGATATCGTCAACGCCTGCGAAGATGAAATGGGCTGCAAGATTGGCGAGACGTCGGAAGACGGCGTGTTCTCGCTCAGCGAATTCGAATGTCTTGGCGCCTGTGTAAATGCGCCGGTGATCTGGATCGATGACGATTATTACGAAGACGTCGATCCCGACAGTGCGCGCAAGCTGATACAGGCGTTCCGCAAGGGTGAACGGCCCGAACCCGGACCGATGACCGAGCGTCAGAAATCTGCGCCCGCCGGCGGGCTGACCACCTTGACCGCGGCGGGGGAGTAAGCGTCATGCTGAACGACAAGGATCGTATCTTTACGAACCTCTATGGCCTTCAGGAGTGGGGTTTGGACGCCGCGAAAATGCGCGGTGACTGGGACGGCACTAAGGACCTGCTGTCGAAGGGCCGCGACTGGATCATTGACGAAATGAAGGAATCCGGCCTTCGCGGACGTGGCGGCGCCGGTTTCCCGGCAGGCCTCAAATGGTCGTTCATGCCGAAGGAAGATACCGGACGTCCGGCCTATCTCGTCGTCAATGCCGACGAATCCGAGCCCGGCACCTGCAAGGACCGCGATATCATGCGCCACGACCCGCATAAGCTGGTCGAAGGCTGCCTGCTGGCCGGTTTTGCGATGGGCGCGCGCGCGGCATACATCTATGTGCGCGGTGAATTTCATTACGAAGCGGGCATTCTCGATGCCGCGGTAGATGAGGCCTATGCGGCCGGACTGATCGGCAAGAATGCGAGCGGTTCGGGCTACGATTTCGACGTTTACGTCCATCGCGGTGCCGGCGCCTATATCTGTGGCGAGGAAACGGCTCTGCTCGAAAGTCTTGAGGGCAAAAAGGGACAACCGCGGATCAAACCGCCATTCCCGGCCAATACGGGCCTCTACGGCTGCCCGACGACGATCAACAATGTAGAGACGATCGCCGTCGCACCGACCATTCTGCGGCGCGGTGCGTCGTGGTTTGCCGGGTTCGGGCGCGAAAACAACACCGGTACCAAGGTGTTCTGTATTTCGGGCCACGTGAACAATCCATGCAATGTCGAAGAAGAGATGAGTATCCCGCTGAAGGAGCTTATCGACAAGCATGCGGGCGGCGTGATTGGCGGCTGGGATAACCTGAAAGCGGTCATTCCTGGCGGATCGTCGGTGCCGATGTTGCCGAAATCGATCTGTGACACCGTGCTGATGGATTTCGATTCTCTGAAGGAAGTGCAGTCGGGTCTTGGAACGGCTGCGGTCATCGTGATGGATCAGTCGACTGACGTTATCGCCGCCATCGCGCGGCTGGCGAAATTCTACAAACATGAAAGCTGCGGCCAGTGCACGCCGTGCCGAGAAGGCACCGGCTGGATGTGGCGAGTCATGGAGCGCCTCGTTAAAGGCGACGCGGAAGTCGCCGAAATCGACATGCTGCTCGATGTATCGAAGGAGATCGAAGGCCATACGATCTGCGCGCTCGGCGATGCCGCGGCCTGGCCGATTCAGGGCCTGATGCGCCACTTCCGCGACGAAGTTGAAGATCGGATCACCTCCAACCGGTCGCGTACGGCGGCCTGAGGGGGGATTAGATCATGGCAAAAATGACCATCGACGGGACCGAAATAGAGGTCGAAGACGGCATCACCGTGCTGCAGGCCTGCGAACAGGCCGGCGTCGAAATTCCCCGGTTTTGTTACCACGAACGCCTGTCGATCGCCGGTAACTGCCGCATGTGCCTGGTCGAAATGGAACGCGCGCCCAAGCCCATCGCGTCCTGCGCGATGCCGGTTGGCGACGGCATGGTCATCAAGACCAATACCGAGACGGTCAAGAAAGCCCGTAACGGCGTAATGGAATTCCTGCTGATCAATCATCCGCTGGATTGCCCTATCTGCGATCAGGGCGGCGAATGCGATCTGCAGGACCAGGCCATGGCCTACGGGTTCGATCATTCCCGGTTCAAGGAAAACAAACGCTCGGTCGTCGATAAGAATCTCGGACCGCTCGTTGAAACCCATATGAACCGGTGCATTCACTGTACGCGTTGCATTCGGTTTTCGACCGAAGTTGCCGGTGTCGAAGTGCTTGGCGCGACGGGCCGGGGCGAGAACATGGAAGTCGGCACCTATGTCGAAGCCGCCATTTCGTCCGAACTGTCGGCCAATATCATCGATCTGTGCCCGGTCGGCGCGCTGACATCGAAGCCCTATGCGTTCGAAGCGCGCCCCTGGGAACTCACCAAGACGGAATCCGTTGACGTGATGGACGCGGTCGGTAGCAATATCCGGGTCGACAGCCGCGGGCGCGATGTGATGCGCGTCCTGCCGATGCTGAATGAAGACGTGAACGAGGAATGGATTTCCGACAAAACGCGCTACGCCTGTGACGGCTTGGCGCGCCAGCGTCTCGACAAACCCTATGTAAAGATCGACGGTAAGTTGCAGCTGGCAAGCTGGCATGATGCGTTCGATGCCATTGGCGGCAAGGTGCGCGGCATGGACGGCGCCAAGATCGCCGCGATTGCGGGCGATATGTGCGACGCGGAGGCGATGACGGCGCTGAAGGACCTGCTGGCCGCACTGGGATCGCCCAATATCGACTGTCGCCAGGATGGCGCCAAGCTCGATGCCGGTGCGCGTGCCGGATACACTTTCAATACGACAATCGCCGGTATCGAAGATGCAGATGTCTGTCTCATCATCGGCTCCAACCCACGTCTCGAAGCGCCGATTATCAACGCACGGCTGCGCAAGCGCGCCCTGGCAGGCGGATTTAGGGTCGGCCTTGTTGGCGAAGCGGCCGATCTGACGTACCGCCATGATCATCTCGGCGCGGGAACCCAGACGCTGCAGGAAATTGCCGACGGCACGCATGAGTTCTGTGAAATTCTGAAATCGGCGGAACGGCCGATGCTGATCGTCGGGCAGGGGGCTTTGTCCCGGGCCGACGGAGCTGCGGTCCTTGCAATGGCCCGCAGCATCGCCGACGCGACCGGGATGGTTTCCGGCGACTGGAACGGCTTTAACGTGCTGCATTCGGCGGCGGCCCGCGTGGCCGGCCTCGATCTCGGCCTCGTGCCGGGTGCGGGTGGGGAGGATGTTGCCGGTATTCTGGACGGCGCTGCCTCCGGCGCTATAGAAGTGGTTTATCTGCTTGCTGCCGACGAAATCGATGTCTCGAAACTCGCCAATACCTTTGTGGTTTACCAAGGCCATCACGGCGATGTCGGCGCGCATGTCGCCGACGTTATCCTGCCGGGCGCTGCCTATACCGAAAAGGAAGGCACCTACGTCAATACCGAAGGACGTGTTCAGCGGGGCAGGCGGGCGACATTTCCGCCGGGCGATGCCCGTGAGGACTGGTCGATTATCCGGGCACTGTCCGAAGTACTCGGCAAGACGCTGCCTTATAACAATCTCGGCCAGGTGCGCGGCCGGATGGCAGAAATCGCGCCGGTGCTGGATAGCATCGATGAGGTTGAGGCGGTCGATTGGGGTAATTTCGGCACCGCGGGCACGCTGGACGACACGCCGTTCGCGGCTGCTATCACGAATTTTTACATGACCGACCCGATCAGTCGGGCCTCGGAGACGATGGCGGCCTGCACGGAAACGTTCGTTAACGCTGGCACGGAAAAGACGGGCACCGATGGCTGAGTTCTGGGACATATACCTTCTGCCCGGCATCATCATGGTCGGCCAGATTTTGCTGATTGTATTGCCGTTGCTGGGCTGCGTCGCCTATTTGACGCTCGCCGAACGCAAGGTCATCGCTTCCATGCAGCTCCGCAAGGGACCGAATGTGGTCGGCCCGTTCGGCCTGTTGCAGCCTGCGGCGGACGGCCTGAAACTGCTGATCAAGGAAACCATTATCCCGTCCGGTGCGAACCGGGTGGTCTTCATCATGGCGCCTATGCTGACCTTCGTGCTCAGCCTGATCGCCTGGGCGGCCATCCCGTTCGATTCCGGCTGGGTGCTGGCAGATATCAATGTCGGTATCCTGTATCTCTTCGCGATTTCCTCGCTCGGTGTCTATGGCATCATTATGGCGGGCTGGGCGAGTAATTCGAAATATGCCTTCCTTGGCGCGCTGCGGTCGGCCGCGCAGATGGTGTCCTACGAGGTCGCGATCGGCTTCGTAATCATCACGGTGCTGATGTGCGTCGGCTCGCTGAACCTGACCGATATCGTGATGGCCCAGCAGGGCGGCGGGTTCTGGACGTGGTACTGGCTGCCACTGCTGCCGATGTTCGTGATCTTCTTCATCTCGGCGCTCGCCGAAACCAACCGCCATCCGTTCGATCTGCCGGAAGCGGAAGCGGAGCTTGTTTCGGGCTATAACGTCGAATATTCGGCGATGACCTTCGCGCTCTTCTTCCTCGGCGAATACGCCAACATGATCCTGATGAGCGGGATGACAGTCATCCTGTTTATGGGCGGCTGGCTGCCGCCGCTCGATATAGAACCGTTTACCTGGATCCCGGGTGTCGTGTGGTTCGCCGCCAAGATCGCGCTGTGTCTGTTCGTGTTCCTTTGGGTGCGGGCCACTTTCCCGCGCTATCGGTACGACCAGCTTATGCGTCTTGGCTGGAAAGTGTTTCTCCCGTTCTCGCTTCTCTGGGTGGTTCTGACTGCGGGCGCGCTGATCGCGTTCGACTGGCTGCCCAAGACGGCCGGTTAAGGTAAGGGAAAGCAAATGTCGTTCATCAAGAAATCTTCCCGCGCATTGCTGCTGACGGAACTTATTTCCGGCATGGCATTGACGCTGAAATACATGTTCAAGCCCAGCGTGACGGTGAACTATCCGTTCGAAAAAGGCCCGTTGAGCCCGCGGTTTCGCGGCGAACATGCGCTGCGCCGTTATCCCAACGGCGAAGAACGCTGCATCGCCTGTAAGCTGTGCGAAGCGATCTGTCCGGCCCAGGCCATCACGATCGAGGCCGAGCCCCGCGCCGACGGCAGCCGCCGCACCACGCGCTACGACATCGATATGACCAAGTGCATTTACTGCGGTTTCTGCGAAGAAGCCTGCCCGGTGGACGCCATCGTCGAAGGCCCCAATTTCGAGTTCGCGACGGAGACCCGCGAAGAGCTGATGTACAACAAGGACAAGCTTCTCGCGAACGGTGAACAGTGGGAGGGCCATCTTGCGCAGCGCCTTTCTGCGGACGCGCCGTACAGGTGAGGCGAAGCAGATGATTATCCAGACAATCGCCTTTTATGCCTTTGCCGCCGTTACGGTCGGTGCCGGTGTAATGGTTATATCGGCCCGCAACCCCGTCCATTCGGTGCTGTTCCTGATCCTGACGTTCTTCAACGCTGCCGGATTGTTCGTCCTGATGGGTGCCGAATTCATCGCCATGATCCTGGTGATCGTCTATGTCGGCGCCGTGGCCGTGCTGTTCCTGTTCGTCGTCATGATGCTCGATATCAACTTTGTCGAGCTCCGACAGGGATTTCTCCAATATCTGCCCATCGGCGCGCTTGTCGGGCTGGTGCTGCTTGCGGAACTGGTTTTGATCTTCGGCAGTTGGGTGGTTTCCGCGGATGCCGGTGGACGGGCGGCGTCACCGACACCGGCGTTGACGGAAACGACCAACACGCATGCATTGGGCCAGGTGCTCTATACCGATTACGTCTTCCTGTTCCAGGGTGTGGGCCTGATCCTGCTGGTCGCGATGATTGGTGCGATTGTGCTGACCCTGCGGTCGCGTGACGGCGTGAAACGCCAGCGCATCGGCGCCCAGATCGCCCGGACCCGCGAAGAGTCGCTTGAGATCAAACAGGTCGAACCGGGAAGCGGCGTATGACCATGATGGAAATCGGCCTTTCCCACTACCTGACCGTTGCGGCGATCCTGTTTACGCTAGGCATCTTCGGCATTTTCCTGAATCGGAAGAACGTCATCATCATTCTGATGTCGATCGAACTGATCCTGCTTGCCGTCAATATCAACCTGGTTGCGTTCTCTGTGCATCTGGGCGATCTGGTCGGGCAGGTGTTCGCGCTTCTGGTGCTCGCCATTGCTGCCGCCGAAGCGGCGATCGGCCTTGCTGTCATTGTCGTCTATTTCCGAAACCGTGGCTCGATTGCGGTTGAAGACATCAACCTGATGAAGGGCTAGGGCCGGATGTACGCGCTTGCCATTTTCCTGCCGTTGATCGGCGCTATCCTTGCCGGGTTCTTCGGTCACTGGCTCAAAGCCAAGGGCTCGCAGATGGTCACCTGCGGCTGCATGCTACTGTCCGCCGTTATCGCCTGCGTCATCCTCGCAGAGGTCGCGCTGGGCCACGCGCCGCGCACGATCGAGCTATTTTCGTGGATCAATTCCGGCGCGTTCGAGGTCAACTGGACGCTGCGTTTCGATACGCTGACGGCCGTGATGGTATTCGTGGTGACTGTCGTCTCGTCGATGGTGCATGTCTATTCGGTCGGCTATATGAGCCACGATCCGCATATACCGCGGTTTATGGCCTATCTCGGCTTCTTCACGTTCTTCATGCTGATGCTGGTCTCGGCGGACAATCTGCTCCAGATGTTCTTCGGCTGGGAAGGCGTGGGCCTGTGTTCCTATCTGCTGATCGGCTTCTGGTACGAGAAACCGGAGGCCAATGCGGCGGCGATCAAGGCGTTTGTAGTCAACCGGGTGGGCGATTTCGGCTTCGCCCTGGGCATCATGGGCGTGTTCCTGATGTTCAATTCGATCAGTTTCGAGACGATATTCGCGGCTGCCCCCGGCAAGGCGGATGCAACGATCCAGTTCCTCGGCTACGAAGCGCAGGCGATGACGACCCTGTGCATCCTGCTGTTTATCGGCGCGATGGGAAAATCGGCCCAGCTCGGGTTTCACACCTGGCTGCCGGACGCGATGGAAGGCCCGACCCCTGTTTCGGCGTTGATCCATGCGGCCACAATGGTGACCGCGGGCGTGTTCATGGTCGCCCGTCTGTCGCCGCTATTCGAGCACGCGCCGGATGCGTTGATGATGGTGACCATTGTCGGCGCGACGACCGCCCTGTTCGCCGCGACCGTCGCGTTGTGTCAGACCGATATCAAGCGCGTGATTGCCTATTCGACCTGCAGCCAGCTTGGCTACATGTTCTTCGCCTGCGGCGTGTCGGCTTATTCGGCCGGTATATTCCATCTGACGACCCATGCGTTCTTCAAGGCGCTGCTGTTTCTCGGCGCGGGCTCGGTCATCCACGCGATGTCGTCCGAACAGGATATGCGCAAGATGGGTGGTATCTGGAAAATGATCCCGCTGACTTACACCTTGATGTGGATTGGCAGTCTGGCGCTTGCCGGCATTCCGTTCTTCTCCGGGTTCTATTCGAAGGACATCATCATCGAAGCGGCGTTCGGCGCCCATAGCGGCGTCGGTATCTACGCGTTCTGGATGGGGATTATCGCTGCGATCCTGACGGCCTTCTATTCATGGCGACTGATCATCATGACGTTCCATGGCGAAAGCCGGGCGGATGAGAAGACGCTGGCGCATGTCCATGAATCGCCGAAGGTGATGATCATTCCGCTGCTGGTGCTTGCCGCCGGTGCGATCTTTGCCGGCTGGCTCGGATACGAATATTTCGTCGGTCACGACATGAAGGCGTTCTGGGGCGATTCACTCTATGTGTTGCCAGGAAAAGACCCCATCGAAGCGGCCCATCATGTGCCGGGCTGGGTCAAGCTGCTGCCGATTATCGTCGCGGTGGTCGGCATCCTGGCGGCCTATTACGCCTACATGCTGAACAAGGACCTGCCGGGTAAAATCGCCGCGCGGTTTCAGGGAACCTATAAGTTCCTGCTGAACAAATGGTACTTCGACGAACTGTACGACTTCCTGTTCGTGCGCCCCGCACACCGGCTCGGGCGGAATCTGTGGAAAGACGGCGACGGCGCCGTGATCGACGGACTGGGCCCCGACGGCGTGGCCTCTGCAGCACGTTACCTGGCGGAGCGGGTCGCGCGGCTCCAGTCCGGCTTTGTCTATCACTACGCTTTTGCCATGCTGATCGGCGTTGCCGGAATCGTGACCTGGTATCTGTTCACAAGGGCGGGGTAGGTCCATGATCGATTTTCCCATCCTGACGCTGACCACGTTCCTGCCGCTGATCGGAGCGCTCGCCATCCTGTTGATACGGGGCGATGAGAAGATCGTCGCGCGAAACGCTCGGGCAACCGCGCTCTGGACGTCGCTTGCGACCTTTATTGTTTCCATCTTCCTGTGGGTCGGCTTCGATAACTTGGTAGCGGATTTCCAGTTTGTCGAAAAGGTCTCCTGGATACCGTCTTTCGGTATCAACTATCACATGGGCGTCGACGGTATTTCGGTCTTCTTCGTTCTGTTGTCGACGTTCCTGACCCCGATATGCATCCTCGCGAGTTGGGAATCCATCCAGCACCGGGTAAAGGAATACATGATCGCGTTTCTTGTGCTGGAAACGCTGATGGTCGGCATGTTCTGCGCGCTCGACTTCGTGCTGTTCTACATCTTCTTCGAAGCGGTCCTGATCCCGATGTTCCTGATCATCGGGGTGTGGGGCGGCCAGCGGCGGGTCTACGCGGCCTTTAAGTTCTTCCTCTACACGCTGACCGGTTCCGTGCTGATGCTGATCGCCATTCTTGCGATCTATTTCGAGGCGGAAACCACCGATGTGCCGACGCTGCTGAAAACCGTGCTCGATCCGCGGATGCAGCTTTGGCTATGGCTCGCCTTCTTCGCGAGCTTTGCGGTCAAAGTGCCGATGTGGCCTGTCCACACCTGGCTACCTGATGCCCATGTCGAAGCGCCGACGGCGGGGTCGGTGATCCTGGCGGGCGTGCTGTTGAAAATGGGCGCTTATGGGTTCCTGCGGTTCTCCGTGCCGATCCTGCCCTATGCCACGGATTATTTCACACCGCTAATCTTCACGCTGTCCATCATTGCGATCATCTACACCTCGCTTGTCGCACTGGCGCAGGAGGATATGAAAAAGCTGATTGCTTATTCGTCCGTCGCGCATATGGGTTTCGTGACCATCGGCATCTTCACGCTGACCTATCAGGGCGTGCAGGGCGCCGTAGTGCAGATGATCAGCCATGGGTTTGTCTCGGGCGCGCTGTTCCTCTGTGTCGGCGTGATCTATGACCGTATCCATACACGTGAAATCGCCCGTTACGGCGGGCTGGTCGAGCGAATGCCCAAATATGCCGCGGTGTTCATGGTGTTTATGCTGGCTTCGGTCGGGTTGCCCGGCACCAGTGGTTTTGTCGGGGAGTTCCTCATTCTTGTGGGGGCCTTCGAGGTCAATACCTGGGTGGCGGCACTGGCCACGACAGGCATCATTCTGGGGGCGGCATATATGCTGCTGCTCTACCGGCGCGTGATCTTCGGCAAGCTCGAGAAAGAGGATCTGAAGGCGATCCTTGATCTGAACCCGCGGGAAATTGCGATATTCGTGCCGCTGATCGTGATGACGATCTGGATGGGCGTGTATCCGGCGCCGTTCCTCGAGGTGATGGATGCCTCGATCGCGAACCTGATCGAGCAGCACAAGCTGGCGATGAGCGCGTTCGACACCGTCAGTTTAGCGGGCAAATAGTCGGGAACAGCAGACATGGTCACAACAGCCGATATTTATCCTGTTCTTCCGGAACTGATCCTCGCCATTCTTGCGATGGCGCTGCTGATGTACGGTGTGTTTCGTGGCGACAAATCCGTGGGCAGCGTTTCATGGCTTGCGGTTGCCGCGCTTGTGATCACCGGAATCGCCATTTCATCACTGCCGGAAACCACGCAGACAGCCTTTC
>Ga0315331_10001492_pt1 | contig 17575 bp, 18 predicted proteins | sample M160m34915metaG_FD_203456 | JGI IMG/M metagenome (GOLD analysis project Ga0315331, IMG submission 203456) | Ammonia-oxidizing marine archaeal communities from Monterey Bay, California, United States - M1 60m 34915 | ecosystem: Environmental > Aquatic > Marine > Intertidal zone | place: USA...
ATCATGAAATACATGAGGACGAGGAACATCGGCATCATCCACATGATCTCCGAATTGGCGCACGGATCTCCTTGTGTCGCCGGCCCCGTGTCGCCGGAGCCGCCCGTAGATGGCGCGCCCGTAGGATTTCCCGTGGTTCCTGGAGTCGGTGCTGCACCGCCAGTTGGCGCTTGGCCGGGCTTGTCGGACCGCGCTTGTGGATCCTGGAATGAGCGAGTGTAGGCGTAGGGAATGACGTAGGTGGATTGCGACATCGACGGATCGGGTGAGAGTCAGGCTCTCGGAGCAACCGGTTTGACCGGGATAGAAAATGGGCCAGCAGTATAGGCATGCGGCGCCTTGTGTTGCAGGCAAAGAAGCGCATCCTTGTTGTCTGGGAGATTTTCGTCCCAACCAAGTCATGCGAGTTCTTGTAGCGATGTCCGGTGGTGTGGATAGCAGCGTGGTCGCCCTAATGCTCCAGCAGCAGGGCCACGACGTAGTTGGCGTGTTTATGCGCAATGGAGTGGCGGGTAAGTCTGCCCAGGAGAAGTCTTGCTGTTCTGCAAGCGACGCCCGTGACGCTTCGGTGGTAGCGGATCGTTTGGGCATCCCTTTTTACGCGGTGGATTACGAGAAGGAGTTCGCCCGGCTGATGGACCACTTCGCCGCGGAATACCGGGCGGGCCGCACGCCAAACCCCTGTGTGCTGTGTAATCAGGACCTGAAGTTTGGGCACCTTTTTCAATTGGCCGACGATGTCGGGGCCGAAATGGTGGCCACCGGTCACTATGCGGTGCAAAAGGACGGGGAACTTCATCTCGCAGCCGATGCCGATAAGGATCAGACCTACTACCTCTTTGGGGTGGAGCGCGAAGCCCTTAGGCGCACGCTATTCCCACTTGGTGGGATGACAAAAAAGGAAGTGCGTCAGGTGGCAACGGATGCCTCGCTGGTCACGGCAGAAAAGGCCGAGTCGATGGATATCTGCTTTGTAACCAGTGGCGACTATCGCGATGTGGTCCGTACCCGCGGCGGCGCTGGCAAGCCTGGAAACTTTTTGGATGCGAATGGCAACATTGTAGGCGAGCACAGTGGCTTAGATGGATTCACCATCGGGCAGCGCAAGGGGTTGCCAGCCCTAGGGACGCCGCATTATGTCGCGGCCATCGCCCCTGACTCTGGCGATGTGACCCTGGTCCCACGCGACGAACTCAAAAAGAAGATCATGTTCGTCGACGGCGTTCACTGGTTGATCGACGCCCCAATAAGCAGCGAGCCATTGACTTGTGACGTCAAGGTTCGGGCGCGTCATGTGCCTGTGCGAGCGGTCATCGTGCCTGAGGGCAAAAAGGCTCGGGTCGAGTTCTCCGAGCCTGTTGACGCGATCACGCCCGGCCAAGCAGCCGTATTTTATCGCGGCACACAAGTGCTCGGCGGTGGCTGGATTGACGGGTCGGCCTAGCAGGCGAATCGTCTTCCGGTCCTCGCAACACAGGTCTTCCTTGCTGCACAGCCCCACTGGATGCCCCGCACTGATGCCGGATGACGCAGCATTTGCGCGCCAATCTCAAGCCTACCGGGAATCGTAATCTGCTAGATGCTTGCGCGCAGACCCGTGCCTGGTCGGAAGCCAACCGTGCGTGACGCCTTGATTTCGATCGGCTCTTTGGTTTGCGGATTGCGTCCCATGCGTGCCTTGCGGTGCTTTACGACAAAGGTGCCAAAGCCGACCATCTGGACTTCACCGTCTTTCTTAAGTCCTTCTTCCACGGCCATTAGGAACGCGTTAACAGCCCTTTCGGCGTGTGCTTTCGAGCACTCAGCCCCAAGGTTCTTCTGTACGCCGGCGATGAGTTCTGCCTTGTTCATGGATGCTCTTCTGTGGGCGCCGGCGACAACCGCCTGCCCTGGAATGATAGGGGGGTGCCGCAGCCAGTAGCAAGGTTTCCGCGTGGTCGCAGGGAAAGCCGTCTGAATATTGAGACGATTCGGGCGGGAGCGCTCAAGTTTGCGTTGGCAGCGACCGATGAGAGCGTGAACGGGGCAGAATCGCCTCGGAAACACCCGGTTTCGAACGAGGAAAATATGAGGATCGCGATCACCGCTGCCGCTCTGTTGTTTGCCCTGGCTGCCTGCTCGACTACCGAGAATAAGGTCAGGCCATATCAGCAACCGAACTCGCTGATGAGTACGGAGATCGACCAGCGAATCGATCAGATCCAGTATCAGCATCGTGAGGAGTTGCTGCAGAATCTGCTTTGGTTGGCGCAGACCGGAGAGCAGACCATTCCGTCACTGCTAAGGGGCCTTGCGAACAAAAGCCCCAAGGTGCGGAGCTCTTGCTGCTGGGTGCTGGGCCGAATTGGCGATCGTCGCACGGTGCCGAATCTACAAGATCTCGTTCATGACAAGGAAACACGTGTTCGCTTTGAAGCCTGTCGCACATTGGTGCTGATGGGGGATCTTGAACAGTCTCCTAAGCTGATCGAAGGCTTGGACAGCGACCGTAAGGAAGTCCGCTACATGTGCCATGAAGCCCTCAAGGCTGCAACAGGTCATGACTTTGGCTACGACCACCTCAGCCTGAACCAAAGTGAACTGCGTCACTCGGTGCTGCGCTGGCGTCAATGGTGGGGCTCCTACGCTGGTGACACCTTCTTCGCATCACGATACGAAGAAGAGCACGGCCTTAATAAGCTCGCTGCGCCTAGTGGCGAAACACAGACGGCATCCGAAGGCGCTCCTGCAAAGAGCAATGCAGCCATCAATCCTGAAGACAAGACCACGAATACCACGGGGACTCCTGTCATCATCGAAGAAGTGGAGTCAGCCGAATCTGTGCTGGAGCACACTGAGATCGAAGTGCCGCCGACCGTGCCTCCGGTGCAAACCGAGACCACCGAAGTCAGCACTGAGCAATCCACTACGACCACAGGGTCCGCCACTGGCGAGCAGCAAACCACGACTCAGAGCACCAAGCCTCTCCCTGTGATCACGGAGATCCCGGTTTCAGGTAGCACCGAAACTGGTGGCGGTAACGAAAGCGGCGGTAAATAGCTGTCGCCAGCCCTCGCGGGCGCATTTGTGTGTGGCCGTTCCCTTGAGCGGCTTAACGCATTAGACTGGTAGGGTCCTAATGACCCCTGACCCCGCGAGCCAGAAATACATGCGTCGTACCCAGTCCGGCTTCACGCTGATCGAACTTTTGATCGTTATCAGCATTATCGGCACTCTAGCTGCCGTTCTCCTGCCACGAGTGCTCGAAACTCGCGCGGCGGCCAACGCATCCAATGATGCGCTGCAAATGCGGACCCACTTCTCGTGGTTCGAGCTATACAAGCGCGCCCACGGTGGCGCCTTGCCACGCAAGGGCGGCCACAAGTTTGTCTTGTCGACGTGGACATCGAAGATCTTCGACCACACGCAAGAGAACCTAGACATGTACTTCTCGCCCGGCACGCGCGATGCCGATGGCCACTACCAGGATCAACGCCTGCTGATGGCGAAGGGAGAGGACCCGTGGCCAGACATCGCTAGTGTGACCACCGAAGACACTCACTACGTTGGCCGCGCCAAGAAGTACATGCGTAGCGCAACGCAGAGTGCCCATGAAGCTTGGATGGCGACGGATAACGAAGGCGTCTGGTCGTTCAGCGATGGCACCGTGAACATCTTGTTTAATGGTGGCAACGTCCGCAGCTACAGCTACGCCCAGCTTGTCGAAACGTTCGATCTTGGCGAACTCAACCTCGATGAGCCCGTCGAGACGTGGGGTCCCAATTCGCCAATCACCGAGTGCCAGAAGCTAGACAACTAGTCAGCTTATTGCGGCGCCCCCGATGTTACGGCGCCCCCGATGCGAAAGAGATGAGGGGGCAGCAGGGGGGCTGGTGTTGCTGCGTTTAGAAGAACGCCATGACCGGAACCGACGTGGAAACGGCACCGGTTGCCGAGGCGTGATGGTTGCCGTTGGCGATCCGGATCGCGGGCACCGGCAGTTGGGCCAGAGGCGGCGTGATCAGGGTGATCGCATCGCTAAAAGACATGTCGGTATTGGTGAGGTCAATCGATCCCGCTTGACACCAAATGCGATAACCGGGCGGCAACGATGGCAGGCTGAGCACAGTTCCATCGTACGAACCAGTAGCTGTCATCGTTCCTGGTAGCGCGAACCAGATCTCTGATGAGCTCCAGAACGCGCAGTCTTGGCGCGTGATCCATGGCGTGCCGGTCATCCGGTTGCCCATGGTCAAGAATGCGCGTGAAGACCCGCTCCCGGTATCCGCGACACCATCACGAATAGAAATGTCCATTTCGGTGGTGCCATTGGCAAAGCGCCAGAGGTCCAGGTTGGCGTAGCATGGATCGGTGCGACCAGGTGCCGGGCACCCCGTGCCCATTCGAAATCCAGGTTGCACATTCCGACCATTGAGGAACTGCTGCTGCGCATCGAGATAGATACTGATATTGGCATTGCTGCCGGCAAAGTTCCGATTGCCAAAGACCTCGACATCGACGCAAAGCGTGCCACCGTTCGGGGCGATCAAGAATGGCACGGTGTATGGAATCATCAATTCCCAGCTGCTTGCCGGATCTAAGGCCGGGCGGCTCGTAGCTGGGAAGGACATCGTGGTTCGGGGAACGACCACAACCGGGGTAGGGCCTACGTTATTGGCAAAAGCAGGGGACGCTTGTGCCGCTGGGTTGGGCGACATCGAAAGCGTGACCTGTAGATCGGACTGAAAGGCCGCTACTTGGCCCCGTTTGCCGATTGCGTCACGGCGATATGCGTGTCCTGACACAATCAGGCCGCCGGCCATGTCATCGTGCAGGGTCTGCACGCGAGCGTTGTGCTTGCCCAGTGGGTAGTGACTGTAAGAATTGCCCTCGAGCGATGCGCGGTCTCGGGGCGACCATGCAATGGGCTGTTGCCCAGCTAAGTCAGCGGGCAAGTGGGCGCAGATGGCGAGAAAGAGCATGGATAGGGGGATTTGACAGTCGTGCATTCGGTCTCCTGTGTGCGGTTCGCGCCAGTGCTCCCGGCGTCGCTCAAGGGCAGTGGCATGCCTATCTGTATTCTTGGCAAAGAAAATGGCGGACCAAGCGTTGCACTGTGACTAGGCCCCTCGCTAACATGCTTGCCCTCGTACCCCTCGCTGGCGCGTTGGAGATGAGATCTTGATTGGAAATATCCCTGATAGCCGCCGTGTCACAAACGTGGGGCTGACGATGGGAGTCTCTGTAGGGCTGTTTGCCTACGGTGGTTTGTGGTTAGACCAGCAGTTTGGAACCAAGCCTTGGTTGCTTCTGGTGTGTGTGATCGCAGGCATCGGCGGCAGCATCCTGCACTTGATACATGTGTTGATGCCTGAGAAGTGGCCTTGGCCTACGGACGCAGAGAAAGCGGCCCGTTTGGCGAAGGTCGAGCTGCAGAATGCAGCGCTTCACAAGGCGGAGTCGCAGGTTTCGCGCAAGCAAGGTTCTCAGGCCAACACGACGGTGTCCGGAAGCGAGTTAGACCCCGAACCAGATGGCACCGTGCCAGATGGTCCCCAAGACTAACGGCCCGCCGACACCATCGGCTGACCACGATGCCCTCAACCAGCAACCCAACAATAGCAGTAGAAAGCTCGTGCGGACCTAGCGCGTTAGCGTCTTCGGCTGCACTGGTTGGTGAGCAAACTGGTGGCATCACGAACGCTTCTCTAGTGCGCGCGCTATCGCTCGGCGTCCTTGCCATTGTTGTCGTGGGTATCCCAGTGGGGATGCTTGTTTACGGCACAGGGACTGAGTTGGCGGCTTCGCAGCCTTACTTTGCGGTCGGTCTTGGTGCCGCGGTCTTCGCCGCCATTATCTCCGTTTGGCTGAATGGTTGCATTACCAGGAAGCGCACGGCGGCCGCCGGTGGCGATGCCGCTTTGGACGCGCGTCTCGAAGGATTGCGTCTGCAAGGTCTGATGGCCGCAGCCTTCGGTGCCAAGCTGCTCGTTCTAACTGTGGGCGTGTTTGCTTTGCGTGCCTTCCCACTTCGTGTAAACGAAGTTGCGACTGACGTGAAATTCGTCGATCTCACAAGCTTTGCCGTCTCGTTCGCGGGTGCGTCTTTGATCATGCAACTGATCACGGCTACATCCATTGCGAGCAGTTTGCGGCGCCGAGTCGGGGCCAACTAGTTCAGGATACAGCTAGTCGTTCCCATCCGTCTCTAAACCAACCTACCTTCAAACCACTCATTCCATGCTCGCCAAGCGACTCCTGATCACGATCTGGTTGTGCCTTCTGGCAGCGGTGGCTTTGCCCGCCCAAGAAGGTTCGGCTAGTGCCAGTGATGGCGCTGCAAGCCACCAAGGCGCTGGTGGCGATGACACAGCCCATGCGGAGCACGCTGGGACCAAGAAAACTCTGGCGATGTCGAACAGCGAGATCTTCCAGATCCAGTTCACGCACAGCGTCCCGTATCCGATCTACAACTACACGACGGACGCTGACGGCAAGAAGGTCGGCGGTCTGCTGACTGTTTACAACGTCCAGCCGTGGCAGTGGACCTGTCTTGGCCTAATGCTGCTCGTCTTCTTCCCGGTCGTCGGCAGCTTCAAGAGGCAGCGGGTCGGCAAGTGGACGCGGATCATGCGCGGCTTCTGCCTCTGGGTGCGCGACGAGATGGTCTACTCGGTGATGGGCAAAGAAGAAGGGCGCGCGTTCGTGCCACTGTTCTTCTTCATGTTCTTTTTCATCGTGTTCCAAAATGTGATCGGTCTGATCCCAAGCACGGGCCACAGTTACCCGATGGCGATCTACACGCCGACCGGCACGCCATTCGTGACCGCGCCGTTGGCGATGATCACGTTGGCGCTAATGCTGACCCTTGGCATGAAGAAGAATGGTGTGTTTGGCTTCTTCAAGGGCCTAATCCCGCACGGCGTTCCGGGTTACCTGTTGCCAATCATCGTCCCGATCGAGCTTGCTGGCCTAATCATCAAGCCTGTTGCGCTGACGATTCGATTGTTCGCCAACATGCTTTCGGGCCACCTGGTCATCGCCGCGGCGATCGGTCTGGTGTTCCTGTTTGCGAAGATGTTGGAGGGCTCTCCGGTTTCCTACCTGACCGCCCTGCCGTGTGTTGGCATGGCCATCTTCATCTACATCATCGAGGCCTTCGTCACCCTGCTGCAGGCCTACATCTTCACGTTCCTGAGCATCAACTTCATTCACCAGTCGATGCACCAAGAGCACTAGAAGACTCATCAATCCAAGGTCATGCGGGCTCGTGCCCGGGACCGCTTGTCCGCTTCATTTCATTTCCTTTCTTCAGTTAAGACGGAGAACCCCAATGCTTGCTTTCTTCCAAGACACCGCCGTCGCGGTCGCTTCTAACACTGGTCTCGGCATCGGTGCCGGCCTTGCCGCTGGTCTCGCTGCTGTTGGTGCCGGTCTCGGCATCGGTCGCATCGGTGGTGCAGCTGGCGAAGGTATCGCCCGCCAACCAGAAGCTGCTGACGCGATCAAGGGCTCGGCCCTGATCTTTGCGGCGTTCGTTGAAGGTGTCGCGCTGTTCGCAGCCGTCATCGGCCTGATGCTCGCTACCAAGTAGTGATGCTTTGAGGTGGGGCCTGCTCATGCAGGCTCTACTGATATCTGTTTCGTTCCATGTGTCCTTCACCGCTGGAGACTTGCGTGTCCATCGCTAGTACCAACATGTTTGCATTCATAGCACCCGAAGGTGACGAGATCCGTCCACTCAGCGCACTCCTGGAGTTTGCTCCAGGTGCGATGATCTGGACGCTGATCGCGTTTTTCGTCGGTCTCATCTTCATGTGGAAGTTCGTTTACGGACCGATCACGACAGCCCTTGAGGATCGCGACCAGAAGGTCGAGGACTCGATCAAGGCCGCCGAGGTCGCACGCCAAGAAGCGGAAGCTCAGATGGCCAAAGCCAAGGCTGAGCTAGCGGAGGCGCAAGCTAACGCCAAGCGAATGGTCGAAGATGCCATGGGGCGCGCTGAGCGTCAGGCTTCGGAAGCCGTTCGCGAAGCGGATGAGCGTGCCAAGGCCGAATTGCAAAAGGCCCGTGACACCATCGCCGCTGAGAAGCGTCAGGCTGTGCAGGAGATCCGCGCGATCGCCGTCGACCTGACCATTCAAGCAACAGGCCAACTGCTTCAGCAGGAAGTCGATGCTGCCAAGAACAAGCCGCTCGTTGAGCAGTTCGTTGCTGGCGCGGAGAAGACCTAATGACGCTGCTCGCCAAACGCTACGCAACAGCGCTATTTGCGCTCGCCAAGGAAAAGGGTGCGGCGGATGCCGTGGCCTCGGACATGGCGGCGTTGCACGGCGAATTGCACGCGCCTGGCGCGGCGGATTTGCTGTCGAGTCCTGACGTGTCTGTTGAGGAGCGTAACAAGGTTCTGAGCAAGCTTTCCCAAGGCCGCCACGAGTTGGTTGCCAACTTGGTGGGCGTGATGCAGAACCGTCGCCGCCTCGACGTGCTCGCGGACATGCCGACTGCTTACCGTGACCTGTTCATGCAGGACCGTGGTGAAGTAGAAGGTGTGGCTGAGTCGGCGCACCCATTAGGGGCTGACGAACTAAAATCTTTGACTGAACTTGCCAATCGCATGAGTGGCAAGAAGGTCGTGTTGACGGCGAAGCACAACCCCGATTTGCTCGGTGGCGTGCGCCTCATCGTCGGCAATGTGCTTTACGACGGCTCGCTGCGCGCCGCGTTAACGCAACTCCAAGACAAGCTGCAGCAATCTTCTGTCTGATAGGGGGCCGCAAGGCCTCTTCCCGTGGTCCGCTTGGGCCCCGTGACTCGCCAAGAGTCGCGACTACTGAACTTCCTGTGACTGCAACGGCTTCTACCGTTCGTTCACGCCTGATCGCACAACCCACTACGTCTTCCTAACGAGTCATCATGGATCTCAAACCATCCGAAGTAGCTACCGTCCTTAAGGCCGAGATCGAAGGCTTCCAGGGCAAGATGCAAAAGTCGAACGTCGGCACCGTCCTCATGGTCGGTGACGGCACCGCCCGCGTGCACGGCCTCGACGATTGCATGATGAACGAGATGCTCGATTTCGGGAACGGCATCTTTGGTGTCGCCCTGAACCTCGAAGAAGACAATGTTGGTGCCGTGCTGCTCGGTTCTGACAGTAAGGTCAAGGAAGGCGACACCGTTCGCACAACCGGCCGAATCATCTCCGTGCCGACTGGCCTCCAGATGTGTGGTCGCGTTGTTGACGCGCTAGGCAAGGCTGTTGACGGCAAGGGTGACATTAAGACCGCTGACGCCGACATGCGCCCGATCGAAGGCATCTCGCCGTCGGTGCCCGAGCGTCAACCGGTGACCGAGCCGCTTCAAACTGGCCTCAAAGCCGTCGATGCGATGATCCCAATTGGTCGCGGCCAACGTGAGTTGATCATTGGTGACCGTCAGACCGGTAAGACCGCGCTGATCGTCGATACGTTCATCAATCAGAAGTCGACTGGTGGTGGCGACCCGAACAACAAGGATCAGGTCATCTGCATCTACGTTGCTGTCGGCCAAAAGCAGTCAACCATTAAGGGCGTCGTCGACAAGCTCGAGGCCAACGGCGCGATGCCTTACACGATTGTCGTGTCGGCACCTGCTTCAGCTGAAGCTTCGATGCAGTTCCTTAGCTGCTACGCCGGAGCCTCCATGGGTGAGCGCCTGCGCGACGAAGGTCGCCACGTCGTGATCGCCTACGATGACCTCTACAAGCAAGCTCTTGCTTACCGTCAAGTCATGTTGCTGCTGCGTCGTCCGCCAGGCCGTGAGGCTTTCCCGGGTGACGTCTTCAACTTGCACAGCCGCTTGCTCGAGCGTGCAGCCAAGCTCTCCGACGCCAAGGGCGGCGGTTCGATGACGGCGCTGCCGGTTGTCGAGACGCAAGAAGGCGACGTGTCGGCATACATCCCGACCAACGTGATCTCCATCACCGACGGCCAGATCTTCCTGGAGTCGTCGCTCTTCAACGCGGGCCAACGCCCGGCTGTTAACGCTGGCATCTCGGTGTCTCGCGTTGGTGGTGCCGCCCAGATCGGCGCCATGAAGAAGAACGCTGGTGGTCTTCGTATCCAACTCGCGCAGTTCCGCGAGTTGGCCGCCTTCGCTCAGTTCGGCAGCGACCTCGATAAGGACACGCAACAGGCGATCACCCGCGGTCAACGCATGATCGAAATCCTGAAGCAGCCCGAGTTCGAGCCAGTTGCCGTCGAAGAGCAGATTATCGCGATCTACGCTGCGACCTCGGGCGCCATCGATGATGTCCCGGTCAACCGCGTCAGTGAGTTCGAGAAGGGCTACATCGCCTTCGCTCGCGCCAACCACGCTGACGTTCTCTCCGGCATCCGCGACGGCAAGAAGTGGACGGACGAAATCAAGAACAGCTGTGACGAGATGGCCAAGACGTTCAAGGCTGAGTTCCTCGCTTAGTCTGACTGGCACGGCAATTTGCTGACCCACTTCCACGAAACGAACTGATCTGACCTATGGCGAACCTCAAGGAACTACGCGGCCGCATTAAGTCGGTCTCCAGCATCGCCCAGATTACGGGCGCGATGGAGATGGTCGCGTCGATGAAGCTGCGCAAGGTGCAGTCCAAGGCCCAGAGCTTTGCTCCCTACACCGCGGAAATCCGCGACATGATCCAGCGCGTCGCGGCCAAAGTGGCTAGTGAAGAAGACGTGCCGTTGTTCACCCAACGCGAAGTTAAGACAGTCGGCTTCTTCTTGATCTCGTCTGATCGTGGCTTGTGTGGCTCCTACAACAGCAACCTGTTGATGGCCCTGCAAAAGCGGATCGACGCGCTTAAGGCGGAAGGCAAGACGGTCAAGTTCTGGGTGTATGGCCGAAAGGGCTACACCTGGCTGACCCGTCGTGGTTACGAAGTCGAGCAGTTCTTTGCTGAGCCAGCGCTAGACAAGGCGGATTTCTCGGCTGGCAAGCTAGCCGCACAAGCACTCGTTGAAGCCTTTTCCTCTGGTGCGGTTGACGAGATTCGCCTGCATACGACGCGTTTCGTGTCGATGGCTAAGTTCGTCCCAACCGAGCAACCCTTCCTGCCCATCCGCACCATCGGGGTGGGGGAAGACGCAGGTGACAACAACTACGAACTCGACTTCCTGATCGAGCCGGATGCATCGACTGTGTTTAACGCATTGATGCCCCGCTACCTCGAGACGGTCATCTTTGATGCCATGCTGCAATCGCTGACTAGCGAGCACGCTTCACGCCGCATGGCGATGAAGGGAGCAACCGACGCAGCTGGCCGCATGACCAAAGACCTTAAGAAGATCTACAACCGCGCCCGCCAGGAAAGCATCACTAAGGAGCTGCTCGACATCGTCGGCGGCGCCAGCGCTGTGAGCTAGCTGATCGCGACTTAACACACAACACGTAACGCATACCCATTACTGAGGCTGATAAAGTGACTACCGCAACTCAAGTGCAAGGCAAGATCCTCCAGGTGTTCGGTCCCGTGGTGGACGTTCAGTTCCCCGAAGGACATATGCCGAACCTCTACAACGCCATTACGGTTGTTGACGGAGCTCGCAACATTGACCTGGTCCTCGAAGTCGCCCAGCAGCTCGGCAACTCGACCGCTCGCTGCGTGTCGATGTCGACAACGGACGGCATGAGCCGCGGCATGCCCGCGACTGACACTGGCGCGCCGATCTCGGTGCCAGTCGGTAAGGTCACCACGGGTCGCTTGTTCGACACCCTCGGCCGCGCGCTCGAAGAGGGCGTTGCGCACCCGCGGACCGGCAAGCCGATGCCTGCCGTCCCGAACGACAAGACGCTGCCGATTCACCGTGCAGCACCTACCTACGACGAGCAGGAGGCCATCAGTGAGGTCTTCGAGACTGGCATTAAGGTCGTTGACCTTCTCTGCCCGTTCGCGAAGGGCGGAAAGATCGGCCTCTTCGGTGGTGCAGGTGTTGGCAAGACGGTTCTCATCCAGGAACTGATCCGCATCACCGCTGTCGAGAAGGGTGGCTTCTCGGTGTTCTGTGGTGTTGGTGAGCGAACCCGTGAGGGCAACGACCTCTGGCTGGAAATGGCCGAGTCGGAATACACCGACGCCGATGGCAACAAGTCATCCGTGCTCGACAATGCTGTGCTGGTCTTCGGCCAGATGAACGAGCCGCCGGGTGCGCGTCTTCGCGTTGCGCTGACCGGCCTGACGATGGCCGAATACTTCCGCGACGTGGAAGGCAAGGACGTGCTGTTGTTCGTCGACAACGTCTTCCGCTTCGTGCAGGCAGGTTCGGAAGTGTCCGCACTTCTCGGCCGCCTTCCGTCCGCAGTGGGTTACCAGCCGACCATGGCGTCGGAAATGGGTGCCCTGCAGGAGCGAATCACGTCGACCAAGAAGGGCTCGGTCACCTCGATGCAGGCCGTTTACGTGCCGGCTGACGACATCACCGACCCGGCACCAGTTGCTACCTTTGCTCACCTTGACTCGACGATCATTCTCGAGCGTCAAATCGCAGAGCTCGGCATCTACCCAGCTGTTGACCCGCTGAAGTCGACGTCCAAGATGCTCAGCCCGAGCGTCGTCGGCGAAGAGCACTACAACGTCGCTCGTGAAGTGCAGCGCACGCTGCAGCGCTACCAGGACTTGCGCGACATCATCGCCATCCTCGGTATCGAAGAGTTGAGCGAAGAGGACAAGCTGGTCGTCGCCCGTGCGCGCCGCATGCAGAAGTTCCTGTCGCAGCCGTTCTTTGTTGCGGAAGCCTTCACCGGCGCCCCGGGCAAGTTCGTCAAGCGCGAAGACACCGTGCGTTCCTTCAAGGAGATTCTCGAAGGCAAGCATGACGACCTGCCGGAATCGGCCTTCTACATGTGTGGTTCGATCGAAGAGTCGGTCGCACGCGCCGCGAAGAGCTAACGCCACTCCTGATTGCTGGGCAGCTCGCCCGGCATGATTGGCACATTACTATTTTGGCATCCGACGCCATTCGATCGTTCAAAGCCTGACGCCTAGTTCTCATGTCCGAACTCCACCTACGTATTGTCACTCCCGACCGCACGATCATTGATCGCAAGGTCAGCTCGGTGTCGTTCGTCGGCACGGACGGACGCTATGGCGTGCTCCCGAACCACGCACCGCTGATGACTGGCATTGCCCAGAGTGGCACGGCCATGATCACTGAGGTCGACGGCAAGACGAGTGAGATGTTTGTCAGCGATGGCTTCGCCCAGGTGCAGAGCAACGTCTTGACGCTGGTCTGCGAAGCGGGTGAGTTTGCAAACGAGATCGATCTGGATCGCGTCAAGGCCGCGGAGACGCGCGCCCGCGAGAAGATGGCTGGCCTTGACAAGCTAAGCGCAGAGTTCTTGAAAGCCGAGGCCTCGCTGCGGAAGGCGCTTGCACGCGAAGTGCTGGCGCGTCGCAGTTCTGGCACGGGTGCGATGCGCTAGGGCGCTGGGCGCGACAAAGAACGCGCTCGCCCAATTTCGCCGTCGCGACACGCAAAACGGCCAAGGTCCTGGCAGTAGCATGCATGCGGCTTGAGCTGCCAGCGTGGCCCTCTAGGCAAGTCGCGCTGCCGCTAAATTGACGCGCATCACTGACGTTCTACTGGTGGTGTTCAGGAGTTTTTACGACGTAATCTAGTCGTCGAGTCATCTCCAACACTTGTCGAGTTGTTGTTGGTTGCAGCGGTTTGTGTGACCCAGATAGCATTCCCCGCTAAGATATTTAGGCTTCATTCCACCAAGCTCCGCAGAGACCCGCGACCGGGATCGAACCATTATGAACTTCCGCCATTTCCTTACCGTGGCCGCCCTCGGCCTGTTTGCCTTACCTCATGCAACCTGCCAAGAGACTGGTGGCGACAAGCAAGGCGGCATTCCTGATTGCGAAGACATGAAGACGACGGCTTCTGGTCTTCAGTGGGGCGTCCTCAAGAAAGGCGGTGATGGTGCTGCACCAAACGCAAGTGACACGGTCGAGGTCCACTACACTGGTTGGTTGACCGACGGCACCAAGTTTGACAGCTCGCGCGACCGCGGAAAGACGACATCGTTTGGATTGAATCAGGTCATCAAGGGCTGGACCGAGGGCCTCCAGTTGATGACGCCGGGCATGCGCTGCAAGTTCATCATCCCGAGTGATATCGCCTACGGTGATGCTGGCCGTCCAGGGTCGATCCCTCCAAAGGCTACTTTGGTCTTCGATGTTGAACTGATCAACGTCATCCGGATGCCCAAAATGCGCCCGGCAAATCCCGACAAGCAGAAGACGCTAGAAAACGGGATCAAAACGGAACTCGTCAAGGCTGGCACCGGCAGCGCCATCAAGGAAGGCATTGGCATCGCTTTGCGTTACGCGATCTGGGGCGCCAATGCCCAGCTGCTCGACTGCACCGAGAAGAGCGGACAGAAGTTTGCCGGTACCCTAGACACCATGCGCTGGCCGTTCATTAAAGAGCTTGTCAAGGACTTGAAGGTAGGCGGCATCGTGCGCGCAGAGGTTCCGAATGCGCTGGTCGACGAAGCCCAGACCGACACGGTATGGGAACTAGAATTAGTCAAGGTGATTGAGCTGCCGAAGTTCCGTTTGCCTGCTGCCGACAAAGTGGTCACCACCCAAACGGGACTGAAATACGAAGTCATCGAGCAAGGTGAAGGCGTATCGCCGACATTGGCCAACACGGTCAAAGCGCACTACACCGGTTGGTTGACGGACGGCATGGTGTTCGACAGCTCGCATGCACGTGGGGAGCCAACACAGTTCCCGCTGCGCCGCGTCATCGCGGGTTGGACCGAAGGGCTGCAGCTAATGAAGCCCGGCGCGAAGTTCCTCTTCCAGATCCCCCCGGAACTTGCCTATCAAAACACGACTAGCGGCAAGATCCCGCCGAACTCTACGCTGATCTTCCTGGTCGAATTGATTGGAGTCCTATAGGGCAAGGCCACCGCGGCCGATGAGAGTGCCTGGCAGCCATTAAACTCGCTGCTTCGCGCCAAGTTGGCCGCAGCCCGCCATCACCGAACGGCCCTTAGTGATGCGCCGCCTAACCGCGACTCCGCGGTCGCGAAGCAAGCTGACGAACGTCACAATCTCATGTTCCGATGGCGCTCGCGCAATGGGCGCGGTCCCCGGATTGAACGGGATCACATGCACGAACGTTCGGCCCAACGGCTTGATGAACGCCGCGATTTGATCGGCGTCCCGTTCGTGATCATTGATACCTGGTAATAAGCACCAGTGAACGCCGAGGGCCATGTTCTTGCGCTGTCGGTAGGCGATCAGTGACGATTGGATTTCACGCAATGAATAACGCACGGAATGCGGCATCAGCTTGGCGCGCTGATCTTCGTCCGCGCTGTTCAAGCTCAGAGATAGGCCTAGTCGTTTCCAGCCAAGTTGCCGCAGTGCCTCAATACCTGGCACGTGCCCGACGGTGCATACAGTCAAGCGGTCATGTGCCATGCCGAGACCAGCGGAGTCCGTGAGAATCTGCATCGCTGGCAGCAAAGCATCGAGGTTGTCGAGTGGTTCGCCCATCCCCTGAAACACCACTTGGTCTACAGATGATGTGCGCCGTTGCATCGTGACCTGCGCGACAATCTCACCGGCTGTCAAGTTGCGTAACAAGCCCATGCGTCCGGTTTCACAGAACGTGCACGCGCGGGCGCAGCCCACCTGTGTCGAGACGCAGAGCGAACGCCGCCCATGTCCCATCGGTAGCGAGACGCTCTCGATCGTGCGCTGATCCTTAAGCCGTATTAGTCGCTTTTGGATCTCGCCGTGTGCTCCGGGCTCTCTTTGCTCATCAACACCCACAGGCAACTGAAGCATCGCCCGCTGGTGCCACACCGCGGCGCTCCGGGGACTGGCACCCAGTGCGGCTGGATCGAATAATCCATCGCACACAGCTTGTCGGTGGATGCGCTTTGCAAAGCCTGCCCCCTTGCTCTCGCCGAACCACGAGTTTGCCGCAACTTGTAGTTGGGCCGACGGAGTTGCGAGCAGGTCGAGCGGTGTATCCGCGTGAGCTGTTGCCTCGCCGTCGGTGGTTGTGGTGGTTGGCGTGCTCACTAGTCGCCAGAACCATAGCGACTCACAGCAGCGTCGAGAACTGTGGGCGGGGAGATGCCATGTGCAGCGTGATGGCAAACCGGTCCACTAGCTTGGCATTGCAAAGTAATTGTTAATATGAAGAATTACCCCGACATATCCCGCTCCGGTTCGGGCATTATCCATTTCATGTCGACCATTACGAATGGGGCGCCTAGTTCAGGCGCAGACGCGCCTCAGGGCGCTCTTGATCCCGTGCTCGAGGCCAGAAAGGTCTATCGCATGCGGAACGTCGAGGGGCGTGAGATGCCCATTGTCAGCGACGTCAGCTTCGCGCTGCAAAAAGGTGAGTTCGCAACGATCATGGGCCCTTCCGGGTCTGGTAAGTCGACGTTGCTTCACCTGCTAGCTGGCCTCGAGCGTCCGACTGCAGGCGACGTTTGGATTGCAGGCGAAAACCTCAGTGGTGGCGATGAAGAATATCGCGCTTCGGTTAGGCGCCGACGCGTTGGTTTCATCTTTCAGTTCTTCAACCTACTGCCGGACTTAACAGTAGAAGAGAACGTAACGCTGCCGTTACGCATCCTTGGACAGAGCCCACGCAAACATCGCGACCGCGTCGACAGCTTGTTCTCACTGCTTGGCGTGACCAAACTGCGGGACCGCCTGCCCTCAGGCTTATCAGGGGGCGAAATGCAGCGTGTTTCCATTGCTCGTGCGCTGGTTACGCAACCTGAGCTTGTGCTTGCTGACGAGCCGACAGGCAATCTCTCGAGCAAAGCAGGCGAAGAGGTTGTCGGGCTGCTGCGGGATGTCTGCACGCGGCTAAAGGCGACCATTTTGTTGGTCACGCACAATCCCCGCGACGCCGCCGCCGGCGATCGCGTGCTGTTCTTGCACGATGGTGCTTTGCTCTCTAAGTCCGAAATGAAGGGTGGACCTTTTGATGTCGCTGACGTCTTTCATCGTCTCCAGGAACTGGGCGTCTAGCCGCCTGCGCATCCTGCTGACCTTGGTCGGCATTGCGATGGGCGTTGCGATTGTGGTGGCCATCTATGTGATGGATCACAACACGATCCAGAGCCGCATGATCGCGCAGGATCCGCAGCGTGGGTGGGTTGACCTCGAAGTGCATCCGGTCGACACGACGCGTGATGGTGCAGATGTGCGCGCCGAGTTGCGGGCTCGAGACGGCATTGCCGATGCGGCGATCTGGCGCGAAGCCCGCGGCGTTGCCGTGGGCCCGCAAAAGCCATTGCCGCTCGCGGTGTTTGGCTTAGCGCCGTTACCGGCCAACGCCTTTGCGCACTATGTCATCAACCGCGGTCGAGATTTGGCTCCAAGTGATATCACAGCCCCAGTGCCAGGCATCCTGCTTGGCGGCGAGGCAGCACACTTACTTGGTGTAGATGTCGGCGATGTTGTGACGTTGGGTGAGCCGCCGCCATCACAGCGAGTGGAGTGCAAGGATGGTCAACTCGTGCCAATTCCCGTGCTTCCTGGTGCGGTTGCGTTCTCCTCGGACGTGATGGTCGTAG
>Ga0315331_10001493_pt1 | contig 17573 bp, 15 predicted proteins | sample M160m34915metaG_FD_203456 | JGI IMG/M metagenome (GOLD analysis project Ga0315331, IMG submission 203456) | Ammonia-oxidizing marine archaeal communities from Monterey Bay, California, United States - M1 60m 34915 | ecosystem: Environmental > Aquatic > Marine > Intertidal zone | place: USA...
CGAATTCGGTTATGAGCGACTGTCTGAAGAATGGGTTACCGCGTGGGAACTGCGGGCACCAGTCGACGAGTGACGGTCTACTTGCCAGTTGCTTTGATCCATCTTCGACATTTTGTTTGTGCTGACGTCGGAACAGGGGGGTCCGCGATCGCCGGGCACTGCAGCGATGTGCCACACGTGGCTCGTCGACATTCCGAAAGGTTTTCATGTTCTGGTTCGGCTGGATTCTGTTCTCCGGAATAGCTGTCTGGGTTGTGCCTCCGGTGTTGTGGTTTGTATGCCGGCGACTACAGCCAGTGTTGACGAATCATACACCCAGCGGCGAATGGCCAGCCGTCAGTGTGATTGTTCCGGCGCGAAACGAAGCAGCGGCCATTGAGCGGGCACTGCGTTCACTGTTGAAGTCGGACTATCCCGGTATACAACTGCTGGCGGTCAACGACCGCAGTACAGACGACACCGGGGCGATCATGAATCGCGTGGCCAGCGACGATTCCCGCTGTCAGGTCATTGATGTTGAAGTCCTGCCCGACGGCTGGCTGGGCAAGAACCACGCGATGCACCTCGCCGCCGGGACTGCAAAGGGGGAATATCTGCTCTTCACCGACGGCGACGTCATTCATGAGCCGGCAGCATTGCGGTCAGCCGTGACGTATCTGAAACGGAAACGTCTGAGTCATCTGTGTCTGCTGCCTCGTATGATTCCCGGTGGATTCTTCGAAAACTGCATCGTGGCTTTTTTTGGACTAGCGTTCGCAATCGGACAGCAGGTGCATCTTATCCGCACTCGATGGCCGTTTGCGTACGTCGGCGTTGGGGCCTTCAATCTGATTGATGCGGAATTCTACCGCAGCTTCGGGGGCCACACCGCGATAGCGATGGATGTCATTGACGACGCAAAGCTTGGCAAACTGGTGAAACAGCATGGTGGTACTCAGGATTTCATTGGTGCTCCCGGCCTGCTGTCAATTCGCTGGTACGATTCTCTGTGGGAGGTCATTACAGGCCTGGAAAAGAACGGTTTTGCGGCCCTGAATTATTCGCTGACATCAGTCATGCTGTGCACCGTCGTGTTCTTTGCCACGATGATGTTGCCGTATATTCCTCCGCTGTTGCTGCCCCTCAGTGAAACGGGTGGTTTCCTGGCTACCGTGTTGTTGTGGCATGTGATGTATGGAGTCGCCGCTGTCAGCTTTGGTGGCAGTGTTTTTCTGGTCCCGTTTTTTCCCGTTGCTGCGTCGCTGATGTCGTTTGCGTTCTGGCGTTCCGCCTGGGTGACTCTGCGGCAGGACGGTGTTCGTTGGCGAAACAGCTTCTATTCGTTGGACGAGCTGCGTAAGGGACTGTATCGTTGACGCCATGGTCGGATGATGCCCCGTTGTTTATTCCGCCAGCCATGAAGCGGTCTGGTGTTCGCCGAAGTGTCGACGGCTGTTTTCGAAATATAACATCGATTCACTGGCAGAGCTGCAGCCGGGAAGCGTCGTGCAAATGGACAACAATTACGAAGACGATCCGGAGCTTCTGAAGGGCATCAGCGAAGGTAACGCGGGTGCACTGGCCAGCTTTCTGGACGTGAACCGCAGACAGTTGATGGCCTTTATCAGCCGACGACTCGGAGACGCTCTTCGCACGAAAGTCGAAGTGGAAGACATCTTCCAGGATGTCAGTGCAGAGGCCATTCGAACGCTGACGCCGGAGTGGCCGGGTGAGCGGGAACCGTTTTCGTGGCTGTGCCATCTCTCAGAACGAAAGATCGTGGACGCGCACCGGCATCACTTTGGTGCTCAGAAACGAGACGCCGGCAAAGAACGTGCCCTGGATGCAAGGTCGCCCGGTGGTGGCGAAATCGGTCTGGTGAATATACTGGTCAAGAGCATGACAACACCCAGTGCGGCGTTTTCACGGAATGCACGGGAAGGTCGTCTTCATGCAGCCATTGCTGAACTTAATGACGATCAGCGGGAATCCATTCGACTGAAGTACATCGAAAACAAGCCTTCCAAAGAGATTGCCAAGGCTCTGGGAAGATCCGACGCGGCCGTGCGTGTCATGCTGACTCGCACCATGAAGCAACTGCATGAGTTGCTGGCGGATGGTTGATCAGTCATCGCTGGAATTGATGACTCTGACACTGGGGCGTGTCGGATGCTGCTGTCTGCCGAGAAACCAGGCCACCAGGAAGCCAAACAGAAAGCCGCCGGCGTGAGCCCACCAGGCGACCCCAGCCGCCTGAGCGCTGCCCATGGAAAAACTGCCCTGAACAAGCTGGATCACAAACCAGATGCCCAGAAATACCGGAGCAGGCAGGACCATCATCTGCAGAATGAAAAAGATAGGGATCAGGGTGACGACTTTCGCGTGCGGATTCAGCAGCATGTACGCTCCCATAATTCCTGCGACGGCACCGCTCGCTCCTATCGTTGGTATCGGCGATGTGGGCTGAAATACGAAATGGGCCAGGCTGGCTGCGATGCCGCTGCCCAGGAAAAATATCAGATAGCCGCAGGGTCCCATCCGGTCCTCCACGTTATCACCGAAGATGTACAGGAACCAGATGTTGCCGAGCAGATGCATGAAGCTGCCGTGCAGAAAGATGCAGCTCAGGAGTGTCGTCCAGGGATGGAGCTTAGGTGCCGGCAATTCACGGTCCACGACCACGATCTGCGTACCGAATGGTGTTCGGACCGCCTGCCGTTGAGATACGACGACGGTCGCCGCAGGTGAACTTACCAGGGCCGGAACCATGCCGAACTCTTCAACCAATCCATCTGCATCGTTCTTTTGCAAAACGTAGACCAGAATGCAGACGCCGATCATCAAGTAGTTGACGATGGGAAAACGGTGGGATTGAAGATCGTCGCGTATGGGAAACACACAGATTCCGACAGTGACGGTGGTGCTTCAGTGACACCATCTCGTGAAGAATGTTCTGCACGTGCACACAAAACGGTAAAACTCAGACCGCAGGGACACGAATCGTCTGGCCGTATTGCTGACCATGCCGAATTTTTCTTGGTTCTGAGGGTCGCTCAGACGTGCGTCTTGCTGTTGAGTTTAGCGAGTTGACGGAGCTTGTCTGCTGAATTCGCCACACCAGGCCGACGGATGGCCTGCCGCGTGGGCAGTAATGATAGCAGGGCCCCGTCCCGCAGCATCCGGATCACGTGGTCGATGGAAACGGATGTCGAGACCACAGCCGGACTTCCCGCCGCAATGTGCTCCATGAGTTGTTCCTGTGCGACGTGATTTTTCTGTCGTCTTTGATGCGGCTATTCTGGTGGTCATGGACAGTCGGGAACAGGTAGGTCTCAACCGAGAACTCGCCCCGACCATAAACGAGAAAAGGCGAACGAAAATCCATTCCGTTCGCCTCTGTTCTCATTCCGTCTCAATGACAAAGTTACCCCGCAGGGACTTGAACCCCAACTTACAGAACCAGAATCTGTCGTGCTACCGATTACACCACGGGGTAATGTGGTAACTTCCGTCACTAAAGTGCGGCAATCTATCAATGCCTTCAAACGATGTAAAGAATGAATGCGACTGTGTTCGCTGCATTTTTGACACCGACGGATGCGGCAGGTTCTCGACGGTCACTGGCTTTTCACGCATTTATTTCTTGCATTTTTTGCATGTCCTGATGACCAGCGTGAATTTCTCTCAAATACACTTTCATTTTTTGTTCCGATCCCGTCTTATCCGGTAATGTAACACGTTTCCGTCCACCTCCTGAAAACGTTGGCCCGACGATATCATGACTGAAAATTCAGACTCCAGCAACGACGGTGTCCCGACTGCAGCGCAATATGCCCTGACTGAAGACGGGATTCTGAAGGTCTACAGCGTCGGCGAAACGACCGTCCTTGGCTTCGGTGGACAGGATGTTCCGTCAGAATTCAATGCGGCCCATTATCGAGCGGCGATCACAGACCTGCTTGTCGCGAACAACTGTCGGACCGTGGCCTTTGACCTGACCGGGGTTAAATTCGTGCCGAGCGGAATGCTGGGGCTGTGGATATCACTAAGGCAAATGGAACTGGAGCCGATCGTGCAGGTCTTCAATCCATGCGATGACGTTCAGGAAGTTTTGCAGGTCACGAAGCTGAACACGATGATCGAAGTTCGCGAAGTGGACGTCTGACGCGTCTGACCCGAGAGACCGCGGTGGATCAGTTGTCGCTCAGTTCGCGGCCAGGGAAACGCGACGGATTTCGTGGTCGTTGCGAATGATCACGTGTTTGTTGGCATACGCCGGCATCACCCAATTCACGAGTGCGTCTCCAAAACGCCGAGGCCCATAGCCACACTGAGTATCGGGTTCGATCAGTTTTGCGCGGTCAATCAGTTCCGGACCATCGGGCGAAAACCGCATGATCATCAATTCGCCAAGATCATTGTTCACAAAGTAGCGATCCATGTTCTTCACCCAGAACATGGACCCCCAGCGTCCTTGGCGAGTCAGTTCTGTATTCTCCCAGACACGTTCTCCGTCACTGAGCTGCAGCCCCCGTAATTCTCCATAGCTGCACGTTCCATAGAAGTGGTCGCCCTTGACGATTGGCGTTGTGATGACGGCATGCAGGCATTTGGTCTGTTTCGGGCGTTCACCACTGCCGCCGTTCTTCCACAACATCTCAGCGGAATTTGTGCCCGCTTTCACCAACATCGATCCGTCATAGAACCCGCTGACCAGTAGCCGATCGCCCGGCAGCCATACCGGACGTCCGAGGGCCATATTTGATTTCGCGCTGAAGGGCACTTCCCACAGAATCGTGCCGTCATCGGGGTTCATGGCCGAAAGTTTTTCCTTGTGCCACTGGACCAGCTGCGGTGTGCCGGAAATTTCAAAGATCTCCGGTGCGCTGTACGGCAGGTCGTAACTGGCGGGAAGCGATTTCCATTTTTCTTTGCCCGTTGCCTTATCCAAAGCTCGTATTAATCCGTCTGCCCCGCCGCACGCAAAGATGACTGTGTCTTTCCAGGCGATTGGTGAAGCGGACATTGCGAAAATGGGAACCTGTGCGTCGAACGCCTCCAGAGCGTCATGTTCCCAGATGACTTTGCCCGTCAGGGCGTCGGTGCAGTGAATCCGTCCTGTTGCGCCCAGCGTGTAGACCAGGTCATTGTCGACCAGCGGTGTGGCTCTGGGACCGGTTGCATAGGAATGCATCTGTCGACGGTAATGCGTCTGCCATTCGTGTTGCCAGATGATGTCGCCCGATTCTTCATCCAGACACAGTAATCGCTCCAGTGCTTCCAGAGTCTGTGTTTCGGGCTGTGGTCGGTAGTCGGTCACGAAGACGCGTCCGTTGGCGACGACTGGTCCCGAGTAACCTGAACCGATCTTGACGGCCCACGTTGGTTTAAGGCCACCTTCCGGGAATCGGTCGAGGATGCCCGATTCGTTCCAGTTGCCTTGACGGTCATTGCCGGACCACTGAGTCCAGTCGCTGGCTATGGCACTGTTCGCACAGACGGTGCAGACCAGACAGATAATGGATCTCGGCAACATGGCAGTTTCTTTCAGGTTTCGTGGCAGCATGTAACACGCGTCTCGCAATTCTAAAGTGAAAGCTGTTGTATGTGTACGATGTGAGCGTTTTTCGGAGAACATCGACCGGTTTCCCGGACGTTCCCGTCGCGGGCAGGCGTAACCACCTGCCCGGTTTCCGTGGGACCGCTCACATGTAAAAACCGTTGAAATCTGTCGGAGGCCGAACACCCAGTCTCAGGACAGAATTGCGTTGATGATACGACCTTTGGGTACGACTTCGTGAGGCCGTCCGAGCGAATCCGTAATCTGAGTCGCTGCATCGACACCCAGCAGGTGATACATCGTGGTGATCACATCGCCGGGGCTCACCGGCGATTCGGCGGGTGTTGCTCCCTGACGATCACTTGCGCCAAAGACGAAGCCCTCACGAATTCCAGCACCGGCAAGCATTACGGTATAGCAGGAGTTCCAGTGATCCCGTCCTGCATTAGCATTGATTCTTGGCGTGCGGCCGAAGTCTCCCAGAACGGCGACCAGCGTGCGGTCCAGCATATTCCGGTCGGCCAGATCCTGCAGCAGACTGCTGCAGGCCAAGTCGAATTCCGGCAGCAAACGCGTTTTCAGGCTGGTGAAGTTGTTGCCATGCGTGTCCCACGTCGCGTTCGCATCCGGGGCCCATGACAAAGTGATGAATCTGGTTCCGGCTTCCAGCAGCCGGCGGGCCAGCAGTGTGCTTTGACCATAGATGTTCCGGCCATAGCTGGCGCGTGTGGCGGCTGACTCCTTTTCCAGGTCAAAAGCATCCTGAGCGGCGTTCGACGTCAGCAGTTCGAAGGCCTGCGACTGAAAATCATCGATGGCCGAAATGGCCAGATCGTTCTTCACCTGCAGGCCATTGCCAAGTCCTGTCAGTAACTCGTTGCGATTCTGCAGGCGGTCCCGAGAAACGGTTTTCGGCAGCACCAGGTTTTCGACATGGAAATCTGCTGCATCCGGATTGTTGAGCACCCAGAACGGATCAAACGTCTGCCCCATCATCCCACCCAGAAATCCCGGCTGCAGTGGCCCGGCCGCGCCTTCCTTTGTTTTGTACGGCAGGGCCACGTACGGCAGTGTGCGATTTTCCGGTGGCCGGAATCGTGCCAGCACAGAACCCGGGGAAGGGCGATCGGTGGGCTGTGCGCCACCCCCAAGTTCACCTCGGTCATGACCAGTGAGCGCAGCATAGACGGCAGCGGCGTGTGAGTTGTTGACGCTGTGATTCATGGAGCGAATCAGTGTTGTACGGTGCATGTGCCGCGCCAGCTGCGGCAAGTGCTCGCTGACAGACACGCCCGGCAGACTGCTGTCGATCGGCTGAAACTCGCCGCGAATTTCTAACGGCGCATCCGGCTTCAGGTCCCACATGTCCAGATGACTGGGGCCACCGTTGAGGAACAGAATGATACAGCGATCAGCGCGCGGCGACAGTCCGGGCGCTGCCGGAAGTGCATTTGCAGCAGTGCTCAGAACTCCGGAAATGCCTGCCGTGCCAAGTTGAAGCAGGTACGATCGTCGCCCTGCCAATGAGTCTCGTTGATGCCCTGCAGCCACCAATTACCCCTCCTGACGAAGACAAGGTTCCGCACACGAGCAGTGTACCTCAGGGTGAGGCGACCCAACAGAATAACTCACTGATTCAGCAGAGATCGCCGCTCGTTCTTCTCACTGTACGTTGCGCACCGGGGAATCGCAATTCAAAAGGACTGCGAGAACGTGGCCTGCCGCAGAGAAACTACCGAGCGATGAAAATGTTGGTGGCGTCGACTCGCAATCGATCGCCGTTCATTGAGCCACGGCCCTTGATAATGACCATCTGCTTCTCTTTCACGTCAAAGAGTTCCCGGCTGTCAATGGCCGCTACCGCGCCGTCATCGTTGCGAAACCGGATGGCGGCGATGTAGTCATCGATATCGCGGCTGCAGAACGGGCAGGCGTGCGGATCATGGTCGTCATCGCCATCGTGTCCGGTGGCGTCCGTCAGGACAAATGCGGCCTTGCCCTCTTCCCATGGCGGGATTTCTCCTGCCCAGATGCGGCCGCGCAGAACGACCTCCGTTTCGTCGGCGGATTTCGGTCCCATCAGCAATTTGCGAATCTTGCTGATGGACGTCTCGTTGGTCGGTGCGGTTGACAATATCAGCTTTTGACGCAGCGCCAGAGTTTCACCGTCTCCGGTTTCGCCGCAGCCAACGACAACTGCAAGACAAAACAATGCGATGAACAGCGTCCCGCGTCTCACTGGGCTATTCCTCCGTGTCCGACTTGCCTGATTCTGATTTTTTGTCGGTCTCGTGGTCGTCGTCATCATCGTGGCCTTCGCCCTCTTCATGGTCGTCGTCGTGCTTTTCATCATGGTCACCATCGTCGTGTTCGTGTCCGTGCTCATCGTCGTCTTCGAGGGCCGGGCCGGCAGCTTCACGGATGGCGCCGATGGCCGCGTCGATTTTCTCTGAGACTTCGCTGTAGGCAGAGCCTTCGTCGTCGCTGTGCATACTCTTGTCTACTGCACCGAAGGCATCCAGTAATGTTTCGACGTTGGATTCGATGGTGTCTTTGGCTTCATCAGATAGATGTGCGTGATCGGCAAGTTCAGAGACTTCTTCCAGCAGATGGCCGACGTCATGCAATGGTCCGTGAGCCGCATCTCCGTCATCCTTGGCAAACGCATCACGCACCGTATCGCGAAGTTCAGTCAGCTCACTCAAGGCTCCCCCCAGTGTTTCAGGGTGCTCGTGCTCATGTTCATGGTCGTGACTGGCCATCACCGGGGCCGGCTCAGATTGTTCAGCACAGCCGACAAACACGAAGGCAGCAAGAGAAAAGGCAGACGCAACAAGACCAGCTTTGGAAATCATGAGTTTGCTCGCGGGTTGGAATCCCGTCAACGTGTTCGTGGACGGCGTTGGTGAGGACTGAGTGTAATCGCACTTTCGAAGTATACGCGGTGAGTGCTTCTTCCGTGGACCGTTATTCTTGTGGAATCCACAGGATATCAGAGTCTTTTTTCGACGCTTAGTGCGTTTAACGTTTGATTGATGTGAGAATCGGTGTCCGGTGTCAGTCCTGCAGATCGAAGTGTCCGGGGTATTCAGGTCTCCGGATTCGTGGCAATTCGAGTAACCGGCAATGGCGGAAGCTCCACCCGAGTGGTGCCGCCCGGAGCCCGTCTTACAGACATGCCGTGCATCGCCTCAGTTTCCATTTCCGCGATCCACCTGCGCAGCGCGCTGGCATATTCCTGAGACAATTCGCCTTTCACAAGTTCTCGCAGGAAGTTGGCGGCGCCGTGATCGGATAGTTCGGCCTCCTCGGCAGACGCAAATCGTTTCGTGGGGTCCGGGTTGAGCAGCTTTCGCAGCAGCAGAATGAGCAGTTCACTGTAGGCAAAAGTGTCCAGCGGCAGCATGCCAGGCAGTCGTTCCAGCACGCTTTCCTTCGCCTCACGCAACTCTGAGTACTTGAGTCCGGCAAAGGGCTTTGAGCCGGTCAGCATTTCCAGCAGCATATACCCCAGACTCGCAAGGTCGGATTGCGGCGAAGCTCGAAAACCAGCCAGCACTTCCGGTGCGGCATATTCCAGCGTACACGGTTGCCCAGCTGGCGGCCTGCCGACCCAGAACGCCGAGCCAATATCAATGAGCTTCACCTGACCTGTGCGTTTTACCATCACGTTGGATGGCTTCAGGTCGCAATGAATGATCCCTTCCCGATGCAGCGCCGAGACACCGGAAAGACATTCGCGGATAATGGCGACGGCCAGCCCCGGCTTGAGGCGACAGTCGACGTCGCCCGTGGTCACGATTTCATCGTTGAGCTGTTGCCAGCGGCCCTGAGTGACCGCATCGTGAACGATTTCAAGTGTGTCGCGCCGCAGAATATGCAGCAGATCGAATCCATCGATCCATTCCATTTCCAGATAAAAGACACCGTCTTCTTCAAGGAAGCTGTGGACATCGACAAGGTGATCATCCTGAATTCGGGCCACCATCGATGTAACCTCGGCCAGACGCAGCATCTCACGGTCATACTTTTCGACGGTTCCAAACTGGTTCGGCGAGAAGAATTTCAAGGCCAGCGGCATGCGAAAGCTGCCAGCCCCTCGTCGTTCTGTCAGGATGACAGTTCCCTGTCCGCCGGTCCCCAAAGTCTTCAGAAAGGGGCGTTCCGTGCGCCACCCAATCTGTTCACGCATCAGCATCGATTGATAGTCGGATAACCGCTGCTGCAACTGGTGTTGTGTCTGATTCGAGTTTTCTGGCGTCGTTCCCACGTGCAGGAGATGTTGGTAGGGTTAAACCGGATGTGACAGGAGTTTGTATGGAGCCCGAATTTCGTTTCTGGAAGATTCGATAATCCAGCTCGTACGGTGAGCTAGGTCCGAAATTTGACGTGAATTCTGCTGTTCAGCAGGACAATTTCTGCATTCACGTGTCCAGCGACTGTGCCATCTGTCCCGTTGTGGCAACTCGAACCCACTGAGGTGCTATCCCGGACATACGAAACGGTATCGATTGATGCAATTCCAGTTTGCGGAAGAGGCGTTCCTAACAGTACGGATATTTCATTTGACGGCCAGAATCCAGTGGAAAAATCGGCTTAAACAGTTCACAATTCCCATTTCAGCCAAGTTTCCACACCAAGAATCTGCTTTTCGGTCTTACCGAAGGCACACTTGTATCAGAAACTGCGCGGTCTGACGCGCTGATCGATCACCATTCCTTAACTCCGTCTGAAGCCGCCATGAACACGCGCATTTTGACTCTCGTATTCGTTGTTCTTGCCTCTGCGTCCGTTGATGCAGGAAGAGTTCGTAAATGTCGTCCTGCGACCAAGTGCCGCACTCAGTCGTCTTGCACCAGTTCGTGTGCGAACGGCCCTACCACAAGACTATGGAAGGGCAAGGACGGAGAGATTCGGGAAGTAATCACTCACTGGGCTGCACTTCACCGATCCGTTGAAGCGGATCAGCTGGAAGTAGACTTGGCGGGTGTCCGCTCAGAGCTGGAGAAAAGCCAGGCGGAACTGGTTGCTCTGCGAGATAAGGCAGCTGCAGAAAAGGCGTCCTTTGAGCAGCAGATTGCAAGATTAGAAAACCAGCTTGGCAAGCAGCGAAAACTGGCCGCGTCTGAAAAACAGCGTGCTGAAAAAGCGGAATCGGCTCACAGCAAGAGTGTATCTGAGGTGGCAGGTCTTCGTGATGCGGACAAGAAGACTCAGGTTATTCTGACGACGTTGAAGAATGATCTGAAGCAGACCGCCGCAGATCGTGACAAGCTGACGGCCGCCAATGCTCAGCTGCAAAAAGATATGGCTGACATGACTGCGGCAAAGACCAAAGCCGATTCAGCCGTTCAGGCGGCTCACGCCGAAATCAAAAAGATGAAACAGGACGCTCTGGAAGCCAGAAAGGCCGCCATTGTTGAGGAAGACACTGATGAGGAAAAGGATCCTCCGAAAGACGACGACGATGCTGCAGAAGATGAACCGGTAGCCGAAGACAACTAACCGAACCGCACGCATTCAGTTCAGTCACCACAAAAAAACGACCACATCCGGCAACGGACGCGGTCGTTTTTTTTGTGGTGAATTCGGTTCTGTCATTGTACGCGCGAAGGCGTTCGCGGATCGTCGGAAGGAACTGACAAACAGCTTCCGCTTCGCCGGCGCAGAACAACGAATTATACTGATGTGCGGACGGCGACTTCTGCCGCAAACAGCCAGGACGCTGTACGGTTCGTGATCGCTGACGAGCCTGGTTACGGCACCCCGCCTCGGTTGGAAACTTCAGTCTGTGAACAGCCTGGCGTTAGAGGATTGATACCCGGCAATCATTTGCCACTTAACTGATGCAGTTCTTTTGGCAGGCTGAAGTGGACATTTTCTTTTCGGAGCATTTCTTCCGACACTTCGGCGTCGAAGTGGGTCCGCAGGTAATTTATGCATTCTTCGACGACAACTTCCGGGGCGCTGGCGCCGGCCGTGATGACTACGGTCGAATCCCGTTCAAACCAGTCTGTCTGAAGTTCGGACGATCCATCGACAAGATACGAGGGGACTCCCTGACTGGCTCCGATTTCCATCAGTCGCCGACTGTTGCTGCTGTTCTGGCTGCCGAGAACGATCAGTACATCTGCTGATTCCACCAGCATCTTCACCGCATCCTGACGATTGGTGGTTGCGTAGCAGATGTCTTCTTTCTTCGGAGATTCGATACCAGGGTAGCATTTTTTCAACGCACCGATGACTTCCGTGGCTTCTGCCACACTGAGTGTGGTCTGAGTCAGGTAAGCGAGCCTGTCATCATTGGAAAATGGCAATTTGTCAACATCTGAGGGTGTTTCGACAAGAGTGATGCTTTCAGGAGCCTCGCCCATGGTGCCAATGACTTCGTCGTGTCCTTCGTGACCGATCAGAATGATGTGGTACCCGGCGTTGGCGTAACGAATGGCTTCCAGGTGGACTTTGGTCACCAGCGGGCAGGTGGCGTCCACCGTCTGCAGGTTTCGTTGCCTGGCGATGCTGCGAATTTCCGGTGAGACGCCATGCGCACTGAACAGCAGGATGGAACCGTGAGGCACTTCCTCCATGGAGTCAACGAATGTCACGCCCTGCTTTGTGAAACGGTCAACCACATATTTGTTGTGGACGATTTCATGGTAGACATAGATCCCCGGTCCGACGCGACGAATCGCTTCGTCGAGGCATTCAATAGCCATGTTAACGCCGGCACAAAAACCACGTGGGTTGACGAGAAGGATTTTCATGAAGTCTGCTGGAAGGGCGGTTGGAAAAGGAACTACGTGATGTTTGCAGAAACGTCGTCTTCCAGTTCTGCCAGCCGTGCAATGATTATCTGGTTTAACTGCTGAATTCCCTGGCCGGTGACGGCTGAAATCAAATGTACGTCCCGGCCCGACGTTTCCCGAAGCAGTTCCGCGCATGTTTCGGCATCGGGCAGTTCAGCTTTGGTCACACACAGGATCTCCGGACGACGGGCCAGAACGGGATTGTACTTTTCCAGTTCTTCGCGAATCTGGTCGTAGTTACTCAGCGGGTCGGAATGGTCTGTTGGCGACGGTTCGACCATGTGGACGATCAGACGGGTTCGTTCGATATGTTTCAGGAATTCGTGCCCGAGTCCGGCACCCAGATGTGCTCCTTCGATGAGGCCCGGGATGTCCGCCAGGACGTACTCGTGGTCCCATGTCACCTGCACGAGTCCCAGATTGGGATACTTTGTGGTGAACGGATAGTCCGCAATTTCCGGAGTCGCGCGTGACATGCGGCTGAGCAATGTTGATTTACCGGCATTGGGCTTTCCAACCAGACCTACGTCTGCGATGAGCTTCAGTTCCAGCGTCACGTCACGTTCTTCACCGGAATGGCCCAGCTCACATTCTCGCGGTGCACGATTGGTGGAACTGGCAAAACGCTTGTTACCTCGGCCGCCCCACCCGCCTTTTGCAACGGTGACGGAATCGCCATGTTCCTGCAGGTCTTTCAGCAGATTCTCGTGTTTTGTATCCTTGACCAGCGTTCCGGGGGGGACCAGAATAATTTCGTCTTCGCCGCTGCGGCCGGTTTTGAGACTGCCCAGGCCGTGACGGCCTCGTTCGGCCTTCCAGTGGCGGTGTCCGACGATATTGCCCAGGGATCCAAGGTTGCGATCCGCCTGAATAATAATGTTGCCACCGTTGCCACCGTCGCCTCCGTCCGGTCCGCCACGGGGAACATGGGCCTCTCGACGAAAACTACTGCAGCCGTTGCCACCGTCGCCAGCTCGACAAAGAATTGAAACTCGATCCACAAACATATTCGTAACACCAATGGGCGATTTTTATGGCGTCTCGCCACGGACATCGTTGCCAGACTTGGACTTTGAACGCCGATTCTTACACCTCCTCAGCATCCGACCGGGGATCATTCCGGTCGGATCGAGGCGGCACACAGAAAGCATTGTAGCGTGACACCGGCACTCGCTCAGCGTTTTCTTTCGGACTCGTGTCGTTAGTACGGGACATACGTCATAAGATCTGATTGCCCCGAGGGGACGGTAGCCACGATCCCGGCATTTGATAATACCGGCAAGATGCTGGTAACGTTTAATCTGGGATCAGTTTAACGTCTGCGAGGTTGTTCTGGGGCGAATGCCTGCCCGCGTTCACCTTTTATACCCATCTTGCTTTTCCGCCGATGTTTTCCTGATAACCTGTTCGCAGACCGCTTGGTTCTTGAGCGAAATATACCTCTGCAGAAGGATTTCGGTCTGGCCAGACGGGTCGGGCGCCGCTTGAAACTACCGATCAGGACGACTTGGTGAAGCAACTTCATTCAGCAACGAATGCCGGAAAGATTGGCCTGTCAACGATTGTTGATGTCTTTGATTGCGCAGACCTGTTCGAAGTGCTGGACAACGAGGCTGTGTTGAAGTTATCACGGCTGGGCGGAAAAGCCGGTTTCCGAGACTCCGCTTCAATTCGCAGGTCAACGGGAATAACCACGCGTCGGCGTCTGCGGGACGGTGTTCGGCCGTTGGATCTTGCGGTTGAGGTGTGTCGCAGGCTGGAAACCGTCAGCGGCTGCCCGATAGGGGAATTCGATGCGATTCTCCTGTGCCACTCTAATACCGATGCGCAGGCCTGCGTTCGGTTGGCTGAAGATCTGTCGCAGGAACTGAGTCTTTCCGGTGGCGCAATTGTGCCGTTCAATCACGGGTGCTCCGGATTTATCAAACTGGTGCCCGAAGGGGCAATGCTGCTGGACAGTCTTGACGGTCAGGGCAAAGTCGCCCTGATATCGGTGGAAACGCCCGAATACTGGCATGATGGTGCTGATCGTCTGTTTTGCGGTATCGTCTCTGCGGGAGCGACCGCTGCCGTGCTGGAAACCGGCCGTGGGCTTCCGGTTGGTGCCTCAAGGAGTGATGATTTTCGAATTCCAGCGGAACGGCGTTTGAATGCTGATCCGCTGTTTCGAATGGAAACCGCCGATGTTTATGATTTTCGCGGTGAACCGTGCTGCCGGACCGTGATGCGGATGAATGCAGAACCCGTTTTTATCAACGGCATCGAATTGATGCTGGACAATCTTAGGGCGGCGATGCTGTCCATTGACAGGCAGCCCGGACAACGAGTCATTGTCGCGCCGCATCAGCCCAGTGGCAAACTGCTTAGAGCTCTGATTGCCGCCGCAGCGATGGAGTTTCCGGACATCGAGTTTCTGAACAACCTGGAATCGTACGGTAATACGATTTCTTCATCCGTTCCAACCTTGATGTCTCGTATCGACGAGGTTCTGGTGCTGAACAAGCTTGAACCTATGCGGAAAGACGACCACATCATTCTGCTGGCCGCCGGGATTTGCATGACCGACATCGCTGATCATATGGCCGCCGGACATACGTGTTTGCAGTGGCGAGAGAACACGTTGAATGTTCTCCACCACCAAACACCGGCAGACGCAAACGTTTCAGTTGGCTGATGTTATTCTTCCAGCACCATGATTTCGACTTTTCGGAAGTCGCACGGGTGACTTTCTGACTGCAGTGAAATCGTTCCGCCGTGGAGTGCCAGCTTGCCGTCCACGATCAGCTTTCGGGCACTGTCATCGCGTTCGTCCAGTTGTGGTTCTGTGTATTCCAGAACCACTTTGCCGTCCAGAATGTGTTTTATGACCTGATTGCCTCGCACTTCGATTTCGGCTGTCACCCACTGGTCAAGATGCAGGGTCTCTGAGCTGGACTTGATGCAGTGCTGCTTTTTTAGATTGCCATCCATGACTACGTTTGTGCCGGGCGTGCACAGGTTGGATGTGGTGCGAGGATCCCGGCCGTTTCCAGCCAGTAATTGCACTTCAATGGACACCGGGAAATCCTGATCCTTTGCCATGGTTTCGGGCTTCTGCCCGTGAATCATCACACCGCTGTTCCGGATGGCCCAGCCGGGGCCGCCTGGACACTGTTCATCGACGAACCGGTATTCCACCCTGAACCGATAGTGCGAAAATTCTTTCGCGTAAAACAGGTGACCGAATCGTTCGCCGAAGTCTTTGTACCGGTCGTAACGGACCTTCATCAGTCCGTCTTCCACTCGAAACGTATTGCCGTAGTTTTCCCCAGGTCGGGAGTACCGAATCTTTGGTGTCCAGCCGGTCAGGTCTTTGCCATTGAACAGTTGAACCCAGGTGCCCGGTTTGTCGTGCCGCACCGCATTCTCAATGCAGTACACTTGTCCGAAAGTCCGCAGGTAAAGACGTCCGTTGGCGGCGGCCGGAGATGCTCGCATGCCTTCAGCCAATCGATTCTTTGCCACAATTTCGAATTCATCGTTTGCTCGGATTACCGTCGTGTCGCCCTCTTCGCTGCAGAAATAAATCAGTCCGTTAGCGGAAACAGGTGACGCGACATGAGTTCCGCCGATTCGGTCTTTCCAGATTTCTTCACCCGTGTCTGCCGCAACGCAACTGGCCACTCCCTTACTGGTGATCATATAGACGCGGTTTTCCACCAGAATCGGGGCAGACAGGCTGGGGTTCCCCTTGGTCCGATTCCATCTTACGTGAGATTCCGTAACGTCTCCTTTGGTTGTCTCGTTCACTTGAACGCCGAACAGATTACGCCCACCACTGCCTGAGTGCAGAATAGCCATGTCGTTATAGAATGCCGGCGGTGCCGCGGCGTTGAAGTCGCCGTGACGAATCCCCCAGATTTCCTTTCCCGTTAACACGTCGTAGCCATACGCCCCTCGCGAACCTACGGAGACAACCTGAGTTCGCCCGTTAACCTCGACGAATCCTGGTGTGCTGTACGCCTTGCGCAGATCCCCTTCTCGTTTAGGGTTGCCGTCTGTGTCCAGGTCACCGTAGTCCGTAGATCGCTTGGTTTTCCAGACCGTTTTTCCTGAACGCGTGTCAAGCGCCGTCAGAAACTGACGATCGATACCATCGAAAGTCAGGATCAACAGATTCTGAAAAATGACAGGAGACGACCCCGGACCGCGAAAATGTCGACACTCGATATCACGTCGCTGCCACACGATTTCTGCCGTTTCAGCATTGAGCCGTGCGGTACCATATGATCCGAAATGGACGAACACGGCATCGTCCTGCAGCGCACACGAAGGTGATGCGTATGTGTTGACGTTTTGTCCCAGGGGCTCCGGGTCTTCGTTTTCAAAAACCAGTTTGTGATGCCGCACGCTTCCGGTGTCCGCATCCAGGCAATAGACAAATTGCTGCGTGCCATCTTCCGTTGCCGCGGTCAGCCAAAGTTGGCCGGCTCCGACGACGGGCGTTGAATGGCCCAAGCCTTCCAGCGAAGCCTTCCACTTAATGTTTTTCCCCGACTGTTCATCGAATTCCACAGGGAGATCTTCGGCGTCAGATGCCACAACCTGACTGTTGAGTCCCGGGCCGTTGCGGAACGGCCAGGAGAGTCGCGACTCTTCGGCGGAGATGCTCGATTGACAGCACACGACGGCACACAGGATCACTCGACGGTATGAGAATACGATATTGGGGGACGACTGGCGTTGAGTCCAGGATATTTGCATTGGCTGGAGGTCCTGGTGGGGGGCGGAAATGAGAAAGAAAAGGCGGCTGGATCGGTTGATGTTTGCCACCATAACGATTCACGGTCCGGAATTCCTGCATTCCTGGACTCATACGCAGGAAGAAAGGTAGTTCTGTGGTGCCGGACGGGTGATCCCGGGCGTGATCGCTGACATCACCAATGACCTTGTCGTTGCGAATCCACTGTGGCACTGCCATTTACCTGACTCTAAGAAGCGAATCTGCTGTCACTGGCTTGCTTCTGACTTCAGGCAGGAGAAACTGTACGGTGTCGGGCTCGACTGTAATCCCCGTATCCTCGACAGTGGGGTGTCGCAATTCCAATCAGGATGTTGCCAGTCCGCCGTTGGTCAGTCAGAGGATGAGCTCGAGGAAGATCGTCGTTTTGTCCAGAATCTGTAGCCCCCTGCCAAATGTCGGAGCCTGTTGAGAGAATCCTGCTGCTGACCCACGAGGTTTCGTTTCG
>Ga0315331_10001494_pt1 | contig 17560 bp, 17 predicted proteins | sample M160m34915metaG_FD_203456 | JGI IMG/M metagenome (GOLD analysis project Ga0315331, IMG submission 203456) | Ammonia-oxidizing marine archaeal communities from Monterey Bay, California, United States - M1 60m 34915 | ecosystem: Environmental > Aquatic > Marine > Intertidal zone | place: USA...
AAACATTACCAATGAAAAGACTTGGAAAACCTGAAGAGATTGGAAATTTTGTAAAGGGAATAGTTGAAAATAATATCAAATATCTTTCAGGTGTAACAATAAATTTTGATGGTGCAAACTCTAATAACGTTTTTTAAATTATAAATCAATTAATGTAATATTTTTATCTTCACTTTGTAGATAATTCTTTATCATTTCATTTTTTAAATTATTCTTATATTTAGATAATGCAATTTCATCAAAATCTTTTGTTTTATAATATCTATCATTAACATCCCATTGTTTTACACGATTTAATTTTTTTCCATCATTAAGTAATTTTATAATTTTAATCAAAGATTCAACACTAGATTTTATTATTTTACATCCAACAGTGTGAACATTATCATTAAAATCAATTTTAGGTCTAACATGACAAATTATATCACCAGTATCAATTCCAGCATCAAGATGTAAAATTGTAGAACCAAGATATTCTAATTCATTATTTACAAATGGCCAAAAATTTGTTCCACTTCCACGATAATATGGTGAGATTCCCAAATGAAGATTGATTATATGGCCAGCAGGCAAAAGTGAAATAAGAGGTTCTTTAATTATAGAGGATCCAAAAACAATCAAAATATCAGGTTTAAAATTTTTAATAACTTGATAGACATAAGGAGAATTTGCTTCTTTGTAAACAATAGGTAAAGTTTTAGGAATAAAATAATTATCATTTGGAAAAAAAGATTTTTCAGTTTCATCTCTTAACATGAAATGATTATCAATCTCAGTATAATTTTTAGAATCATCAGAAGATAAAGTTTGAGGTTTACATTCAGAAATAATTAATGTGTCTTCACAGTGTTGAGATAAAGTATTTGCCAAAAATTTATGACGAAGGGAATTACTAGTCAATATTACAATTTTCATTTTATTTTCCACTGACCATAGTAATCATTTTTTTATAAAGTAAATCTGAAGTATCAGAACTACTAGGCATATATCTTCCCAATTCATAAGGAGAAGTAGATTTTTTATTTAAAATTTCATCCACCGTAAATGCAAGTTTGTATGAATCTGTTTTAACAATCAATTCTTTTGAAGAAAGACAATCAATAGTTTTACCAAAAGGATAACTCATGAAATCACTTTTAATCTTAAAGGTTTTTTCTATATAATTTTTAGGTTGTATAATTTCAAAATCTAATTCATTATCTTCAAGATTTGAACTTCCGACAGAAATATGAGAATGTGTATGAGTTCCAATAGAATGACCCATTTCAATTATTTCACATACTTGATTTTTTGTTAAGTGCATTATTTCCATTGCATCAGGAAATTTTTTATGAAACATTTTTTCATATATTTCAAGTAAAATTATTCTTGATAATTTATCATTTAATTCGTATTTAAAAAAATACTTAATTTTTTGTATAACTTCTTGATAATTTTCTTTAACATTAGAAAATTTATTTAAATAATTATTTGAATCTTTAAGGTTTTTTTCTAATGAAGTTTTTAAAAAATTTAAAAAATTAGATAAGCCAAATTTTGCAATGCAGTAATGAATAATTATAGGGTTTGCTGGTAATTCATCTTTGAGTACACATGTAGGAATAAAGAATATAGCTTTTATTCCATATTTAGCCAAAATTTTTGCAGCAGTATAATGATCAGAAAGACCATCATCGAATGTTAAGAGTAAACCTATTTCATTATCATTAAAATTGTAATTACCATATGAGAAAGATAATGCGTCAGAAGGAGTTATTAATTTAAAATGATTTGAAAACATTTCAATATGTTTTTCAAATTCATTTACAGAAGTTCCCAAAATTCTAGGAAAAAGATTTTGGCTAGAACTGTCCCTTATGTAATGATAACATAAACTCAAATATCCATTTGGAGTATTAGTGGGAAAAGTCAACGGATGCATTAATTATTATTTTTTAAATTCAACATTAGGTTGATCTGGTTGACCTGCAATTGCAATTAACCCTCCATCACGTAATTGTTGTAACAATTGCATAACTTCTTTTTCAACTTGATTTCTTTGTAGACCTGTTTGATTTGCAAAGACTTCAACAAGATCTGTCACCTTTCGTTGTCCATTACAAGATTTCCAGAAATCAACAATTGCTTGATTTACCATAAATCCTTGTTCATGCTCATTAGCTAATACCATAGATCCATCCTCTTGTTGAACTAATTTTCCAACACCTTGAGGTAATGCAGTTTCATAATTAATTGGTGCGGGAGTATTCAATCCATTTGCTCCCATTTCTTTAATTTTGAGTTTTCCCTCTTCAGTCATTTTATCCATTGTCCAGGCAGGTTCCCATACAATTTCAATATTGACATTATTTACTCCAGGAACTTTTTTAGCAAATCTTGTTGCATCTGCAACTAAAGTCTCATGTAAAGGACATCCTTGAGTAGTCATTGTCATTCTAATATCTACATCGTTATTTTCTTTAACATCAATTCCATAAATTAACCCCATTTCTACAATGTTTAAAGGAACTTCAGGATCCATACATTGCTTTAAAGATTCTTCAATTGCTTGTGGTGAAACTTCACTCATATTTCATCTTGAGTGTAAAAAACAATAAAAACTTTCTAATAATTAGCTTGAGTTAACATCAAATTTTAGATAAATTGTTCAAATAATATGAAAAATATCACAATATATCGAATAATAAAAAAATTCAAATATCAATTAAATTAAAAGGTGGGTGGTAGATTAATTTGAAAACAAATTTTAAAAAAAGTGTTGATGACAAAAGTGTTGATGACAAAAGTGTTGATGACAAAAGTGTTGATGACAAAAAGGATCTAACACAAGAGGAATTTGAAGAATATATTGCCAAATCAGGTGCGAAAGGATCATTTATGGTATATCGATCAAATAAAAAAGAGGACGAATTAGGTCTTGATGAATTATAAATAAAATTTAATTAAAATATTATGTCCACAAAATCATCAAAAAAAGTTCTTCAAACCAGTATAGAAGATATAATGAAAAAAAAACAATATGAGAATTTTGATACATGGGTAACTAATTTTAGTTTAAATTTACCAAATATCTGGAATGAAAAATCAGCAAAAGTATTGAATCCTACATCAAATAATAATTTTAAAAAAGAAAATAATTCTGCAATAGTTATTGGAAGAGGACCTTCAATTAATAAATTTGAACATTTAAAATTACTTGCAGAAAGTAACTTTCAAGGAAACATAGTTTGTTGTGATGGGAAATTGGCTGATGCATTAAATGCAGGAGTAACTCCAGATAAGTTTCCAAAATTTTATGTTGTAACAATTGATCCCTATCCAAACATTAAGAAACATTATGAACACGAAATTATAGAATCATATGGTTCTAAAATTAAAGGTATGTTTACAATTCTTACAGATCCAAATGTTGTTGAAAAAGCAAGACAAAAAGGAATTCAAATTCATTGGTTACATTCTTTATTTGATTACAATGAAGGCGTAAAATCATTTAATAATTTATCAGCAATGATGATTCGAGCAAAAAATAATGAACATAAATTACCTGCAATACAAACAGGAGGTAATGTAGGTACTGCAGCATGGTTTACTGCATGGCAAATTTTGAAGTGTACAACTGTAACATTGATAGGAATTAATCATGGATGGGAAGAAACGGATTCATGGGAAACAATAATTTATCATAATAATAAAGAAGAAATTTCAGAAGGCGTAAATCAAGATAGTGAAGTTTTTCAAAAACTATATAAAAAAATATACAATCCAGATTTTGATTGTAATTGTATTTTAGATCCACTCTTTCAGTTTTATAGTGAGGCATTGAAAGAATTCATAGAAAGATCTCCAAAAGAGATTACTACGATTAATGCGACAGAGGGAGGTTCAATTTTTGGTAATAGAATTGAATCTATGAAATTTAGTGACTTTTTAAGAGAATTTCATTAGTGGTTAAAAACATAAATGAAAATGGTTTTAATATATGAATTAAAAATATCAAATATTGAAAGTATTATTGATAGTTCCAGAAATTAGACTGGATAGTTCACCGAATCATTTTCCATTTTGGGCAGGAATATTGGCTGCAATAGTGGAAAAAAAAGGCGGAGAAGTTGGAATTCTTGATTTAAATGCTCTTAGAGTAAAATATGATGGAACACAAGTTCCACCTGACGTAATTGCAAAAGAAATATCTTCTGAGAAATGGGATATGGTAGGAATTGGTGGACTAACAACAACTTATGCTAGAATTAAACAACTTGCACCGTTAATTAGAAAATTTGCTCCAAACTCATTATTTGTTGGAGGTGGGGGTTGGAGTTCTTATAATCCAACAGAAATTCTTGAACTTGTTCCAGAATTAGATGTAATTGTAATTGGTGAAGGGGAAGAAACATTTGCAGAGTTATATGATAAAGTTAATCAAAATTCAAAGGATTTTGAAAGTGTAAATGGATTATGTATTAGAGATAAAAATATAGAATTTAGATTTACAGCTCCACGTGCTCTAATTGCAGATCTAAATACAGTTCCATATCCAGCATATGATTTAATGGAAACAGAAATCTATTTCAAATTTTCATCATTACCATTATCTGCAGATAGTTTCAATTCAAAAAAACGTAGTTCTACAGTATGGGAAAGAGGTTGTCCAAGAGGATGTACATTTTGTTCACATAACGGCATGTCAAGAATAGATTTACAAAATATTTATGGAGAAGGAGATAGAAAAGCAGGAGAAAAATTAGTAAGAATTTCAGATAAAGAAAATGACACTTTTCAATTACCAGCCAGATGGCCAACACCAGAATATGCAGTAAATAATGTTAAGATTCTAAAAGAAAAATTTGATGTTGATTTTGTATCCATTTTAGATGAAAATATGACTAGTAATTTAAAATGGACAAAACAATTTTGTGATTTGTATGTTAAAGAAGGATTAGATAAAAGTGTAAAATGGGGAACGTTAGGTGATGCTCCAAGTGTATCAGTTAAACCAGAAATTATTGAAATAATGAGAGATTCAGGCTGTTCATATATTTCATTTGGATTTGAATCAGCATCAGATAAAGTATTGAATCAAGATATTCAAAAAGGTCAATTGCGTTCTCATTTACAAAAAACTGTGGATACATTAAGAGCTGCAAAAATGACTCCAATTACAACTTTTATGATTGGAAACATGCATGAAAATATTAATGATTTAATGGAAACAGTAGACTTTTGGGTTCAAAATGGTGCAGAGATAGATCCATTCATTTGTACACCATATGTAGGAAGTCCAATTTTTTATGACAATAAAGATTATCTATTACAACAATACGATACAAAATTAAAATTAATTTCAGAAGGAAAGGGAAAAGTTAGTGAAGAAACATTACATGAATGGAAATTATCAGCATTAGATAAATTTATGACAGAATGTGGTGATGCAACAAAATACACTGCAACAGTTAGTCAATATTTCACAATTCCAGAATTATTTGCAATTAAAGAATTTATGTACAAACATGATACAACCAGATTATTACAAATGGCACATCAAAAATATGATGAAACAGGATTAGAACAATGGAAACATGATGCAAAATGGAATAATTATTGTGAAGTTTGTGAGTCTGAAAAAGAATTATCGTTAAAAATTACAACATAGTAAAAAATTGGTACTTCAATCAAATTAGATATTTGATATATTTTTATTATAATTTGGTTGTTCAATATATTTTCCATAAATTTTTTCGTCACATATTTAATCAATGATAATTTCAAAACAAGAGAAATTCAATCAAATCAATTTTTAAAATTATTTGAACAGTTTTTCAATTGACTCTTCAAATGGGGCTGTAGCCACACCTTTTTCAGTAATTATACCTGTAATTAATTCTGGTGGAGTCATATCAAAAGCAGGGTTGATTACACCAATATCATCAGGAGCAGTTTTTTTATCACCAATACCCGTAACTTCACTTCCTTTTCTCATTTCAATGATCACATCTTCAGCTTTTGTTACCATATCAATTGTGGATAATGGTGCTGCAACATAAAATGGAATTCCATGTTGTTTTGCCATTGTTGCTACCTGATAAGTTCCAATTTTATTAAAAACATGACCAGTTTTTACAATTCTATCAGCACCTACAACAACTTTGTTTACCAATCCATTGGCCATTGAGTATCCAACTGCAGTGTCAGGAACTAAACTAACATCAAATCCATCATGTTTTAACTCAAATGCAGTTAATCGTGATCCTTGTTGGATTGGTCTTGTTTCAGTTGCAATAACTTTAACATTTTTGCCACTTTCTCGAGTTGCTCTAATTACACCTAAAGCAGTTCCATATGCAACAGTAGCCAAAGCACCAGCATTACAATGAGTCATGATTGTATCATTATCATCAAAAAGAACTGAACCGTTCTTTCCCATTGACTTGTTAATGTCAATATCTTCATCAGCCATTTTTTTAGCAGTAGATATTACTAACTCTCTAATTTGCTCCACAGTTTCTCCAGATTTTGCAATATTCATAATTTTTTCTAATCCCCAACCTAAATTTACTGCAGTTGGTCTAGTAGCAAAGAGAATTTTTCTTGCTTCTTCTAAATCTGATAACATTTCTTCTTTTGTAGTTGCTTTACTTTGTAAAGCAGCTAATCCCAATCCAAATGCACCAGATACTCCAATTGCAGGGGCCCCTCTCACAATAAGAGTTTTAATTGCATTGGCAACTTGATGAAAATCATCGTATTCTACAAATTCTAATTGATTAGGTAATTTTGTTTGTTCAATCATGATAACTTTGTTATCTTTCCATTCTACAGTTCGCAAATCAGTAATATTTTCCATATTTTTTTAAAGAATAGGCTTTTTAAAAATCAATAGTAAAAATATAGAGTAGATAAACATTTTATTGAATAAAAGTTATCGAAATTGTTGAAATTTCAAAATTTAGAAAAAATAGATAGTCAAAAAATGTATGAAGTATATGAAGAATGGCCCAATATTGCGAAAACCTATTTTAATAAAAAATTTGAAAAAATAAAAATTTCTAAAATTAATCATATTGTATTTGTAGGAATGGGAGGATCTGGTGCATTAGGAGATATTTTTTCATCAATTCTCTCAAAAACAAATATGCATGTCAGGGTTGTAAAAGGATACAACCTACCCAAAACAGTTAATGAAAACACACTAGTTGTAGCAATTAGTATTTCTGGAAATACAAATGAAACAAATACTGTTTTAGAAAAAGCTAGTAAACTAAATTGTAAATTAATTGCATTTTCATCAGGAGGAAAAATGGAAAAATATTGTGAAAATAATAATATTGAATTTAGAAAAATAGAAAAATTCCATTCACCAAGAGCATCATTTCCATCATTTTTATTTTCAATTTTAAACATATTATCACCAATTATTCCAATTCCAGAAAAAGATATTCAAGATACATTAGATAAAATGCAAGAAGTTAAAAAAATAATTTCAATAAAAAATGATTCTGAAAATAATGTGGCAATGTCATTAGCAAAATGGATTTCCCACATACCACTAATTTATTATCCCTGGGGATTAGAATGTGTGGCAATTAGATTTAAAAGTTCATTACAAGAAAATTCAAAAACTCATGTAATGATTGAAGATATTGTTGAATCATGTCATAACGGAGTTGTTGCATGGGAAAAAGAATCAGTAGTTAAGCCAATTATGATAAGAGGTAGTGATGATCATGCAAAAACAATAGAAAAGTATGACATACTTTCTGGATATTTTAATGAAAAAAAAATTGATTACAAGGAAGTTTTTTCGGGTAATGGAAATATATTAACAAAAATAATATGTTTGATTTACATTTTAGATTATGTTACAATATACAAATCAATTTTAGAGGGAATTGATCCAACACCAGTAAAAACAATTGAATATATTAAAAATAGAATGGATAATCAAGATAAAAATGATTAACATATAACAGATTATCATAGATTAAGAATATGAAAATAATCATTACCGGTGGAGCAGGATTTATTGGAAAACATTTAGTAAATTTCTTAATTAAAAAAGAAAAGGACATAACAATATTTGATAATTTCTCAAATTCAAAACAAGAATCAGTAGAGTATTTAAAAAAATTGGGAGTAAAAATTGTGAAAGGAGATATTACAAAAATAGATGAAATCAGTGAATCAATGAAAGAACATGAAATAGTAATCCATTTAGCTGCAAAAATTTCAGTAGATGAATCAATAAAAAATTCTTCTGAAACATTTGAGACTAATGTAGAAGGGACAAAAAATGTACTAATTGCTTGTAAAGAAAATCAAATAAAAAAAATTATTGCATCCTCATCAGCTGCAGTTTATGGAGAAAGTAAATCAGATGTTAAATTAACAGAAAAGTCAAAAATTAAACCAATTTCACCATATGGAGAAAGTAAAGTTAGAATGGAAAAAGAAATTAGAAAATTTGCAGAGAATAATAAAATAGAGTATGCAATATTAAGATTTTTCAATATTTATGGAAAAAATCAATCACCTGAATATGCAGGAGTAATTACTAAATTCATTGAAAAAATTGAAATGAACAAACCACTAGAAATATTCGGAAATGGAATGCAAACAAGAGATTTTGTATCAGTAAATGATGTGATTAATTCAATATATCATTCAATTGAAAATGGGAAAAATCAAACATATAATATTGCAAGTGGCAATTCAATTACAATTAAACAACTTGCAAAATTAATGATTGATTTATCCAAAAAAGATTTTAAAATTATTCACAAAGATGAAAAAAATGGAGACATCAAGTTTAGTAAAGCAGACATCTCATTAGCAAAAAAAGAATTACATTATTTGCCAAAATACTCTCTAAAAAGTATCAAAAATCTATTAAATTAGAAAAATAATCTGATTAATTTGTAAATAGAAAAAATGTAAAAGTATTTTCATGTGACATAATTATCTAAAATAGATGATTTGTTGTATAATTCAAGCTAGAACAGGCTCAAAAAGATTACCAAAAAAAGTAATTCAAAAAATTGATAATAATCTAACAATTTTAGATTATGTAATAAATCAAGTAAAATATTCTAAAAAAATTGAAAAAATTGTTATTGCAACAACTGATTTAATGGAAGATGACGTAATTTGTCAACATCTAGATTTACGCAAGATTAAATATTTCAGAGGCTCTTCAGAAGATGTATTAGATAGATTTTACCAGTGTGCTAAAAAAGAATCTGCGGAAAATATTGTAAGAATTACAGCAGATAATCCCCTTATTGATCCTAACATTATCGATAAAACAATTGAAGTGTATGAAAATAAAGAATTTGATTTGGTTACCAATACAATAAACAGAACTTTTCCTTATGGAACAGAAGTGGAAGTATTCTCTTTCGATAGTCTTGAAAAATCATGGAACAATGCTAAAAAACCTTCTGAAAGAGAACATGTTACACCTTTTATAAGAAATCCAGAAAACAAATTTCTTTTGACCAATATCAAAAATGAAGAAGATTTTTCTTTTTTGAGATATACAATTGATAGAACTGAAGATCTTAAACTTGTTAAAGAAATTATTAAAAATATTTCTACAAGACCAATTTTACTTAAAGATATAATTACGTTATACAAAAATAATTCAAAAATTTTTGATATAAATAAAAATATCAAACATGATGGGTATTTATCATCAATAGAAAAAGATGAGCAATATTTTAAATCAAAGAATAATGAGAGAACATAATGAAAAAAATTAAATTATTTGATCCATATATTGATAAATTTGAAAAGATTGCAATTAACAAAGTTTTAGATAGTAAGTTTTGGGCTTCAGGTGCAGGAAAAGGTAGTGTGGAAAAATTTGAAAAGAAATTTACAAAATATGTTAATTCAAAAAATGCTATTGCAGTAAATAGTGGAACATCAGCTCTTAATCTAGCATTATCAATGTATGATATAAAAAACAAAGAAGTAATTATTCCATCTCTATCATTTGTATCAACAGCAAATGCCGTTATTGAGAACGGAGGAATTCCAAAATTTGTAGATATTAATGAAAAAACTTTATGTCTAGATCCTAAAAAGATTGTAAAAGCTATTTCTAAAAAAACTAAAATAATTTTACCAGTACATTTTGGTGGTTTAACATCAAATTTAGAACATATATCAAAAATTTGTAAAGAAAATAAAATTTCTCTTGTAGAGGATGCAGCACATGCAGCTGGTGCATCATATCTAAATAAAAAAATTGGAAATCATGGAGAATTAGTATGTTTTAGTTTTCATCCAGTAAAAAATTTGGCAATGCCAACGGGCGGTTTAATTTGTATCAATAGCAAGAATCACAAAAATATTTCAAAAGTTCTAAAAGAAAAGAGATGGTGTGGAATTAGTAATCGAGAAGGAGATAATTATGATATCAAAAATATTGGATGGAATTATTATATGAATGAATTTTCAGCCGTGATTGGAATAGAACAATTAAAGAAATTAGATAAAACAAATTTGAAAAGAAAAGAAAATGCTAAAAAATATTTTGAGCAAATTTTGTTAGATAAAAAAATGCCATATGATAAAGGGTGTTCATATCATTTCTATTGGATTAGAGTAAAAAATAGAGAAAAATTTAGAGAAAAATTATTTGAGAAAGGGATTCAAACAGGTATTCATTACAAACCAATACATGAATTCAGTTTTTACAAATCAAAAATTAAATTGCCGATAACTGAGAAAGTTGGAAAAGAAATAGTAACTTTACCTACACATCCAAATCTTCAAGAGAAAGATTTAGAAAAAATTATAAAATTAGTTAATAAATTTTCATAAATGATTTTTGAAAGGATTCAAAGAGACATTAATTTTATAAAATATAATAATATAAGAAATATGACTTTATCTAATGAGAGAGAAAATAAAATTTGATGATCCTAAACATATTTTTGTAATTGCAGAAGCAGGATCAAATTGGAAAGTGGGTAGTTACAAAAAAGATATTGAAAGAGCAACAAAGCTGATTAAAGTAGCTGCAAAAGCTGGAGCAGACGCAATTAAATTTCAAACTTATAATCCAAAAACAGTTTATGTCCCAAATGCTGGAAAAAGTAAATATTTACTCAAATCAGGAATTAATGAAAATATTTTTGAAATATTTGAAAAATATTCTATGCCACATAAAATGTTGAAAGATTTAGCTACAATTTGTAAAAAGGAAAAAATTCTTTTGATGTCTACTCCATTTTCAGTAGATGATGCAATTGAAGTTAATAAATTTGTAAAAATACATAAAATTGCAGCATTTGAAATTAATCATGTCAGATTATTAGAATATTTAGCTACAACAAAAAAACCAATAATAATTTCTACAGGGGCAAGTAATTTATCCGATATTGATTATGCAATTAAATTATTGAAAAACAAAGGAGTTAAGGAAATTTGTTTATTACAAACTACATCCAAATATCCAGCTCCAATTGATGCATTAAATTTGAAAGTTATAGATAAATTAAAGAAAAAATATAATGTTCCAGTGGGCTTATCGGATCATAGTATTAATCCAATTTTAGCTCCAACTTTAGCAATTGGATTAGGAGCGACAATTATTGAAAAACATTTTACACTAAATAAAAAATTTAATGGGCCTGATCATAGTTTTGCGTTGAGCCCAAAAGAGTTTAAACAATTGATTAAAACAATTAGAGAATCTCAAAAAGCATTAGGTGATGGTGACAAAAAAATATTGAGAGATGAGGAAGAATTAAGAAAATTTGCAACTAGATCTATTCAAGCAATTAAAAATATTGAAAAAAATGAAGTTTTTGAAGAAGGAAAAAATATCAATATTTTACGTTCAGGAAATCAAAAAAGAGGTGAGGATGCTAGATTTTTAACAAAAATTTTAAAGAAAAAATCAAAGAGAAAAATAAAATTAGGTGATGGTGTTTTTTTGAAAGATTGTAAATAATAAATTAAATTTTATTAAAATTATCTTTTAAAAGTGACATAGAGTAAATATTCCACCATCTATTATTTCTCCAAACAATATCTCTGTAAATTGCATCTGTCTTAAATTTAGATTTTTTAAAAAAATACATCGAAGTTTTGTTATATTCAATTACTTCAGCCTCGATCCTATGAAGATTTAATTTTGTAAATCCATAATTTAGAAGATTTTGTAATGCAATAGTTCCTAATCCTTTTGAATGTAAATTTATTTTTCCAATAATTATAGCAATTTTTGCATGTTTATTTTGACTATCAATATCCACTAGACCACAAATTCCAATTTTTATTTTGTTATATGAAATTATAAACATCTTTCGAGAAGAATCATTTTCTAATAAATTGAACCAATTTTTTTGTATTTTAGAATTTAATAAAAAATATTGAGTATTATTTTGAAATATTTCTTTTGAATTTCTCCATCTAACTAATAATTTAAGATCGGATTTAGTGATTTGTTTTAATTGAATGTTTATTTTTTTTTTCATGATCATCAGAAAACAAATTATTTTAATTTTTTATACTCTTTTGCTAATTTTGAAAAAATTAAAGTGTCCCACCATTTATTCTGTCTCCAGACTTTTTCACGTAATTGTCCTTCCTTGATAAATTTCATTTTTGTAAATAATTTAATATTTTCTTTCATCAAACTAAAAATTTCCACATATAATCTATTTAGATTTAATTCTTCAAAACCATATTCCATAATCAAATTAATGACTTCAATTGCTTCAGATTTTACTTGCCAATTATTGGTAGAAAAATAAATTGAAATTTCTGAATGACGATTCTTCCAATCAATATATGTTAAACCTGCCACTCCAATGAGTTTTTTTCTTTTATTCAAAATTCCAAACATTATGTCTTTTGGAGGATTTGTTTGGTGAATTGATTCAAACCAATTTTTTTGGTTAATCATATTTAGTAATTTATACTCCCTTGTAGATTTTCTTACATGTAAAGAATTTCTCCATTCTTTTAATGAGCTTAAATCCTCTTTTTCAAGAGCTCTTAAAATTACTAATTTACCTTCAAACATAATTAGATCACTTTGATTTTACTATTTTAATTAGACTAAAGAATATGTCATTTTCCATCATTAAATTAAGAAGCATTTAATTAAATTAGAAAGTAGTTTTTATAAAAATTAAATTTATGATTTCATAACTAATTATTAATAATAGAAAATTTATCAATAGATGTTAATACATGGTATACTTATTCTGTGCATATAGAGACTGGTCATTAAAATTATATGAGAAACTAACAGAAAAAAATGAAAATTTTGTATTGATTAAATCACCTAAAAAATTAACTTATTCATTTGTCAAAAAGATTAATCCTGAATTTATTTTCTTTCCTGATTGGTCATGGATAATTCCAAAAAAAATTACAGATAATTACAAGTGTGTGTGTTTACATGAATCGGATTTACCAAAATTTAGAGGAGGTAGTCCTTTACAAAATCAGATAATTCGTGGAATAACAAAAACAAAAACCACAGCATTTTTTATGTCTGATGGAATTGATGAAGGTGATATTATTTTACAACAAAATCTCTCACTAGAAGGGAAAATTGAAGATATATTTTTACGAATGATTAAAAATGATTTTAAAATAATTACAAAAATTATTTCTGGAAATTATACAACTAAAAAACAAAAAGGCAAACCAACATTATTTAAACGACGTAAACCAGAAGAAAGTGAATTAAATAATCTTAATTATTCGAAAAAATATCTATATGATTTTATAAGAATGTTAGAAGACCCATACCCAAATGCGTTTATTAAATCTGGAAAAAGAAAAATAATTTTTAAATCCGCTAATTTAAGAGATAATAAGCTATTTTTTCAAGGAGTAATTGAATGAAAATTTTAGTAATCGCCGCACATCCTGATGATGAAATTTTAGGTATGGGAGGCACAATTACAAAACATACCAAATCAGGAAATATTGTAAAAATTGTAATTATGGCAACAGGCATTTTTGCTAGGCGTTCATCAAATTTAAAAAATTCATTCAAATACTCTATGACTGAAAAAGAAGCTCAAATTGCTCAATTACAATTAAAACAATTAAGAAATGATGCTAAGAAGGCTGCTAACATAGTAGGAGTTTCAGATATTGAATTTTTAGATTTTCCAGACAATGAAATGGATACAGTATCAAGTTTAGAAGTTACTAAGAGTATCGAAAAAATTATTGAAAAATTTAATCCAGATGAAGTTTATACTCATTCTCAAAATGATGTCAACATAGATCATAGAATTATACATGATGCAACACTCACAGCTACAAGACCCACTTCCAAAACATCAGTCAAAAGTGTTTATTCTTTTGAAATTCCATCTTCAACCGAATGGAGTTTTAAATCCATGTTTACACCAAATGTTTTTGTAGATATCTCCAAAGAATTATCTAAAAAAATTAAAGCCATGGAATCATATAAGTCAGAATTAAGAAAATATCCACATCCAAGATCTAAAGAAGGTTTAGAAGCAATTGCTAAGCGTTGGGGAACAGTTTCAGGGTTTAATGCAGCTGAAGCTTTTTGTTTAATTAGAGAATTAAAAAAGAAAATATAAAAAATAATGTTAGGCTAATTTATCAAACCAGAATTTTTAATCATGGTTTCAAATTCGTTGTTAGAAATTTTTTCTGAAAATGCTGATGAATAATTTTCAAGATTTTTTAATTTAGTGATTCCTTCATAATTTTCTTCCATATTTATCCCATGGAATTTTGTATAATGAGGATTTGTTACAACATACATTCCATTATATTCCCAAGTGTGTCGTATTTCATCTTCATTTATCAAAACTTCATGAAGTTTTTCACCAGGACGAATACCTATTACTTCTTGACCAAAATTTCCAAGTAAATTTTGAAGGGATTCTACAACATCCATAATATTATATGAACGCATCTTAGGCACAAAAATTTCTGAACCCTTGCCATATGTGGTTGCATTAAGAATAAAATCCAAGGCTTCATCCATAGTTATACTAAATCTAGTCATTTCAGGATCAGTGATAGTAACTTTTTGTTTTGTTTTAATTTGATCTACAAAAATTGGAATTACAGAACCACTACTACCAAGCACATTACCATAACGAAAAGCAATAAATTTTGTACGATGTTTAACGGGATTAGTATAGTTATTTGCTGTAACAAATAATTTTTCCATTAATAGTTTTGTAGCACCATATGTGTTTAATGGGGAAACAGCTTTATCAGTTCCAATTGCAATAGCTCTCTCCACATCAGCATGTAAACAAGCATCAATTACATTTTGAGAGCCAATTACATTTGTTTTAATTGCCTCAAATGGATTGTACTCTATTTTTGGAACATGTTTTAATGCAGCTGCGTGAAAAACGATATCAATATCTTCGAAAGCTCTGATTAATCTTTCAAGATCATTAATATCACCTAATAGAAATCTTAAACGCTTATCACGAAATTTATTTTCCATTAATACCTGTTTTTCCTCATTTCTACTGAAAATTCTAATTGTATCTACTTTTTCTTTTAAAAGACGTTTTGTTAATGCCTGACCTAATGAGCCTGTACCACCTGTAATGAGTATTTTCTTTCCTTCAAACATAGTCTATGGTTTTAAACTATTCTAAAAAACCTTACTTATTATAATTTAAATTAATATGATTTCAAAAAGGATGCAAGTTTTTTGGAAGCAGTTCCATGATTACTCATAAACTGATTAACAAAGTTGTCGGCATTTTTTTGAAGTAAATTTTTAAAATTATTATCAAATAAAAATTTCTTCATATTGCTCTCTAAATCATCATTATTTGTTATTGTAAAAATAGCATTATTTTTTATGTGATCATATTCAGGAATTATTTTATTAAAATAAACATTCATGATTGGTTTTCCTAAAATCATGGATTCAAGTAACATAGTTGGAGTAGCATGAATTTCAGGAGTTAGAACAATAACCATATCTACAGAATTTATTGTATCAATTACAGAATTCCATTGATAAATTGGAATAGAAGTATCAAGATTTTTTATTAATAATTTTATTTCTTCATTATGTTGTAATTGAATAGGATGTAATTTAACAATGATTTTGACATTATCAAATTTTTTAATTATTTCAAGTGTTTTTTTTATTGTTTCATTAAATTGTAATTTTAAAGTAGTATTAGATTGACCATTGATATCATTTAGAGGGTTTGGAGCCAACAATATTGTCTTTTGAGAAATATTTTTATTTTTTAATCGTGAAGAAAAATAAGCATCATGTCTAGGACTACCAGTTACAACAATACGGTTAGGATTGACATCATATTCGTTAATTAGCCATTGTTTTTTTGGTTCACCCCAAACAACAATTTTATCATTAAAAGAAACATGTTCTGATAAAACATCATATCTTTTTGTTTGAGAATTTCTTTCAATAAATCCATGTTCTAATAAAATACTTGGAAATTTTTTCTTATTTACTTCAAGCATAGTTCTTTCTGTTTCTCCAGATTCATTTAATGAAACAATACATTTGATATTAAGTTGATTCGTGATTTTTTTCATACTAAGAATTAACGATATATATGAAAATAATCTTTCAGAATATAATTTTAACATAGTATCTTTAATTGAATCTAAAAATTTACAACCATAAATCTGAAACACAGTAGTCAAGATATCAGAATTTTTCCATAAATTATCAATTTTTGTAGAATAATTATCAACTAAAAATGGAATTTGTTCTCGTTCATATTTATCTAATACAGTTTCAAGATTCAAAATTTTACATTTTGATTTCTTTATTACATCAATAGATTTTTTATTCCAAATTGCTGATCTTCTATGATTAATTAGAATTACATTACCATCATAATTTACCATTTCTTCAAATAATGTTGAAAATAATTGAGGATTAAATTCTAAAAAAATGATGCTTTTATTTTTAGATTGATCAAATTTAAACCAAAAATTATTTAATAATCCACTTAAATTCTCAAAAGTATTTTTTATTTTTAAATATTTTTTTCTAGATAGAGTAAATGTTAATGGAATTCCTCCAATATTGTATTTTGCAGTAATATTATCCCATAGAAGATTATTATTATTTACAGTTTTAAAAAATTTGGTATCAATATTTTGATTTTTAATGATTGATTGTATAATTTTTGAACTTTGATGTGTAGCAACTATTTTTGTAGGTTTTTCTTTTTCTATTATTTTTTTTATTATTACTAAATTAATTAAAATTGGTAGCAGATATGTTTGAAATTCATTTCTATCAAGTATTTTTAATAAATTAACTCCTTCTAATTCAAAATCAGTGTTAGGTATTTTTGAATACCAAGTTCTAAATTCAGCCATTTTATCAAAAATTTTTAGTCTTTCTTCGAGATCAAGTAAATTATCTGCCATTATATGTTCAATTTTTTGATGTTTTAATTTTAAATGAACCTCTAGATTGAATGAAAAAATTTTTGTTTCATTAGATTTTAATAGATTGTTAGGAATTTGATCTAAATCTGAAATACTGGTAATTAAAATAATTTGTGTCAAGATTGTTATCGTTAAG